>Ga0310696_10002625_pt1 | contig 23517 bp, 18 predicted proteins | sample AusTroGonzalo_MG_4_FD_203885 | JGI IMG/M metagenome (GOLD analysis project Ga0310696, IMG submission 203885) | Bovine rumen microbial communities from tropical cattle in Woodstock, Queensland, Australia - Gonzalo_02 (v2) (version 2) | ecosystem: Host-associated > Mammals > Digestive system >...
GCAATACAGGCATTGACGAACAGACCGCCTGCGACAGCTATACTTGGATTGATGGCGAAACCTACACGGCAAGCACCAATGCCCCGACATTTACTTTGACAAATGCCGCTGGTTGCGATTCTGTTGTTACCTTGCACTTGACAATAAACCACAGTAACACAGGTATTGACGAAAAGACCGCCTGCGACAGCTACACATGGATTGACGGCGTGACCTACACAGCAAGCACCAATTCCCCGACATTCACTTTGACAAATGCCGCTGGTTGCGATTCTGTTGTTATCTTGCACTTGACAATAAACCACAGCAACACAGGCATTGACGAGCAGACCGCTTGCGACAGCTATACTTGGATTGACGGCGTGACCTACACCGAAAGCACCACCGAGCCGACATTTGCTTTGACCAATGCTGCTGGCTGTGATTCGGTTGTAACCTTGCACTTGACAATAAACCGCAGCAATACAGGAATTGACGAGCAGACCGCCTGCGACAGCTACACATGGATTGACGGCGTGATCTACACGGCAAGCACCAATTCCCCGACATTTACTCTGGCAAATGCCGCTGGTTGCGATTCTGTTGTGACCTTACATTTGACAATAAACCACAGCAACACAGGTATTGACGAGCAGACCGCTTGCGACAGCTACACATGGATTGACGGCGTAACTTACACGGCAAGCACCAATGAACCGACATTTACTCTGACAAATGCTGCTGGTTGCGATTCTGTTGTTACCTTGCACCTGACGATGGTATGCCCACCAACCGTGCAGACTAATGCTGCAACAGGCATTACCACCACAGGAGCAACCTTAAATGGCAATGTAACCTCCGACGGTGGAGCTACCGTAACTGCCCGCGGTTTCCTCTACGGCACTAACTCCAGCGACCTTACTCAGACCATGCAGAGCGGTAGCGGAACTGGCAGTTTTACCACAAACCTTACAGGACTTGCCTCTAGCACAACATATTATTTTAAGGCATACGCCACTAATAGCGAAGGTACGGCTTACGGCGAAGTATTGTCGTTTACAACATTAGCAACCACAGGTACGCTGAATGGTCACGACTGGGTTGACCTCGGTTTACCTTCTGGCACACGCTGGGCAACCTGTAATGTGGGCGCAAGCACACCAACAGCGTACGGCAACTACTATGCTTGGGGCGAAACAACATCCAAGAATCCTTACAATTGGAGTACTTACCGCTATTGCAATGGTAGTTCTAGTACACTAACTAAGTACTGCAATAATTCAAGTTACGGTAACAATGGATTTACCGACAATCGAACAACCCTAGAAGCCTCTGACGATGCGGCCACAGCCAACTGGGGCGCAGGCTGGAGAATGCCGACCTACGATGAAATGGTTGAACTGAAAGATAATTGCACTGTAACTTGGACAACCCGGAACGGTGTAAAAGGACGCTTGTTCACTGGACCTAACGGCAACTCCATTTTCCTGCCCGCCGCTGGCAACCGCAACGGTAGTGAGCTCTACAATGCCGGTTCCAGCGGCTACTACCGGTCGAGTTCACTCTACTCGGACAATCCGCTCAACGCGTGGGACTTCCACTTAGATCCGATCAGTTGCTACATAGACGACTACCTCCGCTACTGTGGGCAGTCTGTGCGTCCAGTCTGCGTGTCACAGAACTAATCTTTTGTTCTCCACCCGAAACGCGCAAAGCGGCGGAAACATTGCAGTGCGGTGCGTGCGCGGTAGCGCACACAAAGGCACCGCAGGGCAAGGTTTCCGCGCGGGGTGGGGGATGAAAGACGAAACCACCGCCTTTGGTGGTTTTTTTGTGTTCTTTTGAATGATCATCGTTTTACACGAAACTTTTTTCATCCAATAATACAAATTGGCAACGGATATGCAACCACCTGGGAATCCTCAAATTCTCAAATCTTCAAATCATCGAATTTTTAAATCAGCGAAGCTAATCATCAAATTATTGAATTCCTCCCCACGGGCTGAAAGCCCAGCAAGCACAACAAGTTTAGGCAACGCCTCAAACCAATAAGCATACGCAATCCCACGCCCTGAAGGGGCAAAAGCATAATGGATTTACGGCGATATGGAACGGATTTCCGTCGCATTAACACATTGTAATGCCTTTTAGGATATGTGCAAATTTACCTTGTGCAGAAGAAAGTTTTGTTTTTGAAAATATAACCTATTTTATTTTCGCAGATGTGCCACGGCTCTTTCATTTGGACAATGTTGTTACTTATGATACAGACAGCTAGCATTTGAACAAATCCGCTGGCTGAGCTTCGCACCTTGAGCGTCAGTCGAAAGGAAGAAGCCGAGGTACTCGATGCTTTTCGTTACATTTACATCGCCCCTTCGACTACGCTCATTTCGACTTCGCTCAATGCGTCGCTGGGAGCGAATGGGTACAGAATTTAGTTTTTAAATGAAAGAGCCGTGTAACGGAGATTTAAAAAGAACTATTTATATTTCAAGATGGTAAATTTTCATTAGATTTGCATTCCTAAACACAATTGAAATGAAACTGAATTTACACAGAAACGGATTGTTGCTAATGCTTGCTTTTGCTATATCTATTTTGGTTAGTTGCAAGCACGAAAAAACCGAGCAGGAAAAGCTGTACGACGAAATCACCGCCAAGGAAACCGAACTTTACAAGGACAAAACCGAAGCCATTGACAAGGACAAGGCTATCGAGATGGTGCGCCTGTATGCCGAATATGCTGACAAATACACAACCGACACTCTTGCTCCCGAATACCTTTTCCGTGCAGCCGAAATAAGCGAAAACGCAAATCAGCCCAACAATGCAGTCACATACTTGTCACGAATCGAGGAGAACTACAAGGATTACAAAAATTATCCGCTTTGCATATTCAAGAAGGCGTACATTTACGAAAACTACCTGAAAAATCAGGAAAAGGCACGTCAGTATTACGAAAAATTCATTGCCGACTATCCGAACCACGAACTTGCCGAGGCTGCAAATTCTTCGCTGATGTTCCTTGGAATGTCCGACGAAGAGTTGATAAAAGTAATTGAAAAACTAAGCAAGGAATGACCTTCTCCTTCGCGGAAGAAATAAGACGTTACCCGTTCGTTCGACTGACAATTCCTCTGATTGTTGGAATTGCATTGGCTTTGCTTCTGCCTATACCGCAATGGATAGGGTGGGGGCTGCTTGGCGTTTCGGCTGCTTGTTTCGTTGTTTTCAAGCATATTCCAAAGTATAGCTTGACACTTGTCACGGGCATTTCTGTAAATGTCTTTCTTGTCGCTACTGGATTGCTTTTAGCATCGTTCAATGTTGAGGGAGAAGCGAAGGACACGCTTGCCGGCTACAAGGGCTTTGTTATAGGAGAGGTTGCCGACGACCCGAAGATAAAGGAGAACAATGTATCGCTCGAAATAGAAGTTTCCGCAATTCGCGATGGTGATGAATGGATAGAAACATCAGGACGTACTTTGCTTTACTTGGAAAAGGATTCGGCATCGGTGCTTCTGCGCACTGGCGACAGGATAGTTTTCAGTCCTGAACTGTCGGAAATCGAAAACAAGGGTAACCCCGAAGAGTTTGACTATCGCAAGTACCTTGCCTACAACATGATTTTCAGTTCCGACTACCTTGCTGGCGACGACTGGCGGTTGGTTGACGATGAGGCTGTCGGTTTCCGTCCGAAACTTTCACGGTTGAGGATGAAACTTGTTGGTTTGCTGCGTGATTTTGGTCTGTCGGACGATGAGGTTGCTGTTATGTCGGCAATGACCATGGGCTACAGCGACATCCTTAGCGATGAAATCCGTCACGCCTATTCGTCGGCAGGAGCAATGCACATTCTGGCAGTGTCGGGATTGCACGTTGGTATAATCTACGGCATTATCGTCTTTCTGCTGTCGTTCATCAAAAACGACAAGCACAACTGGCTGAAAGTTGTACTTACTATCTCGCTCATCTGGTTGTATGCATTGTTCACAGGCTTGTCGCCATCTGTATCGCGCGCTTCGTTGATGTTTTCTCTGATGTCGCTGGGCAAGTTGCAGAAGAACAGTCCAGGTTCGCTCAATGCGGTTTTCGCAAGTATGTTCATCCTGCTTGTGATAAACCCGTACAACCTTGTGAATATCGGATTCCAGCTTTCTTATTCGGCGGTAATTGGCATTATCATATTGCAACCAAAATTGTATGCAATTTTCGAAGTCAGAAACAAGTTTCTCGACTGGATTTGGTCGCTCACTACGGTTTCGGTGGCTGCACAATTGGCAACTATGCCATTGTGTTTCTATTATTTCCATCAGTTCTCCAACTACTTCCTGCTCACCAACTATGTGATGATTCCAATTTCGACCATTGCTATATGGACTTGCTTCATTTTCTTTGCGGTGTCGTGGATTCCTTACGTTTCCACGGCGGTTGCCTATTGCCTGTCGTGGCTTGCAAAGGCGATGAATTATGCTTGTCTTACAATCGAAGAACTCCCGTTTTCGACTGCGCAGGACATATACATTGATGTTCCGCAAATGATTCTGCTTTTTGCGATTATCGTTTTGTTCATCACATTTTTCTTCTTTACGAAACGCTACAGGCATCTGTTTGCTGCGGTGGCAATGTGTGTGATTCTTGCCGCTACCAACTTATGGCAGTCGTTTGAGGCAAATTCGCAGAAGACATTGGTAGTGTATAACATCAACAAGACCACAGCAATAAACATCATCGACGGCACCGACAACATAATGTTTGCAAATCTTGATTCGGTTCAGCCAGAGAAGATTGAGTTTACCGCCAAGAACAACTGGCTCAAGAAAGGTCTCGACTGTGAAAAGTACGTTAATCTGTCGTCGGGAAAGGAAAATTTGCTTTCTACGATTACCGCCATCGACAACCGCAAGGTGTTTTTCAAGAACAAGTTTATAAACTACGATGGATTAAGCCTTTATGTCCTTGACGACAACTTTATGCCCATTGATGACGAAAGTTTTGGAAAGGTTGATGTCGATTATGTTGTTCTGGCTGAAAGTCCGCAGGTTACGCTTGAAGAAATTGCAGAGCATTTCAACTTTAGGAAGATTGTTATTGCAAGTTCCAACAACCTTTCGCGCTGCGAGGCGTGGGAAGCAGAAAAGTCGGCACTGGGCTACGACGTGCATAATGTTAAAAATGATGGAGCTTTTGTTGTAACTATTGATATTTGAAAATTTCGCAAATAAAACAATTGCGAATAAATATTATTTAATAATTTTGCCAGCGCATTTTCGAAAGAATATGATAGTTTATTTTTTTATGTAATTAATTAAAAACAAAGAAGAATGAAGAAATTTTTAGTTATTGTGATTGCTGCTGTAGCTTTGGCATTTGGCTCGGTTCAGCAGGCTAATGCACAAGGAGCTCTAGGTTTGAGACTTGGCGGTGGTACTTTTTTGGGAGGTGAAATTTCTTATCTCACTGCTATGGATGCCAATAGATGGGAACTTGACCTCGGATTTGGTGGTGGACACGATTGGATGCATTTAGGTTTTACCGCTGCTTACCAATGGGACTGGAATATTGTTGCTGGTCTTAATTGGTTCGTCGGTCCTGCTGGACAGGTTAATTTACTGTTAAGCAATGGTTATGGATCTGACTTTGGTCTTGGTGTAGGCGGACAGATTGGTCTGGAATATGATTTCAGTGACCTCGGTGCACCAATACAGTTGAGTTTAGACGGTCGTCCTATGGCGCATTTCTTCTTTAATCATCACTACTACGATCATGGTGTAGTTGGTTTTGGTTGGGGTGCCGCACTTGGTATAAGGTACGTATTCTAAACCCAAAAAGATTGATAACAAAAAAAGAGTGGAGATTTCCGCTCTTTTTTTGTTGTCTTTGTAATAATCTGCTAAATCATTTGCGATATGTAGAAATATTATGTAGGTCAGAAGAATTATATAGATAAATTTATTTCTATGATTGGCGTTTATTAATCCTTTTTTTAATTTTGTGAGCGTAAAAAAGTATTTTAATAATGAAAAAGTTTATACTCTTAATTTTTGTAGTTGTTGCATTAGTTTACACTTCTTTTGCACAGATTAATATTTGTGAAACCCCTTGTCTTCCAGCCAATCCGGAGACAGATGAATTTTCATCAACAATCATTCATTACAACCCTGCTGTAATTCCAGAATTTACAGTTGGCGAACCTGCCGACCTTTGTCTTACGCTTGTGATTCCCGAATCAATAAGCGAAGCTGGAATGACAATAGTAATTGACAGCATAGCATTGCGCGGTTTCCAGAATATTCCAGATGGAATGTCTATCTGCGTGAGCGACACGATGGCACAACCAAACATAGCCTATACGGCACATATTACTGGTACTCCGACAGTTGCTGGTAATTTTGACCTCAAGATAGTTGCTCGTGCATACAGCGCATCCACTCAGGCATTCCTGCTCACAATGGCGAACAATATGCTAGGTCAGGGATATTCGTCGGGAATAACACTTGTGGTAAATGCTACAGGAACCGAATTGCCAATAGCCGATTTCTCAGCTAGCAACACAAACGTAGCAATCAACGAAACAATAACATTTACCGACGAAAGTTCATTCAATCCTACTTCGTGGGCTTGGGATTTCGGCGACGGCGAAACATCAACCGAACAGAATCCTACTCACGCATACGCAGAGGCCGGCACATACACCGTTCAGCTTACAGTTGAGAACGAAAACGGAAGCGATACAGAAATAAAGGAAGACTACATAACTGTCGAACAAGGAATTATTTGTTTATCAAATGCTTGCCCAGTTGAGACTGACAATACTTTCAGTGAAACAACAATACCATATTACACATCGCAACCAATGACATATCCGGTTAATGCGCCAATCGACCTATGCATGACAATCAAATGCCCCGAAACTACATCTGTCGAGGTTAATATTTATGGAAATTACAGCGTTAACGCAAATGCAAACATCACAAGCATGAACATTACTTCGCTGTCGAATCTTCCAGCAGGACTAAACTATTGCTTGAACGGTACTTACATGGAGTCGGAAGAATACTTGTCTGTCCATATATATGGTACACCTACCGAGGCAGGCGAGTTTAACATCAATATTTCGGGTGAGATTGACGGAACAGTTACTTCTCCAATAAATATGGCGCTCAACAACAGACAGTTAACCTTCGCTTCTGGAATTGTATTGAATATATTGCAAGACCCTGATGCCTTAGTTGCCGACTTTGTGGCAAGTGCAACACGTATAACCGAAGGAGAAACCGTTACATTCACCAATTTGAGTCAAAACGCAGGTGCATACCTCTGGACATTCACAGGCGGAAATCCTATTACATCAACCGATGAGAATCCATCGGTAACCTACGCCGAGGCTGGAATGTACTCAGTTACTTTGAAAGCCGCTGCTAGCACTTTGGAATTGCTTACAAACGCTGCCACCGAGACCAAGGAGAACTACATAATTGTTACTGCTCCTTCGGGTTCCGACATTGATGTTGACTTTGAAGCCGACCAGACAACCGTGCAAGTTGGTACGACAGTCAATTTCACAAGCCACTGCAGTTCAAACGCAACCGCCTTCTCGTGGACATTCGATGGTGGCGACCCATCAACCTCAACCAATGCCAATCCTTCAGTAACATACAACACACCGGGTGTTTACGATGTAAGTCTTCGTGCTGGTTCGAGCAACATTCTGATTTATGTCAACGGCGTAACGGAAACTAAACGCGGATACATTACCGTTACCGAAGGTCCTGTTGAGCCGCCACAGCCCGATGAGGTTGTAGCCGACTTTGTTGTGCCAAGCACACTTCCTGCAGGACAGCCCGTTACAATGCAAAACCGCAGTCAGAATGCAACAACTTACTTCTGGTCGTTTGAAGGTGCAACACCAGCTACTTCCACCGAAGAAAACCCGACAATAACATACACGCGCACGGGAACATTTGCAATAACCTTGTTTGTTACCAACGGTACGAATAATGACACAAAGACCGTCTATGTCAATGTTATGGACCTTGCAAATGCCGATTTTACTGCAAGTGCGACAACAATCAATGCTGGCGAAAGCGTCACGTTCACAAACACAAGCGTAAATGCCACAACTTACTTCTGGACATTCGCAGGTGGCGACCCGCAGAACTCTACAGATGTAAATCCTACTGTAACCTACAATACGCCCGGTTCGTATTCGGTAACTTTATTTGCCGCAAGTGAAAATAGCAACGACACCGAAACCAAGACGGCTTATATAAATGTCCTGCCAGTCACTTCTGCTGATTTTGTGGCTTCGGCTACCGAGGTGTTTGTTGGAGAATCTGTTAGTTTCACAAACTTGAGCGAAAATGCAACTTCATTCTTCTGGTCATTCGAAGGAGGAAATCCTGAAACTTCTACCGAAGAAAATCCTGTTGTAACCTACAGCACTCCTGGTTACTACAATGTAACACTATTCGCAACCAACGGACACGGTACCGACATGGAAACCAAGACCGAATACATTTATGTAAAAGCAGTTGCAACCGCCGACTTTACCGCTGACACAACAACTGTCCTTGTTGGCGAACCTGTTGTATTTACCAACCTTAGCCAGAACGCAACATCTTACTACTGGTCGTTCCCGGGAGCAGAACCTTCGGCTTCGCAGGAAGAAAATCCCGTAGTCGTGTATCAGAATGCAGGCGTTTACAGCGTGACCTTGTTTGCAACCAACGGCTCGTCATCAGATATGGAAACCAAGGAAGGATACATTACTGTTATAGAATCAGTTGGCATTGATACCGATTGGAAAAACGAAGCGTCAATTTACCCTAATCCAGCATCCTCTGTAATAAATATATGTGCAGAAGGTATGCAGCATATATGTATCTTCGACATTACTGGCAGGGTAGTTCTTGAAAAGGAAGTCAATTCAGATTATGAAACAGTTGACGTTTCAATGCTCAAGGCTTCTGCATACGCAGTAAGAATTACAACTGGCACGGGCACTATAGTCAAAAACATTGTAATAGAATAACAAAAAAGCGGACATTGTCCGCTTTTTTTATTTTAAATATCAAAGCATTTATTATTGTCCGCTAAAAATTAATAGGTCAGTCCACAAAGCAGAGTGAACCGACTAAGGAACGTGTCGTGTGAACTCGCTTATGCGGAATCTCCATGAATAATAACCCTTTAGGAGATTACGGATAGCAGCCCTTCGACTCCGCTTAGGGTGCGGCTTCACAACGCTCCCCGTTCCGTATCGCATGTTACGACTAGCTTCCGTACCTTTAGCTCACGCAGCGAAGCAAGTAAATGACAAACCCATTTATTAATATTGTAGCATAAACAGTTGATAATGTTACAATTATATGTACTGCTCATTTTTTAGCGGACAATAATATCAATAAACTTAGATATTATCTCCTAATTTCTGCTATTGAATTTCGTGTAATTTATCAGCCTGTCGTACGACTCGCTCGGATTACGATGATACACAAACAACTGGTAATCGTTTTCGGTCTGCTTGTGGCTTCCTTCCATGAAATACCTGTCCATTGCCGCGCCTTCACCTTCCGAAACAACAACATACCTATAATTGTAATAACCCTGCTTCAAGAAGGTCAGCAACTCGTAGCAATGCGTTTCCATATTGTACTTCATCTTGTACTGCGGTGAAAATTCGTAGTTCGTAAGTCCACCATACAGATACACGCTCGCATTGGCAAGCATCGACGGATTGTTCAAACGGAAATGCACGATTGCATACTCCGACTGGATTTCGGGGAAATTGTTGTTGTTGCGACGGTTGGTCTTAATAACATATCCGCCATTTATATCCTCGGCACTTGCATACGGCTCGAAATATTTCGTCTTGCCAGGCACAAGGTCAATGTAGTAGTAAGGCTTGTGGTACTCAATGTTTTCAACGTACTCGGAATTTAGTTCCAAGTTGTTGAAATTGAAATACCTGTACTCGTTGCCCGCATTGAACAGATACTTGTCCTCCCATTCGAAAGTGATTGCTCCATTATCTACAAACGACGGCTGCATTTCGGTATAGGCCTCGTCCCACTGGTTGTTCTGCACAAGCGAAACTTTCAGTTCGTCAAGCGGATTGTAGATGGGATATTTTTTCGGTTTTATGACAAAATCAACCTTTTGGAATTCCTTTTTGAACTCGCCAAACACATTGGAATTTACACGACCTTCAACCGTAACAATGTTCTCATAAACCATAAATCGCTTTGTGCAGACAATTCGTTCTACAGGCTCCTTTACATACAATATAAGCAAGTAATTGCCAGAAAGTTTCAACTGTAAATCATCGTTTGGAAGGTTGAGCGAAAAATGCGTGTATTGAACGTAAGTGCTCTGCGATTCCTCATAGTTGCGGATTTCATTTTCCTCAAATCCATCGGCGTAATCGACAAACATTAGGTTCGATGGCTTCCAGTCGTAGGTGCAATGCGTTACGGTGTAAAAAAAGTCCTGCGGATGCGATTCTACCTGGTCGAACGAAAATTCAAGTCCCACCTCACCGTAAAGTTCCATCACAGGATAGGAAACTTCCCAGTCGTGCAAGTGCAGGCGAACGGTTTTCATACTCTTTTCGTACACGCGGTCAACGCAACTGATAGTATCACGGTTAAAGTCGAAAGCAAACGACTTCAAGCCTATCACCACGAAAAGCAGCACTAATGACAATCTTGCAAAATGAAATTTCATCGCAACAAAATTTTCACGAAATAACACAAAATATTTATATTTGGGAAATTTTTTCTGACAATGAAGCGGTTTTTTGTCGTCATATTATTCATTTTTGCAAGTGTAATTGCTGTATGTCAAGGAATTAACTCCAAGGCAATAGAAATTACAAATGTCGATTCTGACGACTACACCACTATCGAAACCACAAAACTAAAGTTAAAATTGCCAAAAAGTTTCACGCGCAACAATGCCACCACCTACAGAAATATACTTGCCGAAAGTTATATATCGGTACAGACTCTCGATGGCGACGTAAACCGAAATTTCTACACATTCGACAAAAAGGCAATGTTCCAAGTCGGCATAGTGGTACAGAAGGAAACTTTTTTCAAGATAAACGGCTTCGAGGCAATGATGATTGACGGCGACCAGTTCATCAACGACAAGGAATTTGCCGTGTCAGTACTCATCATAGGCAACTGCTACGAAGCCTACCTAATTATGGGGTCAACTCCCAAGCCGGTACAAAACAATCTTAACATAGAGATTACCAATTCGTTGCTGAGTGTAATATACGACCCGAAAATGGAAGCCACACCTATTGCCAATGCGTTTTCGTACAAGGTCGTTACCGAAGGAACTGGACTAATCGAATGTCCGCCGATGGGTGATACGCGCACTTTCACTGACGATGGAAACCTGCCCTCCCAAACCGACGATATGACCTCGCTTACAATCCACGAAAGCCGCAGCGGAATGCAATTTACCGAAGCACAAAAAAAAGACATCTGCACACATCGCATAAGCCTTTATCCGCTCACTTGGGACGAAAAAAGCGACCTCACGCCACGCAAATATAGCACCGGTAATCTTTCTGGTTACGAAATTTACGCAAGCGGTGTCAGCAAATTTATGAAAAAGGAATTCATTTACCAGCTTGTGTTGTTTGCCGACGACAGGTACTTTGTAATTACTGGTATTTCGTATGGCGACGAAAAAAAGTGCATAGATACATTTCGAAAAATAGCAAACACGATTAAATACAATTAAAGGTATTTGTGCAAATAAATTAGTACAAAAGTTTTTTACAAATTTTGTCGCTAATTGATTGTTAAATGCTAGTGATACGTTTAAAAAGAGTGTTTTCTTTATGGCTATAGTTTTACAAGCAACTGAAATTATTCTGATTTTGCCCTCCACGTTGTCATTCCGCAACCTTTAGTTCACGCAGCGAAGCAAGTAAAACTGAACGAGCAGCAAAAGGAACGTTGCTTGTGAGTTCGTTTATGAGGTACCTTTAGCTAGGCGTAGCCAATTTCCCATTAGTACACAAAGGAGATTACTCACTATTGTTGTCCGCTAAAAATGAAAAAGCGCAAAAACACGAACATATCTAATTGATAATCAAGAGTTGGGTCTTGGAGTTTTCAATCCAAGCCCCCCTCGAATTTCAGTTCTGGCATCGGCGGCGACTCTGCCGCGGCTTTCAGCACTTCCCTCCAGTTCTTTTCCGGTGCCTTAAGGAACTTCCATAAGTCCACATAGTACATGAGCATGATTCTTATGGCAGCCGCAAGGTTTGAGAAGCTCCACGGCCTATTTGCCGACCTCTGAACAAGCGTCAGCAGCAGGTTGGCAATCAGCACCACCCATATCTGTATCTTTATGGCGTTTGCGCTCTCGCCGAAGAAGAAGTGCAGGTGGTAGTTCTGCTTTATCTGCCTGAAAAGCGTCTCAATCATCCGCGTTTCCCGTATATCTCAATAACTTCTTCCACATCCATGTCAAAGTCGTTTGTCAGCAGCGACACGAGCTTGCGCTTCTTCTCGTCGGCGTAGGTGACAATGCGGGCGCGATACTTTATTTTTCTGCCGTCACTACCCTAGGTTGTAGAACAGGAAGATGGTCGTGGAGTCCACTATACGCAGTCTGGATTCCGCAAGCATGCCCCACATTATCTCACGAAGGGAGTCGAACGACATCAGCACGGAATAGAGCATGACGACAAGATGCTGCCAGCAGCCAAACGACTTGACGTAACGCTCGCCGCCATGCCTGCGGCTTATCCTTGTGACAACATCCCTGTCTATGAAACTTATTAGCTGAAGAAGTAGCGGCTGTCCGATAAAATGTGTACTTTTGCCCATGTCTTTACTTTTGTTTGTTTGGTAAATGCAAAAGTAATCAGAATGGGCTGACTTGCTTTGGAAAAGTCAGTCCTGTTTTTTTCGACTCACGCGCGCGTATGCGCGAAACTTTTAGCGGACAACAATAATATCATTCCTCGTTCGCGTATATTGTCGAACAATTGTACTCCTGCTGTGAATTTGCGCATCGGTTGCATATTAGTCTGTTATGTATCGACTGCAAATTTAGTATATAATTTTGAAAGGAAGTTTTGGTTGCAAAAAATAATTGTTCTATGCGATAGCACGGCGGCAACTATTTGTAACCACAAAAAAAACGAATGCACCAGTTACGATGCATTCGTTTTTTGTATAATTCTTGGGCAAAGCCTACTTACCTAAATATAATTATTTTTTTACTTCTTTCATCAATTTATTGTACTATAAATTTGCCGCTATTCCCATTACACTCATATATGTATGTTCCGGATTTATAGTTAGATACATTTAATTCTATGCTGTTAAAATGATAACCTACTGACTTTTGTTCTATCATCTTTCCATTAATATCATATATCCTAATTGTAGAAATTTCACCTTCATTAAGCTCATAAGGAATATTTATAATTTCTCTTGCTGGATTCGGATAGGCTTCGGGAGCTATTTTATTATTTTGGTTTTCTATAACTTGTGTGCAAATGCCACCACAAGCATATATTTCATCAAAATATGTCTCCATGGTACTATTTTCATCATAATAATAATATTTACGAACTTGCATCCTTATTTGGCCATTAACATTATGAAACGAAATGTTATCTGAAGAAAAATAGTTTGAACTATAACCTAAGTTCCCTAATATTTGTCCTTGTTTATTAATAATATATCCATAATAATAATAATCATAATCATAATACTTTTCCAAATATACCAAAAATTCTTCATCACTATCTGTATTTATTAGATTAGTTGACAAAGAATAAGATGATTCATAACTCCATCCTTGAGATTGAAGTTCGGCTGGGACTGATTCTAAAGCAAATCGTTTAGATAAGGTGTCCATTCTTTCGAGTGAGAAATCTGCATTGTAATAATAATCCACATAATCCAGCTGATCATTATCTATATAACTCCTATAATAATATCTATTAGATTCAATATTATCTGGTATGCTTACTTCTGGAAATGAACTCGTTACTCTTTTAGGAAATCTATGCAACAATTGTATTTGTGCAAAAGAAACCATGCTAAATAATAACATCATTGAAACGACAAATAAAATTCTTTTCATCTTTATTTTTTGCCGGTTATATCCCATCGGCCCTTCGGTTTTTGTTAAAAAATAAGGTTAAAAACTATATACAAAACTACGAACAAAGCACTTTAGGAACTTAATTACTTCGAATAATATACTTACACAGTTTGTGGAATATTTTTACACAAGATACCAGAATTGTGAAACCCCGATGGGGTAAGCAATTTATATTATTGGGATTATTAATATGTATGCCCTATGGGCAAAGTTACAGACATATAAATGCATGGTGCTACCTCGTTAGAGGTTGCATGTCAATAAAAACAACAAAACAAAGGAACAACCCCATAGGGTTTTCACTTTGGTAAAAAAACACAAACAGACTTTTTTTAGGCTCCGATTTCATATCATGCAAAGTGCATAGCAATACAAATACCGAGAAAATTTTGGCAGAATGGAAACAAATTGCTAATTTTGCAAAAAATCGAATGCAATTATGGCAACCTATTCTCTTACAATAAACGAAAGAACCTCAGCAGGAAAGGCTTTACTTAACTATTTGCTTTCGCTCGGTGTTATTAACGATGCACCAGCAAAGAAAGATAGCCCATACAATCCAGAATATGTGGCAATGATTAAACGTAGCCAAAAAGAGGCTCGAGAGGGTAAGTGCAAGGCTATAAAAACAGAAGATTTGTGGAAATAAGATATACAGCCACGGCTATAGAGCATCGCGAGTTCTGGAAACAAAGCGGACAAATTGCCATTATGAAAAAAATTTCAAAATTGCTTAATGACATTGTTGAGCATCCTGAAACTGGCATCGGAAAACCAGAACAACTCAAACACGAATTATCAGGTATATGGTCACGTCATATTGACAAGGGGAATCGCTTGGTTTACGAAATTCACAGTGACCACATTATAATCTTGGCTATGAAAGGGCACTACGACTTATAGCCATCATATTATTCTTTTAAGATTGCAAATTATTTTTCAGTATTAGTTCTCCCTTTTTCAAACATTTGCGCATAGCACTCAAAGAAATTGTAGTCCAACGCCTTTGAGATTTCAAGCAACAGTTTTGTGTCAATCCACTCTCGCTGGAATACCTTATATATATTGAATCGTGTACAATTCACCTGCTTCGCCAGCCACGATGCCTTACGACCTTGCTCGTTGAGCTTGGCCTTTATCAGTTTCCCTATGTGAAATTGTTCCGTCATCCTGTCGCTTTGCGAATCTGGCAATAAAAAAGGCGATGAACCGTTTTTTTGCGGTTATCGCATAGAAAGCCGACCAAAGCTTGACAAGAATAAACGCAAACGGTTCACGCCAAATGACGTGAACATTGCGGACTATCAATTCTTGTCGAAATAAATTTGGTCGTTTTCTATACGAATGACAAATCCGTCAGATTCAGTATGTTATATTTCAAAAAATGGAAGACGATTTCTCGCCTTCCAGTATGTTGTTTCCCTATTTTACAGGAATATTCTTCAGTACATCAAGCAGATGCCTGTACCACATATCTACGGTCTTGATTTCGACCTTCTCGTCGGGCGAGTGAACGCCACGCAAAGTCGGGCCGAACGAAACCATATCGAGGTTCGGGTACTTCTCGAGGAACAGACCGCATTCAAGTCCTGCGTGAATTGCACGAACAACAGGAGTCTTGCCGAACAGCCTTTCGTACGAAGCAACAACAATCTTCAGGATTTCCGAATCGGTATTCGGTGCCCATCCGGGATAGCCGTCGCCCGATTCAACCTTTGCACCTGCAAGCAGGAACACATTGCGTACCATAGTGTTGATGTCTTCCTTGCCCGATTCGAGCGAACTGCGCTGGCTGGTCGTAACCTGAATCTTGTCGTCGTAGAACTTTACCGATGCAAGGTTGGTTGATGTCTCGACCAAGCCCTTTATTGCTGGGCTCCAAGCGTGTACTCCGTGAGGACAAGCCGAAACCGCCATCACAAGTCTGCGCTGAGTTTCCTCGTCGATTACGAAAGCCGGCATAGCCTCTTCATGAAGCTCCATGTTGATGTTAGGCTCGGTTATCTTTATTTCCTTGATAATGTCTTCCTTGAATTTTGCAAATTCCTTCCTTACATCCTCGGCAAAGTCGGCCTTAACGGTGAAAACGAATTCTGCTTCGCGTGGAATGGCGTTGCGCTTGTTGCCTCCGTCGAAATGTGCAAGGCGAGCAAAGTACTTGCTTGTGATTTTCTGCAGGAAACGGTTGGCTATCTTGTTGGAGTTGCCAAGTCCCTTGTTGATTTCATCACCGCTATGTCCACCAGCAAGTCCGTTGATAATGAACTTGTAAGCAACATGATGCTCGGGAACGGCTTCCTTCTTGTATGCAAAGTCGGCAACAGTGTCGATACCGCCGGCGCAACCTATGAACATTTCGCCTTCGTCCTCGGAGTCGAGGTTTAGAAGGATTTCACCATCAAAAAATCCAGCTTCAAGTGCAAAAGCACCAGTAAGACCTGTTTCCTCGTCGATTGTAAACAAGCACTCTATTGGTCCGTGTTCAACACTGTCATCGGTAAGGATTGCCATTTCGGCTGCACAGCCAATGCCGTCGTCGGCACCAAGGGTTGTGCCTTTTGCCTTTACCCATTCGCCATCAATGTACGGGGTGATGCCTTCGTTGTCGAAATCAATCTTTACATCGCGGTTCTTTTCGCATACCATATCCATGTGCGACTGCAAAACCACTGTCTTGCGGTTTTCCATGCCCTTGGTTGCTGGTTTACGGATTACAACATTGCCAACCTTGTCGCGGCGTGCTTCGAGGTTGTTGTCCTTTGCAAACTTCATCAGGAATTCCACCATCTTCTCCTCTTTCTTCGAGGGACGCGGAACTTTCGTTATCTGTTCAAAATACTGCCAAACTTTTTTCGGCTCAAGATTACTTAATACTTCCATAGAAAAATTTTTATTAATTTTGACAACGAAATTAATACTTATCGGACTAACAGCAAAAAAAATGAACGGAATAAAAAATATTTTTTTCATCGCATTGATTATCATAACATTTGGAATAAGTGCAAGTTCGTGTAAAAAGGCTGAAAATCACATTTATGGAAAGGTTTCCGACATGTCAACTGGTGAAGCAGTAGGCGATGTGACTGTAGATTTATATCTTACAAGGATAACTTCTGGCAGTTTTTCGGGCACTTTTGAAAAATTTGCGTCAACGGTTACCGATGCGGAAGGAAACTACAGCCTCGAATTTGAACCTGTTGCTGCCGGCGAATACAGCCTGCGCCTTTCAAAGGACGGTTATCACCCTAATATTACTGACTTTATGCCCGAAGAAACAGCTTCGGAGTATGAAAAGAACCTCACAATTCCCAAGGCTGGCTACATACACTTTAAGATTCGCAACGCATACGGTGCATATCAGGGCGATGAAAACGATGTTGCAAGAATTAAAGTAGAGGGAATAAACCCGCTATGTTCCGAGTGTTGCTCGTCGGATTACTATTCGTTTGAAGGTCTTGATGTTAACGAAGAGTTTGTGTGCAACATTGTAGCTGGCGACGAAATAACAGTAAACCGCTACCTTGTACGCAAGGGTACTTCTGAGTTCAGGAGCAAAAAGTTCATTTGTGAACAGGACTCCACAATAAATTATACGTGGAACTACTAATAGAATTCACAATTTTTCATATTCTAAGCTTACTTCGAACTTATCATATTCTTAATATATTTACGTCACGGCTCTTTCATTTATCCGCCCCCTGAACCTGCAGTTACTGAGCACAGTCGAAGTATCGAAGGGGAAGGTTAATGTACATTATATTATTCCCTCATCTTGACTTCGACCTTTCGACTGACACTCAAGGAGCGAAGCTTACTTCGGCAAATTCAGCACATTGCGATCCGCTGATTTATTCAAATGCTAACTATCTGTATAACAAACAATAACATTATCCAAATGAAGGAATCGTTATATATTTTCATAATATGACAGGGCGATAATTGAAAAAAATATGTAAATTTGCAATATGAACATTATTGACTCGAATATTGACAGCATTTCTGCATTGTGCCGTTCCCACAATGTAAATAGTCTTTTTGTATTTGGTTCGGTTCTTACCGATAGATTCAATAGCGACAGCGATGTTGATATGCTTGTATCATTTAAAGACATTTCTGCATACAATTACGCAGATAATTATTTGAATCTTAAAGAAAGTTTGTCGATTCTGTTGGGCAGAGAAATCGACCTTATTGAGGATGCCGGAATACATAATGCAGTATTACGAAGAAATATTGACAACACAAAAAAGCAGATATATGGTTTTAGCTTTAAGACCATCAATTAAAAGTATTCAAGGTTGTGATAATTAACAAAAAACATAGAAACAATCATGCTGGGAGATTCCGCACAAGCGAACTCACAAGGCTCGTACCTATGCCTGTTCGTTCTGCTTTGTGGAATGACTCTTTTAGTCATTTCGGAAGGTATAATGAACCAGCGATACAGAATGTGGAGCTGCGTGAATTAACCTGTCCGAAATCTCATGCGTGATTATTTTTTGTGATTGAAGTTTTAATATTTTTTTATGAATCGACTTATAAAAATATCCATCCTTCTCGTCTTTGCCGTGGCAATATGCCTGACATCGGGCAAGGTGTTCAACATTGAGATAGGAACAAAATCGGCAGAAAAGATAACAGAGCTTGGCGACTCGACAGCCTGCTTTGCCGAAATAGTTGAAAATTTCTCGTACTACGAATACACAGCCGACAACGACTGCTACCTGCTCTACGACAAGTCGGAAAAACTGGTGGGCAAAGCACTTTTCTCGATGCCATATTGTGCCGACATAAAGGGCTATGCTGGAAATGTTCCGCTCGTAGTGCTGCTTTCGCCAGATGACAAGGTGCAGAAAGTTCATCTGCTCGACAACAACGAAACGCCATCCTTCCTCAACCGCGTGGTCGAAAAGGGCTTCCTCGAAAACTGGAATGGACTTTCGACCGACGAGGCAAAAGCAAAAGTTGTTGATGCTGTGACTGGTGCGACCTATTCTAGTTCGGCAATATCGAAATCGGTACGAATTCGCCTCGAAACTTACGCCGGCAGTGCCACAACTTCTGCCGAGACGGAGAATATGGGCAACCTCGTGGGCTTCATCGCCTCGATGGTTTTCCTGCTGTTCGCTGGATTCTGCTTCTGGGAACCGCAAAGGACAAGGAAATTCCGCATTGTGCTGCTGCTTGCATCAATCGGAATACTGGGCTTCTGGCTCGGACAGTTCATCAGCATTGCAAAATTGTCGGCATGGCTTGTTTCGGGTGTTAACTGGCAGATGGAAATATTCCTGTTCATTGTGCTTGTGGCTGGAATTATGGCTCCGCTTTTCCTCGGCAAGCAGTTCTACTGCATGTATGTATGTCCGTTTGGCGCATGTCAGGAACTTGTCGGCAAAATAAACCCCAAGCACAAGCTGAAGATTTCGCCCAAGGTTGTAAAGGTTTTGCGTTATGCCCGTTATGTTCTGCTTGTTGTGCTTGGTGCATTGCTTTGCACTTCGCTCGACATCAGCATCGAGAACTTTGAGCCATTCTCGGCATTCAAGTTCCAGTTTGCCTCATTGGCAGTGCTGATACTTGCAGGCGTGATGCTTGTGCTTTCGATATTCATAAACCGTCCGTGGTGTACTTTCCTTTGTCCGACAGGTGCATTTTTCTCGCTTTTCATGAAGAAAACGGCACAAAATTCGCAGGAAAAAGATTCAAATACAAATAAAGAATAAAATGTCAAAATACCGCAAATATATCATAGGTTTTATCGGGTTGGTAATTCTGGTGCTTTTCTGCATCTACTTTTCCAACATCGTATGGTGGCTGCTGATTTCGGGTTTCATTGCAGCGATTTCGAGTCCAATAGTCAAACTTCTCGACAAGATTCATTTTGGACGCTTCCAGATGCCACGCTGGGTGTCGGCAATGATAACCACCATACTTATATGGGGCGTGCTGGTGCTGTTCGTTGTGCTGACGATTCCGTTTGTAGGTTCGCAGGTAGCGCAGTTCCAGAACATCGACATCGAAAGCCTGCAGGCAGGTCTGAGCCAGCCTATACAGAAAATCGACGAGTTTGTCCGCTCGTACCCCGTCTTCGGAATGCCCGAGTTTTCGACCGAAGAGGTAGTTATCGACAATGTTAAGGATGTAATAAATTTCTCGGCACTCGGCAACATTGCCGGCAACCTTGGAAGCACAGCCATCGCGCTGTTTCTGTCATTGTTTTCGATAACATTTTTCACCTATTTCTTCCTCAAGGAGACCAAACTTTTCCGCAGCCTGATTATGGCGCTTGTGCCAACTCGCTACGAGGAAAAGGCAACCCATATCCTCGACAAGCTTCCGAAGCTCATCAAGAACTACCTGCACGGAATTTTCTTCGAGATGCTGTCGGTTACGACATTGATAACCATCGGAATGCTGATTTGCGGACAGAACTTTGGACTTTCGCTGCTGATTGGTATGCTCTGCGGCTTCCTCAACATTATCCCGTACATCGGACCGTGGATTGGTGCGGCAATCGGAATCGCTTTCATTGGTGCCGCCAATGTGAACCTCGACTTCTACACCTACACTATGCCGCAGATTTACGGCTTACTGATAACGGTTGTAGTGGTAAGGCTGATTGATGACTTTGTCTTCCAGCCGTTCTTCTATTCGCGCAGCGTAAACGCACATCCTCTTGAGATTTTCATTGTAATAGTTGTAGCAGGAACACTCTACGGAATCATTGGCATGATGCTGGCGATACCAGTATATACGGTGATTCGTGTGATTGCCAAGGAGTTCCTTTCGGAATACAAGATTGTCCGCACGCTGACGCGAGGCATCGACGACGAAAAGGCAAAGAACACAAACGAAAACACAACGAAGAAGCGTCCGAATAGACGGAGATATAGGAGAAAACCAAACAAGCAGACAACTGGAGACAAAGAGAAATAAGAGCCACTAATCTTTATTAAGTATATTCAAACTATTCTCAATAGTTTCCAGAAGTTTGTATATTCCAGAAGACGGGTTTTCATTTTCTGTCAGTTTTTTAGCACGGTCAATAGCGATTGTTTTATTGTCCCACAAATAATTCTTTTGAGTCTCAGTCAGAACTGACTTTTTGTACTCTTTCCACACACCTCCAACATTAATCAGGGTTTTCAAGCAATTGTCCGTTGTAATTTCTATAGTCTGTAATTTTGAATGTAAAAGAAACCATAGTTCGATACACGGATTACTGCACAACCATTCCGCATCACAGGATTTCAATTTTGCATTTACAACTTTTACATCCAAATCATACATAAGAAAAGTCTTTATCTTCTCATTCTTGGAAATTTTCAATTCCTGCTGGCGTTTCTCAATAAGATTTTGCGAAATCTGATTGCCTTCAACACTTGAGACAATCTTTATCGGAGACTTATATTTCCGTCTTATGAAATCAAGATAGTTTTCTTCGGTTTCCCCTTCGCAAAACACCAGAAAAACTGGTTTCATTAAACGCGGAGCCGCCTGTTCCCGTCTTCTCGCCATAGTTTAATCCTCCAATAACTTTTTTAGGCTACCAACAGAAGTGCTTATTATTGGTACGGCTTCGAACCTGCCTTGCTTATATGCCTTTTCTGCATCCATATTTTCACGGAATCCTTTAAAATCATACAATGAATATACCTCTGTTGACCCATCATCCTTTTTGCCGACAAACAATATCTGGTCTTTTCTAAATATGCCCATATCTATAAGTGAGGTATTATGGGAAGTAAAGAGCATTTGTGAATTTTCGGAAGCGTGAATCATATCCAAGATAAAATTTGCCAATAGTCTGTGAAGACCAATGTCGAATTCATCAAGCATTAGGGATTTGCCGTTCTTCACAACATCTAAGAGTACTAGCAAAACAGCAAAAAGCCTCTGCGTCCCGGCTGATTCTTCTGCCAGCATATCGAAAGGGACGTTGGGAGAAAACTTGTGATATGTAAGAAATCGTATTGCATCTATTTCCTGTGTTTGCACTGGCGATTGAACAATTTTATCCGACAACGACAGATTCACAGACATGGTTTGCATTTTTTCCTTTTTCAACTCAATGTCGCAAATATCACTATCGCAAACATTTAATGCTTCAATTACAATCTTCTTGTTCTTTTCAAACAAACTCTCAATATTAGCATCACTCAAAGGAACTATATTTAGCATGAAAGTGTTTAGAAAATATCCAATCAAAATCTTTGGCAATTCTCTGTTCATTGAATTTGCTCTGCTTAAAAACAAGCATTTGCTTCCTGTATTAAACTTCACATCTTTTGCCCTTGGGATTGCACCTTCGGCGAAATAATATTCATCGCCGTTCCTTTCGAAAACCTTTGACTTCCTTTTATTGGGATAATAAAACAAACTTTCAGAAACAAATTCGTCCTTCGTAAGGGAGAAAGAATATTCATATTCCACATTGTTGCAAACAAAATTGACAAGAAACCTGCTTGGTTTTTTATCCCATCCGTAAAACTTGAATGGTTGGAATGTTAAGATGGTATTGTCGTTGTACAGATGTGACTCTAAAATCAATTTGCGACAAAAAGAAATTGCTTTTACAATATTTGACTTGCCCGAAGCATTGGAACCAAACAGACCGACTGTTTTTAATATTTTCTGCCCGTTCCATTCTATGACATTGTTTTCCAGTTTCCTTGCCTGAATATTGTTGATATTCCCAGCACGAAAATCAATAGTTACCTTATCCTTTATTGAGTAAAAGTTCTCTAATTCGATTTTTATAATCATTACAGTTCTGTTTTTGAAAAATTTTTGCAAATATAATAACTAAAATACAGAATAAAAGTTTTTAGATTGATTTTTTTGAATTGTAAAAATTTACTTTATAGTTGCCACAATTCTTACAACTGCGCAATAGACTGCGCAATATTTTGCAAAATGTGCGCAATGGAGTGCGCATTTTTGTTAAGTTTGGCGAGTGTAAAGAATGGAGTGCTATTGAAAATAATCATAGCATTACTACCCTCAAAAAAATCTGCTTTTTCCCGATTTTTCCTGTTTTCGCGAAGAATTTGCCTTTTTACGACAAAATTTGTCGTAGGTTTTTCGCTGTTTTTGCCTCAAAAATGGCTCAAAAAGTGGCATTTTTGGCATCCTCAAAAAATATTATACGCTAAGTGCGAATTTTTGCTATTAAAAATCTCATAGTATAATATAATTACAAAATTTCACATTTCAATAATTGACAAAAATAGGCGTTTTAACCCCCAAAATGCCTCGCGTGACCGAGCATTAAATTTCAAAAACGTATTGAATAGGGATATAATTTTGTTTAGTTATGAATAGAGAAATAAAATTTTCCCACCTGCATGTCCATTCGGTTTATTCGAACTTGGATGCAATTTGTAA
>Ga0310696_10002626_pt1 | contig 23507 bp, 23 predicted proteins | sample AusTroGonzalo_MG_4_FD_203885 | JGI IMG/M metagenome (GOLD analysis project Ga0310696, IMG submission 203885) | Bovine rumen microbial communities from tropical cattle in Woodstock, Queensland, Australia - Gonzalo_02 (v2) (version 2) | ecosystem: Host-associated > Mammals > Digestive system >...
GACGAAAAGAAAAAGTTGATTGCTGCCGTGACGCCGATTCAGAAGGCCCCGCTCTATGTGGACGATAATGCCGACCTTGGCATTATGGAACTCATGAGCAAGGCCCGCCAGCTCAAGCGCAAGGGCAAGCTCGATCTTCTAATTATCGACTACCTGCAGCTTATGAAGACGGGTAAAGAAGAAAACCGCGCCGTCGCTATCGGTGCAATCTCCCGTGGCCTCAAGATTTTGGCGAAGGAAATGCAGATTCCGGTCATCGCGCTCGCACAGCTTAGCCGTAAGGTCGAAGAAAAGGGCCGCGAACGCCCGCAACTTTCGGACTTGCGTGAATCGGGTTCTATCGAACAGGACGCCGACATGGTGTGGTTCGTGGAACGTAAGTTCGTGCAGACTCACCGTGAAGAAGACAAGCACACTGCAGAACTGATTGTGGCAAAGCACCGTAACGGTTCGGTCAAGGACATTCCCATGACCTTCATTCCGGAATACACGACCTTCTACGACGCCGCCCCCGAAGGCGATGGCGGTGGCGAAGCCTATTCCTATGACGATTCTGGCGACATGGGCGCAACCGATTTCGGGAGCTACTAAGGAGTTCTAGATGCAGATTCTGATGGCTCCATTTATCTGGATTGGCGAGGTTATCGTAACCGGTATTTCGGGTATCGGCGAAGTTATCTGCATCTTGCTGAATACGCTCAAACAGTTGCGCTTTGTTCACAAGAACCCGGTGCTGATTGTTAAGCAGATGATTTCGATTGGCGTGTCTTCGCTCCCGCTGTTGTTCGTGACGTCTATCTTTACGGGCATGGTGGCGACTGTGCAGGCTGAATTTGAATTCCACAACTTGGTTGCCGATAAGTTTGTGGGTACCGCCGCCGTGAAGATGATTTTGATTGAGCTTGGACCTTTGCTTACCGCAATCGTGCTTTCGGGCCGTGTGGGTTCTGCCATTGCTGCAGAATTGGGCTCTATGAAGGAAAAAGAAGAGTTGGCTGCTTACACGGTACTTGGTCTCGACACTTATCGTTATTTGGCAATGCCGCGCTTTGTGGCCTTCTTTACTATGGTGCCTTGCTTGACAGTTATTTCTAACGCCTTGGGTGTTATCGGTGGCTGGATTGTTTGCGTACTCGGTCTTGATATTACGACCTATACTTATGTGACTGGCATGCAGTATCTCTTTGATCCCATGGACTTGTGGTCTGGCGTGCTGAAGTCTTTTGTGTTTGGAACTTTGATTTTCTTGTTGGGGTACTACCATGGCATTAATGCCAAGCCGGGTGCCCGCGGTGTTGGAATCGCGACTATGAGCGTGGTGGTCTCCAGCTGCCTCATGATTTTGATCGCTGACTTTATTTTAGATGCTATATTGTTCTTCTAAGGTGTCACTATGCCTAACGTAAAAATAGACCCAAACGATATCGCTATTCGCCTTAAAGGACTCAAGAAGTCCTTTGGCCCGCAGGACGTTCTTTGCGACGTGAACCTGGATATTCGCCGTGGCGAGACTATGGTGATTATCGGTAAGTCCGGTGGCGGCAAGTCCGTGATTTTAAAGCACATGATTGGACTTTTGCAACCGGATGGCGGCGAAGTGACTGTGGATGGCGTGACGATTAGTACGCCCAAGTTCTTTGACACTCATACCATTCGTCGTAAAATGGGTATGCTGTTCCAGATGGGCGCGCTCTTTGACTCTATGGATACTGGCGAAAATATCGCTTTCGCCTTGCGTGAACATCACCCTGAAATGTCCGAAAAGGAAATCCAGGATGTGGTAACCGAAAAGCTCAAGATGATCAACCTGGTACCGGAATTCCGTACCAAGATGCCGTCTGAACTTTCGGGTGGTATGCGCAAGCGTGTGGCCCTTGCCCGCGCCATTGCGTTGAACCCCGAAATCCTTTTGTACGATGAACCGACCACGGGTCTTGATCCCATTACCAGCGACGTGATCAACGACTTAATTTTGGATATGCAGAGCAAGTTGGGAGTGACCTCTGTGGTGGTAACTCATGACATGGTGAGCGCCTTCAAGGTGGCAGACCGTATTGCCATGTTGTATAATGGCCGTATTATTGAAGTGGGTACGGTGGAAGAAATCAAGAACACCAGTAACCCTTACGTACATCAGTTTATTACGGGCCAGCGCAAGATTTCGGTGGACGAAGAGTAAGATAACTCGAAACAAGGTGTTAGGAGTTAGGAATCAATTCAGATGTGTAAACGTGAGTTTACGTTTGTCAAGGGCTAACTTGGTTTGTATGCAAAAAATATGTGCTTTTAAGCACGATTTTTAGCATACCTATAGCGTTTTCTTTTATAATAATGTATTTTTCGGTCAAAGAGGTTTTATTATGAAGAAGAAACTTATTGCCAGTATTTCTATGGTGGCAGCTGTCAGTGCAAGCTTCTGGGCTTGTGGTGAAGGCAATATTAACCCATTGCTTGAACCTCAAGATTCCCAGTACATAAATATGGTGGGTGATGATTACCTTTTATCGGTAAGAGATGATGCCTTGCAGAGTTGCAGGAACGATACTTCGTTTGCCGGCTGCTATATGCGCTATAAAGCATATCTTGATGGTGACGAACCGATCGAAGAACCTATTGCGAATTCATCTGACGATTCCGGTTCGAACCAAAACCCGAACCCCGTGTTCTCGTCTTCTTCCCGTGGTGAAGTCATTATTGTGACGAATCCGTCTTCTTCGTCGGTCTTGATTTTCGATCCTGATCCGGTATCCTCTTCTTCTGGTATAGAGATTGTTCCTACATCGGGACTTGGCTCTTGTGCTCCTGCAGCCAATCCTATTCATAAGGGACAATCTACTTCATGGAAATTTACTCCGAACGCCGCTCTTACCACGGGGGCTAATGCGAAATACACGCCAATGCAGTTTGCTTCTCAAGCCGACTATAAGTGGAACTTTGGTGGCTTGGCCGATGATGGATCTGGTGTTCGTGCAACGAGCGGCAAGGTCACTTATACGAATTCCGGTGCTGCAAACGCATCTGTGACGGTTACGATGCCGGACGGTGCTTCTGAAGTCATCAATTGTTCTCCGCTCCAGGTGAACGGCGATACGATTACGGGTTGTAAGTGCGTTAGCGATGCAACGGGTTCTGTTGACTTCACTGCATCACCTAATGTGACTTGGACTGTCTCTGGTTGTACGTCTGCATCTGATATTACCTCTTATACATGGGAAGGTACTCCGGGTGAAACCTCCTTTACGAAAACTTTTGAAGCTGAAGCAGCCTCGTATTCTCCCAAGCTCGTTGTTGGAAATGCCGACAAAACAGCGATAGAAGTGAAGTGCGAAGCTGTTAAGATTACCGATGGTCCGGAATATACAATTAAGACCTCTGGCGCTCAGGGAACCGTTAAGCTTCCTGCCGGTGTGTCGAGTGTTGTGTTGGAAGTGTCTGCCTATAACAACCAGGTGTTCTGCCAGATTAGCCGAGATGATTCTCCGTCAGGTGCTGTCAATGGAACTGTAAACAAGGTTGCTATTAAGGGTAGTGACTATGTTACCGCTTCCATGCCTGCAGGAACTTTGGTAGCGGGGGCAACGCTGAGCTTTGATCTCGATGTGGCTGCAACTTGCGGTGTGCAGTAATCGATCTGCTCGCCAGTTCCAATAGCAGAAAACTTTAAAGAATGGCTCCCTTCGGGGAGCCTTTCTTTTATGTCTGATATCTTGAAATTCTGGATGTTCTGGGAGTTATAGAATTCTATTCTAGATAGATTAAGAGCCGCCTTTGTAGGTGGCCCTTTGTGTTTTTTGAAACTCTGCCTCTGCGAGGCTTATATTGCTTGTTATTTCTTCTTGACAGCGTTCCAGACCATGTAGCCGATAAAGAGGGCGCCAAAGGCAAGGAGCGCAATAGCGAGTTCGGAATTGTACTTCTCGATGATGTCCTTCTGGCCGTGGGCGAGGTAGCCGAGGCCTGCCAAGACGCAGTTCCAAATGGTGGCGCCCAAGAATGTATAAACAGTAAAGGGTAGCAACTTCATGTTCGCAATGCCTGCCGGAATCGAAATCAGCTGGCGGATGACGGTAATCAGGCGGCCAACGAAAGTCGAAATAGCACCGTGTTCGCGGAAGTAGTTCTCGGCCTTTTCGAGCTTCTGGGTATCGAGTAGCAAGAAGTGGCCCAAGCGGCTATCGGCGAATTTGTAGATAATCGGACGGCCCAGGAACTTTGCCAAGAAGTAGTTGATGTAGGCTCCTACAAGAGCGCCCATGCTGGCTGCAACCACAATCAGTACGATGCTGAGCCCGGAATCGGGTTGCAAGGCCTTGTAGGCGGCTGGCGGCACCACCAGTTCTGACGGGAACGGAATGAAGGAACTTTCAATGGCCATCAGGAGGGCTATGGACCAGTAGTTCAGGTGGGCGTTATACCAGTCGATAATCTGGGTGTAGATGCCGGTTTTTGCTGCCGGGGCGGCCTGTGCGACAGAATCGGCTGCTGCATCAGGGGCTGCGAATGCCGCTACTGCGAACAAAGTAATAGCTGCGAGAAACAAGAGTTTTTTATTCATGAGGTCAAATATAGAATTCAATCAAAAAAGCCCCGACTCTCGTCAGGGCTTTTTGAAAATTTCAGAAGAGATTATTTCTTTTTCTTCTTGGAAGCTTTCTTGCCGGCCTTCTTGGCCTTCTTGTTAGCCTTCTTAGCGCCCTTCTTGTTCTTGGCGGGCTTTACTTCTTCCTCTTCTTCGGCTTCTTCAACGGCTTCGTCAGAGGAACTTTCTTCAACGGCGGTGTTGCCTTCCGGCTGTGCAGGTTCACTGTAGCTTTCACCAGTCTGGTATTCAATGATAGACTGTTCTTCAGGAGCTGCATTGCCCTTCTTGAGAGCGGCCTTGGCTTCTTCCACGTACTTGCCGTCCGGGAAGCGCTTCAGGTAGATTTCGTAGTCCTTGAGGCGGTTGCCGCTCTTGACCAGTTCGAAGATACCTGCTTCTGCTTCGTCGCGGAAAGCTCCGTTCGGATTGTCGTTCAAGTAAGTGAGGTAGGCCTTGAAGGTGTTCTGTGCCTGAATGGCGCGGAACTTGTCGTATTCGCTGAGAGAGCGGAGCTTCTTTTCAACTTCAGGTCTGCGCGGAGAATCGGGGTAGTACAGCAAGAACATTTCGAGCATTTCAGGATCGTTAGACGCCATGACCTGGTCGAAACGGGAATCTTCCTGGGCGCTCTGGTATTCCTTGAGCTGAACCTTGCCGCTGTCGAGAGATGCATAAAGCTTTTCCTTGGTAGCGAGGTCTGCCGGGTGGCAGAAGGCGAGGAAGCTTTCAAGAACGTCGGCGAACTGCGTACGGGTGTAGGCTTCGGTCATGTCGGGAAGTTCACCGTTTTCGTCGAGGTAGAAGCGGTAGTCGCGTTCGATGGCCATGCAGTCCCAATCAGAGAGCGTGTCCTTGACTTCGCTGTACTTGCGGAGCACGTCGTCGCGGTCATGCAGGGCGTAGCGCATACGGCGGTCGCGGCGGCTTTCGCGGCCGAAGTCAAGCGAGATTTCGAGGCCGACGCGTACGGGCCACTTGTATTCGATCTTGTCGAACTTGAGGTCGGAGTACGGCGAGGGACTTGCATCTTTATCTTCGTCGCGGGCCTTTACGTTTTCGTAAGGCAAGAAGTCTTTGCGGACGTTAATGCCGATCTTGAAGTCGACGTCCTGGAACAGTTCGCCAATGCGGTATTCCAAGGCGCTAGACACAAAGCCCGTCTTGAGTATTTCGGTATGGGACTTGGTGTTACCGGCGTAGTCGTCGTAGAACGAGAAGAACTGGAAGCCGAAGCCACCGAGCACGCGCAGGTCAAAGTCGCCACCCAGGTTGAAGGTGAAACCGGCCAAGGCGGACGGAGCATAACCCATGAACCAAAGTTCGCGGTCGGTCTGTTCGCCTTTACGACCTTTCTTGTTGGTTTCCTTGTCGTCAATCGTGTATTTCGGATTGTCTTCAATCGTTCCGAACTGGAAACCATTCACTTCGACACCGAGCCAAAGGGTGAACGGAATGTCGGCTTTCCAGAAAGGAGTGATCAAGGGCGACCAAAGGGCGCCGAACGAAACCGGCACGGTAAGAACGTCCTTGTCAACGCCATCGTCGAGAAGGGTATTCTTCTTGTCGGCCTTAAAAGTCATAAAAGCGGGCTCACCCTGTAAGTACAGCTGAGTACGCCAGTTGATTCGTTCAAAGTCTGCAGCTTGTGTGGCTGCAGCAAATAATGTCAGTGCAAGTAACAGTTTACGCATCAGTCTAAATTTAATTTTTCATTTGGGGTTATGGATAAAAAAAAGTAAATAAAATGCTCTTTTTAGTACTTTTGGTCCTATTTTAGAAGGTTAAAACGAATCCGACGCCCAATAAGACGAATCCGGCACCCAGTAAAGAGCCTCCTACAATCATCTTTTTGTCGCCTTTATCGACATAATCCTTGTTTTTGGACACTTTGGCCTGGTAGTTTTCGCCTCCGGCTACCGGGCGGTCCAGGTCCTGCTTTATCTTGTCGGCGTCATCGTAATCGAGATTTGCAAGATAAATAAAGAGTGTTCCTAAAAGAATGGGGGCAATCGAGGTTCCCATCATGGTCTTGCCCACGAAGTTTTTCTTGCGTTCGTGGAGCCATTCCTGTTGGGCAACCTGTTCTTGCTTGCTGGTAATGGGGGTAAGATTGACATCTACATCGGTAAGCTCGGTGGGCGAGGTAAATACCGTAATCATGGTATCTTTGAAGCCGGCTTTACGCAGCTGAATGGTCGAAAGTCCCGGTTCGTAGATCGGGTGCTTGCTGGGGGTCTGGCCTATGGGTTTTGTACTCTTGGTGAGCGGGGCAGAACCAGCGAAAATGTATGCGCCTTCGGGCTTGGAACGGATCAAGAGTTCCGGCTTAACACGCTTGAGTTTAAGCGATAGTTTTGCCGTATCGCCGGGGATGGGCTTGATTAGAGTCTTTGCACCCCACAGCTGGCGGTCTACATTCCAGTAGGCATAGATTTCTGTCTTGCCGGTATCATTGATAGCGAATGTGCAAGGACTCTTGCAAATGTCTTCGCTGCCTTTGGTGGCGATATTGGCGCCTTCGGGATTGGTCTCTATGCGGACATAGCTATTGTCGCTGTCCTTTTCAACAGGAACCTGTTCACCCTGAAGCAATAGAATGAATCGATGAAGTTTGTCCTTGGAAAGGGCGTCGCTTAAAGCCTTCATTGCAGACAAGTTTATCTGTGCGGTATGGGCGATGACCTTGGTGGTGTCGTCAAGTACATAGTGCGTCATTTGCACGGCAACCGAGTCCGGAGTCCTTGCCGAGGTAATCCGTCCAACGTAGGTAGATGCCGCTCCGTGCGCCATCAAAGAATCCTTGATGCAGGCGAAGTCTGCGCACATGTCAAAGTCCTGGCGTACGATAAGCGATACTGGCGTGCCTGATTCCTTGAGCAGTCGCATGATCAAGTTTTCGAGTTGCTCTGCCAGAGTCGATTCGGAATTGCGGCGTTCAAAAGAAACAAAGATATGCTTGCCTTCGACGGAATCAAGGAAGGTCGGAGTAGGTGCGGTAAATTCGAACTGGCTGGCGGAGGAATCCTGTTGTTCTGCATTAGCAGAGTCTTGGACTGCGCTGTCTTGAACGGCGGAATCTTGCACTGAAGAATCTTGTGCAGAAACTTCCGCTGGCAAACTTTCGTTTGTGTTCAAAAGGTCGTTGCCGTTGTTGTCGACAATGCTCTTGAAGCGATTCTTGGGAATGCGGATGACGGTGAACTTGCCTTGGATGGTTCCCCCGAGGCTTACGGTGTCGTTTTTGACGCCTAGAAATTGGGCGTCTTGCTTGGTTCCCGTCACGAGTTCTACGTGGCTTGGAATTCCGAGCGAATCCGGAGAAAGGGTTTCTCCTGCCCAAGCGGCGCTAATCCAGAGGATTGCAAATGTCAGTAGAATCTTTTTCATAAAACCCTAGAATGATAAAATGAATCCGATTGAAAGTAATGCGGCTCCCGAAAGGAATCCTGCGTAGGTGACTCCTTTGGCGATTTTTGCCTTGTGACGGGAATCCGTAAAGTTTTCGCGGGTGTCTTGATAGCGGTCAGTGTCTATAGAAGTCTTTTTCAAGGTCTTCTTGTAATCTTTCGCTTGGCCAATTTCGTAGTAGGTGATTGCGCCTGAAACAAGGCCTACGGCGAAAGGAATGACTGAAAACTGCATGAGACCCTTTCCGAAATTAGCACGCTTACGCTTGGAAAGTTCGGACTGTTGTTTTTGCAGGAATTCGTCATCGAGAACGGGCTGTTGTGAAATAATGATATACGAGGTGTCTTTCGCGGAAAGTTTGACTCTGAGAGTCGTGTCCGTAAATCCCGGGTTGAAAAGCGAAATTAAGATTTCACTTGCCAAGGAATCGTCGGCCGGAATATTTATGAATGCGGGAGAAACGTAGGCCGGATTCTTGGAATGGTCGGGGGAGATTTCGTCGACATAGATATCGACTTTACTTGGAATAGTGGACACGTGCAGAACTTTTGATTCTGCAAAGGCAAAGCTCAAAAGAGAACAGAGGAGTATTGCAAGTATTCTAGTCATTTAGAACTCCTCGTTTGGGAACGGTCCCGAAATATATTGATAGCTATACTTGTTTTCAATGAACCAGTGTACGTTCGGGAGCTTGTTGCGGGCGTAATCTTCTCCCGAAATCTCGACTTTGCATTTGCTTGGGCAACGGGTGTAGAATGAAAGGTAGGGAGACTGGTAATCGACCTGCATTGTGTCGAAGTCTACAACAACCTGCAACTGGTTCGCATTGATGCCGGAACCGTCATCATAGAGGAAGAAATAGATGTAGTCCGAGCGGCTGACCGTGTCGCGGAATGTAGAAATTTGAGGGGGAATGACATCTTTAAGCACGATAGTGTCCAGGGTGAGCACCGTGTAGGCCGGAATATCAACGATAAGGCTTTCGCTTGCGTATTCCTTGCGATACTGTTCGGTCAGCAATACCTTAAGGCCGATTTGGGGCTCGACTTTGGCAACAAGCGTGTTCGACCTGTCGCTGTTGGTGAGGGTTTTCAAGGTGTCTCCGTTGCTTGAAATTAAATAGGCAACGGTTTGCAGAATGGAATTGTCCCTGTAGCGTTCGTAAACAAAGGGGATTTTGAGAGTCGAGGTCTTGTTTAAAATTCTAGTCGAGAAATGGAATATGTCGGTGGAATCGCGGTATTCGCGGCCACTTTCGCTCTTGACTCGCATCTTGATACCCCAATAAAGGGTAAACGAACTGTCGTATAGGCTGATTGCTTGCTGTAAAAGGGAATCGTAAGATTCAACGAGGGAACCTCTTAAGATGGCTTCGGAGTTGCAATCGGTAGATCCGAGCGGCGAATTCCAAACAGAGTCCGGGGTGTAGGATATGAAAACGTGGCAGGTTGCGGTTTCCCAGGGGTCGATTCCTGTAACAGACCAACGGAGCGGCAACGCCTGGTCATCGGAAGGATCCGCCTGATTGTATCCATTATAGGGAAAGTCCAGGGTAATGCTGTTGGGAGCGTTCACGTAGACTTTAAACGTGCTGCGCAAAGTGTCGCCATAATAATCGGTCGTTTCAAGGGATCCGTCAAATTCTCCAGAAGTGAGGAAGGTGTAACGGAAAGAATTCAGGTTGAACGAGTTGTCGCCAATTTTCCAAAGAAGACCGTTGTAATAGCGCTGCAAAGATTCGTCGGTGAAAATTCCATAACCGCTAGAAAATCCCGCGAAGAACTTGACGGACTGTCCTTGCTCCACATAGAGTTCGTCAACCGGTTGGTAGTATTTGGATACTTCGCCGTTGAATCCGTCAGGAGCCACATAGACGTACTGTGAAAGCTTGGGCGTGTTTTTGTCGACGAGGTGATCATCGCCGCAAGATCCTAATAGGAACGCCAATGCGCAAAGTAGAATGTACTGGAACTTATTCACTGAAGACCTCCGGGAACGTTACATTTGGACGGAGGTAGAAAGTCTTTCTTGTCGGATTGTAACTTGCGTCATGAACGATAAGGGTAATCAGCTTGTAGGACCAATTTTGTAACGCAGCTTGTTTTTCAAAGGGAATATACAAGGTGTCGTTAGATAATCTGAACGAGTTGATACGGTTTTTCTCGTAGGTAACGCTGATTCTTGAAGATGGAATGTTTCCGCCGAAATCTGTAATGATGAAACGCAAGGTATCTTGAATAGCGATGGTATCACTGCCGGAAAGCGAATTGATTTTCGCGGGGGTTTCGTCCAAGAGGGTGATTGAATCCAATTCAAGCACTTGGCTTGAGTTCGCGTAGAACTTGATGGTTTGTGGTTTGAAATCGGGGGCATCTTCGATAGATGCGACAATATTATACCTACCGCTTGTAAGAGGCTTGAAATAGAAGTGCGCCGATTGCGATTTAGGAGAAAGGTAGGTTTTGATGGTGTCCTGAAGTGAATCCAGAAGGATGACTTTGAACTTGTAAAGACCGTAGTCGGAAGATGTTCCGATGGTTCCTGCTACAGCGTTTTCCCCATTGATACCATTTGTGAAAAAAGACGATGTAATGGTTTCGTTGGATTTTAGATTGAATTCGTTGTAAACGTTGACCGTCCAAGTGTATTTCTGCAGGGGATCCAGTTTATTGAAGTATGTATAATTCGCCTGTTGTAAAAGGGTGTCTACAAGAATGTCTTGGTTGCTGTTTTTCAAGACAAAGTGGGAATAGATATTCCAAAGCGAATCGGGATCGCTTGCGTTCCAGGCAAAATTGAGTGCCGAGTCAGATGCGAGATTCTGCGTTCCATTGACCGGGATAAAATGCTCGGGGTCGAGATTGGGGGGCGAGGCAACAGTGATATTTACAGTGTCGCTTAAGGTGTCGCCGAAAAAGTCGACAAAGATGAATGCAATCTCGTGCTCTCCAGGAATATCAATGTTTTTCTTGAAACTGAATTCGTTGGCGAACAGTTTACCGTCGATGGTCCAGAAATATTGCCTGTTGCGGATGGATTTGGACGGGTACACGGTAGACAAGAAAATCAGGGAGTCACCGGGCTGAATGGTGTCTGTCTTTGATTTCAAGTTGTCCGCATCAAATGCGTTTGTGACGGCTGCAGAAACGAAGATCTTTTCAATGGCTTGGTCGTTGAAAAGGTATTCATCGGAATCGGTGCATGCCGTAATCGATAAAACGATAAGGCCGAAGAGGGCAATGGATTTTATAAAATGGATAGCCATTCAGCCCTCACAGTGTCGATGACGAAAAATTCTTGCGTGGCAGAGGAATCTTGATCACCCATGGAATCTTCAACGAAAATTCGGAAGGTGTGTCTGCCCATGGCAAAGCCCGATTGCATGACTTCTTGTAAATCGCCCACGTTGTAGCGAACGCCGTCGATTTCAAGGGTGTTGTTTAGGTAGTTGCTTTCGTCGCGGTCAAACGATTGCCATGAAAAAAGAATAGGCGTATGGCTGTTACCATATAGGGTGTCTCCGTTTGCCGGGATGGTTTCTGCTAACAGCTGCGGTGGGTTGTTGACAATAACATGAAAACTGGTTTCAAGGGTGTTGCCTTCGTGGTCTTCGATGACGAGCCTGTCAGGAATAAAGTTCTGACTAATAAAGCTAGAGGCCATGTAAGAAGTCGGTACGGTATAGGTGGCTCCGCTGTCAAGGATGTCTTCGCCGTTATACCAATAATACTGTACGTCTTTTTTGTGCTTCGAGGGGGTGACTTCGGCAATCAGTTCGGCGTCTTCGCTCGAATTGAGCTTGATGGGCGCTTCGATCGCATTGTCGAACTGCTTTGCAAAAACATTGACACCTGTAATTTTAGAGGTGTCTTTGGGGGGCGACGGAATGTCTAGACATGCCGAAAAAAGCCCCCCCGCCATAAGAGCTATGGTAATGCTCAAAAAGCATCGATTGTTCTTCTTCAATAAACTCACCTTGTTAAAGATAACTATATTCGTAAATATGAGTGCCGAAAATTTTGAATATAAAACCGCAATGGAGCGTTTAGAGACCATCTTGGAACGGATTGACAATTCCGAGATGGAAATCGACGAATTGGCCGGCGCGGTGCAGGAAGCGACCGAACTTTTGCGAAAATGTCGCCAAATTCTGCTCGCGACCGAAAAAAACGTCCAGGACGCCCTTTCGGGTCTTGACGGCGAAACGGGGGCCGAGGCTTAAGGATGCTTGATGTTCCTGCAATGGAAGTCTCGGGGCTTTCGGTAAAGTTTCCCATTCGAGGCGGAGTGCTCGGCAAGGTGCAGAAGTACTTTTCTGCCGTCGAGAATGTGTCTTTTTCCGTGCAGGCGGGCCAGATTCTTTCGATTGTGGGGGAGTCGGGCTGCGGTAAGTCGACTTTGGTGAAATCGCTGGTCGGGCTTGTGCCTATGGACAGCGGTGAATTCAAACTTTTTGGTGAAAAAGTGGTAAAAGCCCGGACTGCTTCCGGAAAACGGGTCTCGGACTTGGTTCAGATGATTTTCCAGGACCCGTTCAGCAGCCTGAACCCGCGCCAGACGGTGTCTGAAATTCTGACTGCGCCGCTGGTTGCACGCGGAGTAGGGTTTTCTGATGCCGAGGCGCGTGCAAAAGAACTTTTGGAGCGAGTGTCGTTACCGAAAGAGGCTCTCCAAAAGTTCCCCCACGAGTTCTCGGGGGGCCAGCGGCAGCGCCTGTGTATTGCCCGAAGCTTGATGGTCAAGCCCAAGATTCTTTTGTGCGATGAAGTCACTAGCGCCTTGGATGTGTCGGTGCAGGCCCAGATTCTGCATTTGCTTGATGACTTGCGCAATGAATTTGGGCTTTCGATTGTGTTTATCAGTCACGACATGCAGGTGGTTCGCGCCTTGAGTGACGAAGTTCTAGTGATGTATTTTGGTCATGTAGTTGAACGTGGTGCCGCCGATGTGGTGCTTACAAATCCGCAGCATGAGTATACCCGAAAATTATTGGCAAGTGTTCCAACTATAAGGAGAGTACAGTTATGACAATTGCTGAAGAATCCAAAAAATTCCATGCCGATAATCGCGGCAATTGTGCAATGTCCGTTGCCTATGGCTATGCCCTCGTAAAAGGTAAGTCCGAAGCCGAGGCTCTTGAAATAGCCGACAAGTTTAAAAATGCCGGTAGAGGGATTGCTCCCGGTGGCATATGCGGAGCGCTTTATGCCGCTAAAGAACTTGTGCCGGAAAAGGCGGACGCAATTGAAGAGGTTTTCCGTCGCGAAACGCAAAACTTTACCAAGTGTGCCGAAATCCGCCCGAACAAGATTCTTCCTTGCAACCGCTGTGTAGAACTTGCGGGCGAGGCTCTCGACTTGGTGAACCCGTAATATTCTATCTTTGCGTGCGAAAAAGAGGTTTATATGTCTGTTATAGTGGTTGATTACAATGCTGGCAATTTGACTTCGGTGATGAATGCGCTTGCACATATTGGCGTCGATGCCAAGTCTAGTCGCGATGCCGATGAAATTGCCAAGGCGACACGCCTGATTTTTCCGGGTGTGGGCGCTGCTGCTTCTGCCATGGAAACTTTGACTCGCACGGGAATTGGAGATGCCATCAAGTCTGTCGTCAAGGCCGGAAATCCGGTACTCGGCATTTGCATTGGCTGCCAGATCATTCTTGAAGAAAGTGAAGAAGACGGTGGCGTAAAGACGCTTGGCCTTATCCCCGGCAAGGCAGTACGTTTTAAGGATGAACCGGGTATCAAGATTCCGCACATGGGCTGGAATCAGGTGAACTTTACGCGTGAACACCCGATTATGAAGGGCATTAAGAGCGGAAGCGATTTTTATTACGTGCATTCCTACCATCCAGTGGTTCCTACCGAATACGCTTTCGCCGAAACGACTTATGGTTCGCAGACTTTCCAGGGAATGGTGGGCAAGGATAACTTGATTGCGACCCAGTTCCATCAGGAAAAGAGCGGAGATGTGGGCCTTGCCATGCTCAAGAATTTCTGCGATTGGAAAGTCTAGTATTACTATATTATCCCCGTAATTGGAGAAAAATATGAAAAGATCCATCGTTATTACAGGCGGCGCAGGCTTTATCGGAAGCCATGTGGTACGCTTGTTTGTGAACAAGTATCCGGACTACAAGATTATCAACCTCGATAAGCTGACTTATGCGGGTAACCTTGCCAACCTCAAGGACATTGAAGACAAGCCGAACTACAAGTTCGTGAAGATGGACATTTGCGACTTTGACGCATTCTACAAGCTCATGCAGGACGAGCATGTCGATGGCATTATTCATTTGGCTGCTGAAAGCCACGTGGACCGTTCCATCAAGGACCCGTTCACTTTCGCAAAGACGAACGTGATGGGTACGCTGGCTCTGCTCCAGGCTGCCAAGCTCTATTGGGAAAGCCTTCCCGAAAAGTACGAAGGCAAGCGCTTCTATCATATTTCGACCGACGAAGTTTATGGTGCCCTCAAGATGAACCATCCGGAAGGCATTACGCCTCCGTTCACCACGACGGCCTCCAGCTCCGAACATCACTTGGCTTACGGCGATGACTTCTTCTACGAAACGACGAAGTACACGCCGCACTCTCCCTATTCCGCTTCTAAGGCTGGTTCCGACCACTTTGTTCGTGCGTTCCACGACACCTACGGCATGCCGACAATTGTCACGAACTGCTCCAACAACTATGGTCCGTACCAGTTCCCCGAAAAGCTGATTCCGCTCTTTATCAATAACATTCGCCACAAGAAACCGCTCCCGGTTTACGGCAAGGGCGAAAATGTCCGCGACTGGCTCTTTGTGGAAGACCATGCCCGCGCAATCGACGTGATTTTCCATAACGGAAAGATTGCCGAAACCTATAACATCGGCGGTTTCAACGAATGGAAGAACATCGACATTATCAAGGTTGTGATTAAGACGGTGGACAAGCTTCTCGGCCGCGCCGAAGGCGAAGACATGAACTTGATCACCTACGTGACGGACCGCTTGGGTCATGACGCCCGCTACGCCATTGATTCCACCAAGCTCCAGAAGGAACTGGGCTGGGAACCGAGCCTGCAGTTTGAAGAAGGTATCGAAAAGACCGTGCGCTGGTATCTGGACAACCAGGAATGGCTGGACAACATCACCAGCGGTGACTACGAGAAGTATTACGAAAAAATGTACGGTAATAGATAATGGGTAAATTCAATTTCATCAAAACCTCTATCGAGGGCGTGACGATTGTCGAGCCGACGGTCTATGGCGACCATCGCGGCTATTTTATGGAAACCTACAACAAGGCTGAATTTGATGCTGCTGGCTTGAATATGGTTTTCGTACAAGATAACGAATCTAAGAGCAAGAAGGGCGTGCTCCGCGGTCTCCACTTCCAAAAGAAAAATCCGCAGGGCAAGCTTGTGCGCGTCATCGAAGGCGAAGTCTTTGACGTGGCTGTAGACCTGCGCAAGGGGAGCCCCACATTCGGTAAGTGGGAAGGTGTTACGCTCTCTGCCGAAAACAAGAAGCAGTTCTACATTCCAGAAGGCTTTGCCCATGGTTTTGTGGTGCTCAGCGAAACGGCGACGTTTGTGTACAAGTGCACCCGCCTTTATGACCCCAAGGACGAAGGTGGCCTGATGTGGAATGACCCTGAAATTGGCATTGAATGGCCGGTAGGCAATGGCTTTGAACCGCTGCTTTCTGAAAAGGATACCAAGAATCCGGCGCTTAAGGATTTGGGCTTCGCATTCGAACTGTAGTCTGCCTTAGTAAGCAATATTTTGTGCTTAAAAGAGTCGTCTTTGTGCGGCTCTTTTTATTTTATTCTTGTCCCGCTTGTAATAATTTTTTAATTTTTAGGTGATGAAACACATTCTCGTTGTATGTACTGGTAATATTTGCCGTAGCCCCACGGGTGAATATTGCCTTAAAAAGGCTTTGGGGCCTGATTTTGATGTGATGAGTGCTGGGCTTGGCGCCTTGGTGGACCATCCGGCGCATGAACTCAGCCAAAAGATTGCTCTTGAACATGGAATCGATATGAGCGCTCACCGTGCTCGCCAGATTAATCTGGACATTCTTAAATGGGCAGACCTCATCTTGGTGATGGAGAACGGTCACAAGATGGATTTGTTGCATCGTTATCCGTGGCTTGAAGGCAAAGTTTTTCGTTACGGCGAACCGCAACGTGTGGATGTTCCGGACCCGTACCGCCGTCCTGAAAATGCATTTGTACTTGCATGGAATTTTATCTCTAAACTGACCCCGTACTGGGTAGAAAAAATCAAACAAAGCGAAGGCCAGGCATAGGCTGGCTAAAAAGGGTTAATTTATGAAGAAAATGAGTTTGGGCATAGGCCTTATTGCTGCAGCCATGTTGAGCGGATGCGCTCTTGGACCGCAGATGCAAATGGCTTTACCGGGAGACTCCGCTGAATACAATGGCATGATGGTTCATATTCATGACATTGGTGAAGGTGACTTGGGCCAGGCGAAGGCCGGTTCCGAAGGTGAGGCTGATGATTTTGGTGAATTGAAAGAACTTATGGTCGATTCTCTGCCGGAACTGGAATACCGCATTGGACCGCTGGACATGGTTCAGGTTGTGGTGTGGGAACATCCGGAATTGACTTCTCCGATGGGTCAGTACCAGCCGGCAGGTCAGAAGGTGACCACCGATGGTAAGCTTTTCTACCCGTATGCAGGCGAACTCCAGGCCGCAGGTCTTACCGCCCAGGAACTCCGTGCCGAAATCACCAAGCGTCTCTCTGACAAAATTTTGAACGATCCGCAGGTGGATGTCCGTGTGACGGGTTATCATAGCCGTAAGGCCTTTGTGGCTGGCGCTGTGGAAAAACCGGGTTTTGTCGCTTTCAATGAAAATCCGATGACACTCCCCGATGCGATTGCTTATGTGGGCGGCTTCAGCGACAAGGCTGATCCTTCCATGATGCAACTTCGTCGTGGTAATAAGGTTTACAACATTAATTATCTCAATGCTTTTAACGCGAATTTGCCGCTTGAACGCATTATTGTGCAGCCGGGTGACCAGATTTTAGTGCCGGCCCTTACTGAAACTCAGAAAGACCAGAAGGTCTATGTGTTGGGCGAAGTTGGCCGTTCCGGTATTGTGAATATCCTTAATGGTAATTTGACCTTGGCCGAAGCTTTGGCTACTGCCGGTGGTTTGCAAGCTCTGAATGCAACCTCTCGCGGAATTTATGTTATCCGTAATACATCTGAGAAGCAGATTGACGTGTTCCAGCTGAATGCAAAGAATGCTTTGGCCTTGGCCATGGCTGATCGATTCCAGTTGAATTCTCGCGATATTGTGTATGTGGATGCTTCTGATCTCGCGACCTGGAACCGTCTTCTTAGCTTGATTATGCCGACGGCGACAGCTATTTATACTGGTACGAATATCGTTCAGAACGTTCAGGAAATCAACAACGCTGGTTGGAAAACTTCAGCTCAAAAGAAAGCTAGCAGTAGCGGCACTGGCAGTGGTAGCAATAGCAGTGGCAGCAATAATAGTGGCAGCAATGCAACGAATCCTACCACAAATTCGCTGTTCTGGTAATCTGTAAGGATGGGATATCATGATTAATTTGATTCTTTGTGGTGGTTCAGGAACGCGTCTTTGGCCTGTGAGTCGTTCCCTGATGCCCAAGCAGTTTGCTCCGCTTTTTGACGGACAGTCTCTTTTCCGCAAGACGGTGGTTACTAATTCCGCCGTTTGCGAATCGCAGTTTATTGTTTCTAATGCCGACCAGTTCTTCTTGGCCAAGGACCAGCTTGAAACGGAAGGCATGACAGGTAGCAAGTTCCTGTTGGAACCCGTGGGCCGTAACACCGCTCCGGCTATTGCCCTCGCTTGCCTTACCATGAACCCGGAAACGGTTGTTCTCGTGTCTCCGTCTGACCACGTGATTCGCAAGAAAGACGAATACAAGAAGGTTTTGCTCCGCGCCCAGGAACTTGCCGAAGCCGGCAACCTGGTGACCTTCGGCATTACGCCGACCAGCCCCGAAACGGGCTACGGCTATATTGAAGCCGATGGCGAAAATGTGAAGCGCTTTGTGGAAAAGCCGGACCGTGCCACCGCCGAAAAGTACCTGCTGGCCGGTAACTTCTATTGGAACAGCGGTATCTTCTGCTTCAAGGCAAAGACATTCCTTGCAGAACTTGGTAAGTACTCTCCGGAAATGCTTGCTGCCGCCCAGAAGGCTCTTTCTAACGCCGAAATCGTGGATGGCGAACCGATCCGCATTGACCGCGATGACATGCTTGCCATTCCGGCCAATTCTATCGACTACGCTGTCATGGAAAAATCGAAGAAGGTGAAGGTTGTCCCGAGCGATATCGGCTGGAGCGACCTTGGCAGCTTTGACAGTCTTTATGGTGAATATCCGCATGACGAAAACGGCAACAACGTGAACCCGCGCCACATTGCCGTGGACTCCAAGAATTCCTTGGTGATGGGTTCCCAGCGTGCTATTGCAACAATTGATCTCGACAAAATGCTCATTGTCGACACTCCGGATGCCCTCCTGGTCGCTCCGCTTTCAAGCAGCCAGAAGGTCAAGAAAGTGGTGGAAGAACTCAAGGAACGCGGTTCTGACTTGATCAATGTGCCGCAGACCGTGAGTCGCCCGTGGGGAACGTATTCCGTGCTGGAATCCTCCGAACGCTACAAGATGAAGCGTATTGTGGTGAAGCCGGGTAAGCGCCTTAGCCTGCAAAAACACCTGCACCGCTCGGAACATTGGGTGGTGGTGAGCGGTACCGCTACGGTGACCGTCGGCAAGAACGTTTTCTACGTGCGTCCGAACGAATCCACCTATATTCCGGTGGGTGAAGTTCACCGCTTGCAGAACGAAGGCCGTCTCCCGCTTGTAATCGTTGAAGTCCAGGTGGGCGAATACACCGGCGAAGACGATATCATCCGCGTTGAAGATGATTTCCATCGTAATTAATGCGAGCAAGTCGCCGTTACTAAAAAATATTAAGTCCCGCAGTCCATGCGGGGCTTTTTTTGTGGGTTCATCTATGAGCTTTTAATATATTTAGGACATGAGCGAAAATCTTGTACATACGGTTTGTGCGGGCAACCTTGAAATGGAATACGCCTGCGTGGGCACTGGCCCCAAACCCTTGATTGTGATTCCAGGGCTTTCCATTAAAAGCGTTATGAAATCGGCTGCTTCGCTAGAAGGCCCCTACAAGATTTTTAAGGAAAAATACACGCTCTACTTTTTTGACCGCAAAAAAGACGCCAAGCTCGGTTATTCCTTGACGGAAATGGCCGATGACCAGGTGGTTGCCCTCAAGGCTTTAGGCATTGAAAAGGCTGATGTCTATGGCTTGTCGCAGGGTGGCATGATCGCCCAATATATGGCCATTCGCCATCCAGAAATCGTGAATAAGCTGGTGCTGGGTTCTTCGACTTCGAAGGCGGAGCCGCGGCAGATTACGACGATTCAGAATTGGGCCCGGCTTGCACGTGCCCGTGAAACGACAACCCTTGTAAACTGCTTTATTGACGACTGTTTTAGCGAGAAGTTTGCTGCCCGTTATCGCAGGGCGTTGCTGGCCTTGTATAAAGAAATCTCGGACGAAGAACTGGATCGCTTTGCGCTGTTCTCGGACGCCTGCGATTACGTAGACACTTACAATGACCTCGGCAAAATCAAGTGCCCGGTGTTAGTCCTTGGTGCGGGCAAAGATCTTGTGACAACGCCCGAAGCTTCTGTCAAAATTGCGGAAAAATTAAAGGCCGAAGGCGTCGTTAGCGAATTTTATATGTACGAAGATTGCGGACATGCCGTATTTGACGAATTGCCCGACTACAAGAAACGGATATTCGATTTTCTGGAACAGCAATAGCGGTGCTTTATGGAATCTGCTGCGCTCACACCTGCTACAAAACCGCGCTATGCTTTTGTCGACTTGGCTAAAGGCATTTGTATTATGCTGGTAGTGTGGCACCATGTGGTGAGCACATGGGGACTTGAAACTTACCCGCTTAAAGAAACCGTGTCGTCTTTTAGAATGCCGCTGTACTTTTTCTTGTCGGGGTTGTTTTTTAAGGAATATGCGGGCTTTTTCGATTTCTGCCGCCGTAAGATAAACAAGCTACTGATTCCGTTTGCGTTCTTTTTTGTGGCGCTTTCGTGCATATTCCCGTTTGTTCTGCACTATTTTCATTTGCGGGCGAACCCCGGTGCCGCTGTTTGGTATTCGTTTGTCTGGAAACAGACTTTCCCGAATATTCCGATTTGGTTTTTGTTGAGCCTGTTTTGGACGAACTTGATATTTTACGGGCTGTACTTGATTGCTAAAAAGGTTGTTGCGAAAAAATTCCCGCAGTATGCGACTGCTTCGCTTGTGGTGCTTTCGGTTGCGGTTGGCTTGGTCGGATTTTTCTTGGGCCGCTACAACATTAAGCTTCCGCTGTTTTGGGCATCTTCGATGGCTTCAATTCCTTATTTCTGCGCCGGGCATGTGGCTTTTCGCTACACCAAGATTCTTGCTCCGAATCGCATGGATAAATTCAATATTCCGCTTGCGCTTTTGTGCTTTGGAATCGTGTTTCTGTTTTCGTTTAACGCCCCGCCCGATTCGGTAAGCTACGTGAGCAACCGATATTGGCTTCCGATATGGAGTGTTTACCTGTGCGGGCTCTTGGGTACACTTGCGGTTCTGTTCTTGTCGAAAGCAATCCGTAAAATTCCGCTGGTGTCGTACTTTGGAAGGTATTCCATTATGGTTCTCGTAACGCATGGGTGGGTGCAGTGGGGGATTATTAAAGCCTTGCAAAGTTACCATGTGCATTGGCCGCGACCGGTGGCACTTGCATTCGTTTTTGTGGTGACCATGCTGTTATACTTGGGTATTATTCCGCTCATGAAGCGCTTCTTGCCCCATGTAACCGCCCAGAAAGACGTACTTTAATGTGTAATGTGTGCAGCTACGCCGCAATGTGATGTGTGAAATGACTAATCCCACATCCCACACTCCACATTTGTTTCTAGTTTTTTAGGCTGCATTTTTGTATATTCTCCGTTGAAAAAAGAGATTTTTTGCGTTTTTTCGGAGATTTTATGGATATTGGTGCGCTACATTTTCAAAATCCCGAAGCCTTCTGGCTTTTGCTTTTAGTCCCTGTTTTAGTCGGTTGGTACATTTATCGTGAACACCGCCGCAAGAGTACGATTAAGTTTCCGGCTCTTTCGATTGCCAAGCGTGCGGTTCCGAGCCGTCGCGTCAAATTCCGCCATATTGTGCCGATTTTGCGCTTGGCAGCCCTTGTTTGCTTTGTGGTGGCGTTAGCCCGCCCGCAGAATGCCATGGAAGTGGAATATACTTCTACGGATGGTGTCGACATTATGCTGGCCCTTGACGTTTCGGGCTCCATGGGTACGCTGGATATGCTTACCCGCATGGAACAGGCGAAACTCGGTGTGATGAATGCGGAACGAATCCTTAAATCGGGTGATTACTGGAAGTATAGCCGTCTAGGTTATGCCCAACAGGTGATTGCTGATTTTATCCAGAAACGTCATAGTGACCGAATCGGTCTTTCTGCTTTTGGTTCCCGTTCGGTGACCCAGTGCCCCCTGACGCTGGATTACGGCTCCTTGCTCGAAATCTTGAAGGCCTCCGATGATTTGGCCCGCGATTCGATTATGAATAGCCGCACTGCCATTGGCGATGGCCTGATGAACGCTCTTGCTCGCTTGCAAAAGTCCGAAGCAAAATCCAAGGTGGTGGTGCTTTTGACCGATGGCCGCGACAATGCCAGCGTGGTGCCGCCCATGCGCGCAGCCGACGTGGCCCAGTCCCTTGGCGTTAAAGTCTACACGGTGGGCGTGGGTAAAAGAAACGGTAAGATTCTTGCCTTCCAGCAGAATCCTTGGACAGGCGATATCTCTTGGGGCGAACGCGACATTACGCCTGAAGAAGGTATCGATGAAGGCGTGTTAAAATCTGTGGCCCAAAAGACTGGCGGTCGTTTCTATCGCGCCGAAAACAAGGAAGAATTGGAAAAGATTTACTCTGAAATCGACGAACTTGAAAAGACCGAAATCGAAACGGTGGCTTATGCCCGCTATGCCGAAAAGTTCTACCCATGGCTCTTGGTGGGCGCCTTGTTGATTTTACTTGAATTGTTGCTTGCGAATACGCGCTTTGTGCGCATCCCGTAATGGAGGCTTTAGATGCGATTTGCTGAACCGATGTTTTTGTGGGGCCTTTTGACGCTCCCCCTGTTTGCGCTCCTTTTTGTGTATGCTTACCACCGTCGCAAAAAACTCGCAGCCCGATTTGTTTCGCTTTCCATGTTGCCTAAGCTTTCGACATCTGTTTCGCCGTGGCGTAGGCTTGCGAAGGTGACGATTTTATTGTTTGCAATAGCCTTCTTGTTCGTGGCTCTTGCTCGCCCTCAATGGGGCCGTAAAATGGAGCATATTGAACGCCGCGGTCTTGACTTGGTGCTGTTGCAGGATATTTCGCTTTCCATGCTTGCTGAAGATATCAAGCCGAATCGCTTGACCCGAAGCCGTCATGAAATTTCGGCCTTTTTGGAATCGCTTTCGGGCGACCGCGTAGGCCTTGTGGCGTTCTCGGGCGAAGCCCAGGTGATGGTGCCGCTGACCCTTGATTATGGCACCGTGCAGATGATGCTAAAGGAACTGACTCCGGGCTGGCTCATGCCGGGTACAAACCTCGAAAAGGCTATCCGCAAGGGTATGGATTTGTACCGCAATTCCGGTAGCGCAGGGCAGTATTCCGTGATGATTTTGATGAGCGATGGCGAAGAACTTGAAGCCGCTGCGGTGAACGCTGCCAAGGAAGCTGCCGAAATGGGTATCCGCATTTATACCATCGGTATCGGCTCCCGCGAAGGCGTGCCTATTCCGGTGCATTCTAAGAACGGTGACGTTGCATACAAAAAAGACATGCAGGGTAACATCGTGACTACGCGTCTTGAAGATGGAACCTTGCAAGAAATTGCAAGCGTTACGGGTGGCCTTTATTTCTATGCAAACCCTGGCGAGTTCCAGTTGCAAAAGGTGTTGAGTGAAATTGCAAGCCTTGAAAAGAAGGAACAGTCTAGCGACCGCATGGAAAATTATCAGGACCGCTACCAGATCTTTTTGGCCCTTGCTGCCCTCTTGTTCTTGATCGAAGCTTTGGTGTCCGAAAGGGGCCGAAAGCGTCGTGTCGGAGCGGGTCGATTTAACTAAAAAAAGTAAAAATTTTTTACTGTGATTTGCACGCTATTTGCACGCTAGTTTTAGAATGCAAAAATCTTTTTAGGTGTTATTTTTGGCCTTTTTTGCTATTATTCTAATTGGTGTGGTAAAATAGGGTGAATTCGCCCCGAATCGCCTCATTTTTTTAGGAACGTTTGGTTTTTGTTCATCCATTTTTACACAAAAATTCGCTATTTTGCGAGTGATTAAAGTAAATTTTGGCTGAAAAATAAAAAGTAAACCATGGAGTCCCTATGCTCGACCTA
>Ga0310696_10002627_pt1 | contig 23502 bp, 17 predicted proteins | sample AusTroGonzalo_MG_4_FD_203885 | JGI IMG/M metagenome (GOLD analysis project Ga0310696, IMG submission 203885) | Bovine rumen microbial communities from tropical cattle in Woodstock, Queensland, Australia - Gonzalo_02 (v2) (version 2) | ecosystem: Host-associated > Mammals > Digestive system >...
ATAAAACGCTGCCACTCGATATGAGCGTTCTCCTTGAGCCAGTTTCCGGCCGCCTTCACCTCTTCCTCTTCAGCAAGTTTTTCTCTGAAGTCGTTTGCAAGTTCTTCAGCAACCGTCAAAGGCATTTTCTCAAACAAACTGACCTTCAACCCGTAGGCGTACTCCAGCTGCGATGCGCCGAACTGCTTCTTGTCCGCCGGAATTCCCGATGTTTCCTGAGCCATAACATACTTCATCAGGTGGGCGAATTTTTTGTCATCCAGCAGTTCAGGAGCGAAAGCCTTTGCCACGAGCCCCAGAGCACACTCTTTTTTGCTTCTGCCTTTGCTTTTAATCTTGTCGGGATCGAACTTTCTCATTCCATCCGACTCTCCGCCGCATCCGATAACAAAATCGTTTTCCGTCGCTTCGTTCAACCTCTCTTCATCCCTGATGATTTCGGTGAATTCAAGTTCAGGTTTTGCTGCAATAAGCAGTGCCGCAGCAAGCATGTCGTCAAGGTGAGCCTTGAGACCTCTTGTGAAAATTTTGCTAGTTTTCTTCATCGTTTCCTCCTTTGAAGAAAAATTAAAAAAAGAATATTCCCGTCCGCGCAATCGTCGCGGACTTCCGAGAAGGCGAAACCACCTTCTCAAAGTTTCAAAACTAAGTCTGTTCACTCTCTTTCCGGCGCCGGAAGTAGTGACAGAGATGTCGGGAGCCTAACACCTTACTTCAAGGCTTCGGCAAAATTCCGTTTTAATTACTTCTTGATTTTTCTTAGGATTCTTTACGAGTTTTGAAAAGTAGTAGAATTTTATAGATCTCGTCAAGGATTCAGAATCATCAAACAATCTCTTGCGATTGCACAATTCTTCACAATTAAAAGACTTCCTGCCTATCCAGGCTGTTCCGGCTACAACTTTGTTGATACCTCCTCTCAACTTCAAAACCGCAGTCTCAAGCGTCTTCGAATCACGAATATCTCCGCTTGAAGCCTGACAGAGCCGGATGTTTATTTCAGTCATATTCATCTCCTCTATGAAGATTGTGGCCCTATTCTGCAAAAATTTTACCCGTTGTCAATGGTTTTTTAAGAAATTTTTCGTAAAAGAATTATTAGTAAAATCAAATAGTTACTCGAAAGTCAAACAATAATCAAAGGTTACGGACCGGAGCATTTTCTTGTCCGCGGACAGCAGAAAAAAAATGCCGGCAAAAACGCCGAAAAAAAGCACAAAAATCCTATGTTTTTTTAATTAAATAAGAAAAAATTCAGAGTGTGGTTGGAAAAAACTGACTAAACAGCTTTCTGAACTTTACCGGAACGAAGGCAGCGTGAGCATACGGTTATTGTTTTTACAGTGCCGTTCTCAATGATTTTGACCTTCTGGATATTGGGATTCTGAATCTTCTGGGTTCTGTTGTTCGAGTGGCTTACATTGTGGCCGAACATCGGTCCTTTGCCGCATATTTCACATTTGCGTGACATGATTTTCTCCATAAAATTAAAATAACAACAAAAAAAACGCGGTTATTATAGACATTTTTATGCAAAAAGCAATTTTTTTAAGCAAAAAACTAAAAATATTGGATTTTTCCGAAATTAGAACAAGCCTTCCTCTCCCTGAGTGGGATCGGCCACATCTTTGTCTTCGACATTCGTTGTCGGTTCAGTTCCAGCATGAAAATACATTCTGACACCGTCTTTATCGGAAACAAGCCCTGTTTTGGGATCGATGTTCCTGCCGACAACATTCGGAGGAATCTCGTAGTCAGACGGCGGGAAGTTCTTAAGATATCTTTCCATGAAATCGCGCCAAATCGGAAGCGCTGTTTTCGAACCTGTTTCAACTCTGCCTAGCGGACGTCCGTGCTGGTCGTTACCTACCCATACACCGGCGACGAAATTGGGCGAATAACCTATGAACCAGGCATCGAAATAGTCGTTCGTAGTTCCGGTTTTACCGGCAACATGACGGTTGCATACTCCTTCTTCGCCTTCCTCTTCCTCATTGAGATTGCTCTTTTTACACTTGTAGTGGTTGAAGCCGCGCACGCTCGCCGCAGTTCCGCGGTTGACGACATCTTCGAGAATTTTGTTTGTTATGTAGGCTGTCTGCGGGGTAAGTGCCTGATTTTCTTTCCTTTTTGCAAAATACAACATTCTCTCGACCTTTGACGGAGCAGAAATGTAAGGATCATAAAAAACTGTGTTGTCTTCAAGAACCTTTCCGTTTTTGTCGTAGATTTTTCTGATGTATGTCGTGTGCGGAGCCTTTCCCATGTTCGGGAAGTGACCGTAAGCGTCAGTAAGCTCGTCTATTGTCAGACAACTTGAACCGAGCATACTGCCGAATTCAGGCTTGATCTCGCTTTTTATGCCAAGCGCTTTTGCGCCGTCAATAGCTTCGCGAAGTCCCAGTTTCTGCAGAACTCTGATTGCCGGAGTATTCATCGAGTGGATGAGTGCCTCCCAAACAGTGACTTCTCCTTTAAATGTGTTCTCGAAATTTGCCGGCTTGAAATTCGTGTCGGTAACTGTGACAGGCGCATCCAGCACCATTGTAGCCGGAGTAAGAACAGGACGTTTTCCGCCACGTTTTTCGAGTGCCAAAGTGTAAAAAATCGGTTTTATCGAGCTTCCCGGCTGTCTGCATGCCTGAGTGGTTCTGTCGAATTCGCTTATCTCAAAATCGTAACCGCCCATAAGCGCTTTGACGTAGCCCGAATAAGGATCTTTTACGATTATAGCAGCCTGAGACGACGGGATCTGTTCGAGAACGAAATAAAAATCTTTTCCCAATTCTTTCGAATAGTTGCGGAAATCGTACTGATCGCGTGTTCCAGCTTTGTCTGTCGCTCTGACGAGAATGACATCGCCCGGTTTGAAAACTTCTTTGACCGATTTTACAACCGCGTAGGAACCTGTAGCGCTCCACGGATGAGCCCAACCCAAATCTTCAAGATAGATATTGCGTTTCACTTCGCCTACCTGAACAAGAGCACTTTTTTCAGCGGTTTCAAGAACTACACCCTGATAGTAAACACCGCTTTTTATCGTTTTTTCAGTAATCTTTCCAAAATGTTTTTCGTGACGCTTGAGGTAGGTTTCGAGATCTTTTTTGAGATTTATCGAATAAAGCGGATTTGTCACTTCGCCGCCGAACTTATCGCCTTTCTGATAACTGTCTTCTTCGCCTCTCGCATATCCCTGACGCTTTGAAAGCTCGCGGATCCCGTAGAAAATCGCCTCGTGGGCAAACTGAGTTGCACGCATATCGACAGTTGTCTGGACAGTCATTCCTTCTTTGTAAAGTTTGTCAAAACCGTACTTGTCAAGCAGGTATCTGCGCACTTTCTCGCTGAAATAAGGCGCTTTGTCGAGGAAAAGTTCCTTCTGCACATTTGTTTTTATCGGTTTAGACAGTGCAGCATCGTATTCGGATTTTGTAATGTACTTATCGTCGAACATCCTCTTCAGAACATAGTTCCTGCGGCGCAGAGCCTTATCGGGATTGAGTATCGGAGAAGCAGCCGACGGAAATTTCGGAAGACCTGCAAGAATCGCCATTTCATCAATTTCAAGTTCCCAGACATGCTTGCTGAAATATTTGCGGGAAGCCGCTTCAACGCCGTAAGCACCGCTGCCGAGGTAGACTTCGTTGAGGTAAAGATAGAGAATTTCTTCTTTCGAAAGGTGCTTTTCAAGTTCCATTGCTAGAATCATATCCTTTATTTTACGGCTGAAAGTCCTCTCTGTACCGACAAAGGATTTGGAAAGCTGCTGAGTTATCGTACTTCCGCCCTGCTTGATTCCGGTAGTCATATATTTGAATGCCGCGCGGACAATGCCGAGAGGATCGATACCGTGATGCGTGTAGAACGAAGAATCTTCGCCTGCAACGAAAGCGAGACGTAGTTTTTCTGGAATCTTGTCGTAAGGAATGATTATCCTGCGGTTCTCGTGGTAGAACTCTGCAATGAGCTCGCCGTCGTAGGAATAGACCTTCGTGCCGGCATCTGGCTTGTAGTCACTGACAGTATTTATTGCGGGAACCTCGGCTTTGAATTTGAAATAGACTGCAATACCGGCAACGAGAACTGCAACGAAAACAGCGGCAGCCGATATAAGCACAATATTTCTTATTTTTCGGAATTTTGCTGATTTAAAATCGAATTTTTTCTTTTTCGGCATTTATCTCTCCAAAGAATCAATCGTTTTTTATTGCCTCGAAAATCTTTTCCAGTCTTATCTCGCGGTCAACAGAATCGTCATAAACGAATTTGATTTCAGGAACAACTTTGAGTCTGCTTAAATGTGCGGCAAGTTTAAAGCGGATGTTCTTGAGGTTCGTGTCAAGATACTCCTGGATTTTTTCTACATTTTCCGGTTTGAAAGTCGAATAGTAGATTTTCGCAGACCTCAGATCGGGCAGAACGGAAACATGCGTGATCGTTATCATGTCAGCCGGAGTGCCACCGAAATCGCTGTAAACCATAGTGCTGACGAACCTTTTTATAGTCTCAGCAACCCTGCCCTGCCTTATTGCACCTGCCATTAAAGAACCTCGTCTTTGAATTCCTTGTCAATGTAACATTCGATTATGTCGCCGATCTTGATGTCGTTGTAACTGTCTATTGTCGCACCGCACTCATAACCACTCTTAACCTCTTTGACATCGTCCTTGAAGCGTTTGAGTGTACCCAGTTTGCCGCTGTAGATAACGACGTTGTCGCGGACAAGTTTGATTTTCGAAGCTTTGACAACTCTTCCTTCGACAACCATGCAGCCTGCGATTGTGCCGACTTTGCCGACTTTGAAGATTTCACGGACTTCGAGTTTTCCGATGTACTCTTCTTTGATAATCGGAGCTAACATACCCGACATCGCAGCTTTGATCGCATCGATAAGCTCGTAGATAATCGAGAAAATCTGGATGCTTACACCTTCAGCCGCTGCAAGCTGTTTAGCCTTGTTGTCGACACGGACATTGAAACCGATGATAAGTCCTTGAGACGCGCTTGCAAGCAGAACATCGTTTTCGTTGATGCCGCCGACACCCGAGTGGATGACTTTTATCTTCATCTTCTTGTGTTCAATCTTGTTGAGAGAAGCGATGATAGCCTCAACCGAGCCGTCGACATCGCCTTTTACGATGACATTGAGATCCTTGACTTCCTCACGGTCAGCGTCAGCTGCAAAGAACTGTTCAATCGACTGAGTCGCTTTTTCGACGTTTTTCTTCTCGCGCTGCTTGTTGATTCTGAGCTCGACAAGACCTTTAGCCTTTCTTTCGTCCTTGAAAACGTAGAGTTTTTCACCAGCCGGCGGAACTGTATCGAGACCTGTAATTTCGACCGCCATCGAAGGAGATGCCTCTTTGACGCGCTTTCCTGTCCAGTCCATCATGCTTCTGACAAAACCTATCGACGCGCCGGTAACAACCATGTCGCCGATTTTAAGGGTTCCGTCTTTGACAAGAACTGTAGCGACGGGGCCTTTGCCGAGATCCATTCTCGACTCGATGACAATACCTTCTGCGGGTTTTGTCGGATCGGCTTTGAGATCCATCATCTCGACCTGAAGAAGAACCGCTTCGAGAAGTCCTTCGATATTTATTCTCTGTTTTGCCGAGATTTCGACAAAAAGGTTTTCACCGCCAAGTTCCTCTGCAACGATTTCGTATTTGAGAAGTTCGTTTTTGACCTTCGCCGGATTTGCGGTCGGCTTGTCAATCTTGTTGATTGCAACGATTATCGGAACATTCGCAGCCTTGGCGTGGTTTATAGCCTCGACAGTCTGCGGCATAACGCCGTCATCGGCCGCAACAATGAGGATAACAACGTCAGTTGCCTGTGCACCGCGGCTTCTCATCGCAGTAAAAGCTTCGTGACCGGGAGTATCAAGGAAAGTGATTTTTCCTCCTTCGATCTCAACCGAGTATGCACCGATGTGCTGAGTAATACCGCCGGCTTCGCGGTCAACGACATTCGTGTGCCTGATCGCGTCAAGAAGTTTCGTTTTGCCGTGGTCAACGTGGCCCATGACAGTGACTACCGGAGGACGCGGAACCAGATTTTCAGGTTTGCTTTCATAAACCTCGATGAACGATTCTTCGCTGAGAGCGACATTTTCTGCCGTAAATCCGAATTCCTCCGCAAGGAACTGCGCCGTGTCGTAAGGAATTTTGTCGTTGATTCCGAACATCTCGCCTATGCTCATGAGCTTTGAAAGAAGCTGAGCCGCTTTGACACCCATTCTTCTCGCGAGTTCGGCAACCTGAATCGAATCTTCTATCTTGAGAATCTTTTTTATCGCTTTTGTCGGATTAGGAGCTAGAGCAGGCTGCTGTTTCGCTTTTTTCTTGTCTTTCTTTTTCTTTCTCATCTCTGAGAAACCGCCGCCGTAGCCGCCTCCCTGGTCATCACCCATAAACTGCGAAATATCGATTCCTCTGAGTTTGCCTTTGACCACCAGAGTAGCGCTGTCATCACCGCCGCGGCTTACATTTTTCTTTTTACCGCCGTGACGCTGCTGCATATTGTTGTTCTGAACAACAGGGGTATCCGATTCCGGAATGACAACTTTTCTCTTCTTGTTTTTGTTTCTGAAATCACCTGAATAATCGTCATCTTCGTCTTTATCTTCGTTATCTTCTTCCTCTTTTCTGCGCTGAGGTCTTCTCTCCTCTTCGGGTTGTTCCTCATCTTCTTCCTGTTCAGCCGCGGCAATCTTTCTGATTTCGTCTTCGATACTGACAATCTTTTCTTCGGGAGCCTCAATTTTTTCCTCAGGCTGTTCTTCTTCCTCGGCAACTTTGACCTGAGCTTCTTCGGCCGGAGTTACAGAAGGTTCGGGGGTTAATTGTTCCGCAGGAACTGCCGGGGTTTCTTCCACTTTTTCTTCGGGGACTTCTTTCACAGGCTGTTCCGGTTGTTTTGCCTCTTCAGGCTGCTCTGCGGGACGCTCGTCCGACGGAATGAAACTTCTTTCCCTGTTTCCTCCTCTACGGAGTATGGTTTTCGGCTTTGCCTCAGGTTCAGGCTCTTCTTCCGCAGCCGCTTTATTCCGGCGCACAAGTATCGTTTTCGGCCTTGCAGGTTCAGGCTCTTCTTTTTTGGCAGCAGGAAAATGCTCTCTGACCATTTCCTCGTGATACCCTTCTATTTTGTTTGATGCTTTGTAGTCACCGCATCCTTCTGAAGCAAGATACGCTATGACGACTTTGCTCTCAACACCAAGTTCTTTTGCCAGTTCACTGATACGCATTAAATATCCCCCGAAGTGAAATTATTCAGTAAATTCATATAAAACATAAGTTTTTCCGACTGTTTTGAAGGCTTTAGCGCAAGTGCCGAAACGCCTCTGCCGTCAAATTTCCTACCGAGCTCATCTTTTGGAAGCGGTGTTTTCACGCCATTAAGCCCGGTTTTTTTCTCAAGTTCCTTAACAGTTTTTTCCGATGCGTCCGAAGCAAAAAGAAGCGCGGCAAAAACCGTTCCTTTTACGGCTTCTTCGGCAATCAGATTCTGCCCTTTTAGCAGGACTCCGCTTCTGCGGCATATAGCGAAATAGTAATCAAACGACTTTTCAGCCTGTGTGCGGACAAAATCAAGAATTTTTTCCTGCGGGACACCGAAAGAAGAGCATTTTTCGAAAGAAGAAAGGGCTTTTTTCGCACCGTAAATCCCGCATACGCATTTTTTGTCGTAGTGAGTATATACTGCACGCCCTTCAAGCTTCTGAGTCCAGTCAGGAACAAGAACATTTCCTGCCTCAACCCATCTCAAAAGCTCTTCCTTTTCTCCTCTGCCGCCGCAGAACACACAGCTTCTTTCGGTCATACTACTCCTTTTCTTCCTTTTCGCCGTCTTCTTCAAGTTTCGAGAAATCGAAGATCGAATCAGGCGTTACTCTGCCGATTTTGTCGCGTTTCTTGCCGTTGAGCTCGTCGATGTGAATCTGAAGGCTGTAACGGATCTGCCTTGCTCTTCTTATGCTGAGTTCAGCGTTCTTCGCGAAAGATTCTGTGTCAGGCTCGCTCTGGATGTCTGCAAGAGTGAGATAGCCTCTTTCTGCAAGGAACTGACCGAGTTCTTCGTTGATGCATTTGAGGGTCGTCGTCGGAACGTCGAGTTTCTTTTCAAGCTCATCGTCGATGTTGATTACACCCATGCCTTTTTCAAGCATTGTATTAGCCTGATCGATAATAGATTCAGCCTTTTCAACCGAAATATCAGGAAGTTCGGCAAGGACTTCCGGAGCAACCGTCGTGAGGTCTTCAAGAGTCGTGTAACCGAGTTTGATGAGCGAGTCAGCGATGCTTTCGTCGATGCCGTCGATGAAAAGAAGTCTCCTCTTCGCCTCTTCAAGCATCATCTGCATCTGACTTTCGCTCTGTATATCGATGCTCCAGCCGGTAAGCTGGCTTGCAAGACGAACATTCTCGCCGCCGCGGCCGATAGCGACCGAAAGCTGGTCGTCGGGAACAATGACATCCATGCTGTGCTCGTCATCGTCAATGATTATTTGCGAAACTTCAACCGGAGAAAGAGTATTGCAGATATATTTTACCGAATCCTCGTCCCACGGAATGATGTCGATTTTTTCGCCGCTAAGTTCATGAACGACGTTCTGGATTCTCGAGCCTTTCATACCAACACATGCTCCGACCGGGTCAACATCGTGGTCAATTGAGCGGACGCTGATTTTTGAACGGTGTCCAGGATCACGCGCAACGCCTTCGATTTTAACGATTTTCTCAGCAATTTCAGGAACTTCAAGCTCAAAAAGTTTTATAAGGAACATCGTGTTTACACGGCTGAGAAGAATGTTGCAGCTCTGACCCGAAGCCGGTTTTTTGACTTCGAGGATGAAAGCCTTGATTCTGTCGCCCGTTTTGAATCTGTCGGACGGAATCTGCTGGGTATAAGGAAGATATGCCTCTGTCTTTCCGATATCAACGATGATGCCGGTCTTTTCGAAACGTCTGACCGTTCCTGTGATGATTTCGGACTGTCTGTTCTTGAATTCGTCATAAATTATGTCGCCTTCAAGCGTCTTTATTTTCTGAAGAATAACCTGTTTCGCAACCTGAGCCGCGATTCTTCCGAGTTCGTCAGCCTCCATTTTGATGCCGAGCGTATCGCCGAGTTGTGCTTCAGGGTCAATCTTTTTCGCTTCGTCCAGAGAAATATCAAGCAGAGGATCTTCGACTCTGTCGGTTACAACTCTGAAATAGTAAGCCTCAAGAGTTCCTGTCGCATCATCGTACATGATATCGATATCGGCTTCCGTTCCGAGTTTCTTCTGAACAGCACGGTAAAGAGCTTCTTTCACGATGTCGATAATAAGTTCCCTTTTGATACCTTTCATTTTGACCAGCTGGTCGATCAATTCTTTCAAATTAAAATCCATTACTTTTCTCCATTCCAAACTTCATTTATCTTTCTGACAAATCCTTTTGCTATTTTAAGTTCCGTCCCGTCTTCGGCGCGGACTACAAATTCTTCTTTTTCGTCATCAACCGAAACAAGTTCTCCAGTAAAGCGCTTTCTTCCTTCAACAAGTTCCGAAAGTTTGATTTTAAGCGTTTTTCCGATCTCGTCATGCAGATCGTCCCACCTTCTCACCGGCCTGTCGAGCCCCGGAGAGCTGACTTCAAGGTAGTAGCGGAAAGGAAAAGGATCTTCCGCATCGAGAAAATCGCTTACAATCGGACTGAATCTTCCGCACTCGTCAAGCGAAATGCGCGTTTCAGGCGAAAGGGTATCCAGATATACCCTGAAAACGCCGTTCTGTCCCGTCGGCAGATCGAGTTCAACTATCTTAAAACCCATCTTGTTTGCCAACGGCTCCAATTTACAAAAAATATCTTTAGCTCTGCCACTCCACATCCAACAACCTCACTCATTGATTTAAACCTGCGAAAACGCATGCAGAGAAATGAGACAAAAGAACCTCACGCCGCTATTTACCATTAAAAACATAAAAATCAAAAAATTTTTATAACAAAAGCAAAAAACACTCTCTTGACAGAAAGAACTCCTTAAATAAAATCGTTCAGCTTGAATTTCATGGAGGAATCAATGCTTCAGAAAAAAACACTGGGAAAAGGTTTAGGCGCTCTGCTGCCGCAGACGGATTCTGACCACATGACGCTTGCGATTGCATCGATAAAACCTAACAAAGAACAGCCTAGAAAACGGTTCGACGAGGAAAAACTTGCTGAACTTGCCGAATCAATCAGGCAGTACGGCATAATCCAGCCAATAGTCGTAAAAAAGGAAACAACAAAAAGCGGCGCGACAGTTTACCGCATCGTGGCAGGCGAAAGACGTTTCCGCGCAGCTCAGATTGCAGGACTCACTCAGGTTCCGGTAATCATATTCAAAGGCGAGGACGATTATCAGGTTTCACTCATTGAAAATTTACAGCGTGAAGACCTTAACCCTATAGAAATCGCCGAAGCATACAACGAACTCATGAGCCGTTTCGGATACACTCAGGAAGAGCTAAGCCAGAAAGTCGGTAAAAGCCGCAGTGAAGTAAGCAACTGCATGAGACTGCTCAACCTCTGTGAAAAAGTGAAAGATCTCGTGCGCTGCGGCAAACTCTCCACAGGTCAGGTTCGTCCGCTTGCCGTTCTTGAACACGACGAGCAGGAACTTATACTTGACAGAATACTGAACGAAAAGCTGACTGCGCGCCAGGTTGAAAAACTCGCTTCTCAGAAACCGGGACAAAAAAAGGTCAAAAAGACCGAACCTTCCGAAGTATGGCAGAAAAAAGCAGCCGAAATAGCTTCTGGAACAAAAGCAAAAGTTGTCCTCAAACCGAAAAAACGCGGCATTTCCGTAACTCTTAACTTTGTTTCGCTCGAAGACTTTGAAACATTCTCCAATTCTCTCAAACGAAAGAAATAATGTCTCCCGATAAATTAAAAAAATTCCTTTTTATCCTCATACTTCTCACCTTTTTCTCGCTTTCTGCCGAAAAAAAATTCAAAGTTGTGATTGACCCGGGACATGGTGGAATCAATACGGGTGCAGTTTCCGGAAATATTGAAGAAAAAGACCTTACACTCGCTCTTGCAACCAAAATCAGAGCTTTTTTCAGAAAGCATCCGGTTGAAGGAATTGAAATTCTTTTCACAAGAATGGATGACTCTTCGATGTCAATAAAAGAACGTGTTGAATTCATTGAGCAGCATCAGCCGGATCTTTTCATCTCGCTCCACTTCAACAGTCAGAAAGTTCTTTCGACAAACAGAGGTTTTGAAATTTACTATCCCCCTGATTTTGTGAGCAAAGATACCGCTTCTACCGCCCTTTTCTACGACAAGGTGAATCGCTCGTTCTATTTCGGATCTATTTTCCGTGATCTCTACTTTAAAGCAAACCTCCACACAACATGGCGTCTCCCGCTGAATATGTTTTCGCAGAAATACAACTTCGGCTTGTTCGACGACACAACTGTTCCCGGCCTTCTGCTTGAAGTCGCCTACATCTCTTCACCCGAAGACAGAGCGTGCATAGAAAATCCGCTTTTCACAGCCGACGTGGCATGGTTCATATACGACACCATAATACAAATATCCAACAAAAACAAATAGTTGACAACAATGTGTAAAACAGCATACAAAGTAGGCAAACTTATTGACGAAACTGAAAAAAAACTGAAAAACTTTTCCGAGACACCTCGTCTTGATGCCGAAATTCTGCTTGCAAAGGCACTTGAAACCAGCCGCTTCGGCCTTTTTACAAAATACACTGAAAAAGTCACTGAAGAAGCTGAAGAACTTTTTAATTCATTCATTGAAAGAAGAAAAAATTTCGAACCCGTGGCCTATATAACAAACGAAAAGGAATTTTTCGAAGACACCTTTTATGTCGACAAGCACGTTTTGATTCCACGCCCCGAAACAGAATTTATCGTTGAAAAAGCTCTCTCTCTGCTGAAAAACAACCCGAAAGAAGATGTTCTCGATATCTGCTGCGGGAGCGGCTGCATCGGATTAAGTATAAAACGCGCTGCTGACTGCCGGCTCACCCTTTCGGATATATCGTCAGAAGCTCTTGAAGTCGCCAAAATCAATGCAGCGAAACTTTTTCCATGTTCAACAGAAATTTCTTTTGTTCAAAGCGATCTTTTCAAAAACATATCGGGGGAATTCGGCATCATAACGGCAAACCCGCCCTATCTTTCGGCAAAAGACATGGAAAAATTTGTTGTAAAAGAACTCAAATTCGAACCTGAAAACGCATTTTTCGGCGGAAATACAGGTTTTGAAATCACGGAAAAAATCCTGAACGATGTCAGCAACTTCCTTAAATCAGGCGGATATTTCATCACAGAACTCGGTTTTGAAGGTTCAGGCTTCCTTGATAAAACACTCAACGGACTTGAACTTGAAAGCATTATAAAAGACTATTCCGGCATAGACAGAGCCGCTGTTTTCAGAAAAATCTAAAATTCACACTCGAATTTTTCACAAAACTCAAACGAATCACGCCAGATTCCGTCTTTTCCGAGTTTGAACCAGCGTCCGCGCTTCAGAGATTCGTTGAAAAAACGGAGATTTTCAGAGTAGTTTTCATCATCTTTATGATCAAGCGAATAGTTGAAAAACCTTGAAATCTTCATCAACGAAGCTATATCTGCCCGTTTTTTTTCATCAAACGGATAAAGTGCGCTTCCGCGGCACAACCGCACATTTTCGGGAATTCCCATCTCCTCGAACATCGGCACGCCGGGAACAAGATAAAGCGGGCTCAAACCGCCTTTAACGCCGAGTTTATGCAGGTGAAGAAGCGTTTGACAGGTATCTGAAACTTCGGTTCCGGGAAGCCCTGGAATAAGAAAAACTTCGATTTCGGTCTTTCCTTCCGTGAGTTCTATCACTTTTTCGATTTCGGCGATTCCGTGCGGCCTGTGAAGATTGTCCGCGACACTTTTTTCAGCCGAAACAAGCGACAGATCGAGCTTTATGAAGCCGGCATTCGCCAACTTTGCGGCAAAAGGAATGATATTTCTGACTGTCATGCCGTTCATCGCGGTGTAAGACAACCCTTTTTCGTGCATTTCTTCAAGGATCTCAAATATCCGAGAAGCGTATTCGCGGTTTGAGAAAATGTCGTCGTCTTCGATGTCTACTACTTCCGCGCCGATACTCAGAAGGTATTCAAGTTCCCTCTTTATGTGTGGAATATCCCTGTATGCAAGACGGTTGTCGCGGTGGATCGAGCAGAACGCGCAACGGTTGCGGCAGCCTGACGAGAAAACGATTTTCGCGATTTTTTTCTTTCTGAAATATCTCAGATTTTCCCGTTTTGGAATGAGTCCGCCGAACCAGGCAGGTTCAAAGGAAGGTTCGTTGAAAATAATCTCGCCGTTTTTCCTGTAAATAAGTCCCGGAACATCGTCAAAACCGGTTTTTCCGACCAAAGCGTCGGCAAGAAGCGGCAGAGTTACGGCGCCGTTTCCGCAGTTGAGAAAATCGGCATTCGTGGTTTCTGCGATCTTCTTTTTCTGTGCATTTACTGCTGTTCCACCTATACAGAGAGGTACTTTGGCAACTTTTTTTATTTCGGCAGCAAGATTTTCGACATCGGGGTGATAAGGCGAGAAAAGCGAACTCAAAGCAATTAAGTCGAAATCATTTTTGCTAATAAAATCAATGATTTTTGAAAAACTGTCCCCTAATCTTTTGTAGCCGCTATGTAGCGAAAAAGGAGAAGCGTCTTCTTCGTAAAACTTGGAAAGATAAGTAAATTCAGGCGGAGTCGCGACAGTTTTGACTTTGCCTGAAGCAGTCGAATCGTAAAGCGTGACCGAATGCCCCGCGTTTTCCAACGCTGCTTTGATATATTCAAGCCCTAACGGCTCCATTCTGTGGGTTGTGAAATAAAAATCGAAAACGGGCGGCGCAATGAGAAGAATTTTCATCAGTTCTTTTTGTTGAAAGCGTTCATTGCAGCTTCTACGCTTTCCGAAACGATCATTTTTGCGATTTCAGCCCATTTTTCGCGTGATTCAGCAATTGTTTCGAGCTCTTCTTCCGAAAATTCCGAGAGGACATAGTCTGCAATGTTGATTCCCGGCAGCGGTTTGCCAATACCGAGACGGATCCTTGTGAAATCGGGAGTCCCAAGTTCCGAGATTATCGACTTTATGCCGTTGTGACCGGCGGAACTGCCGTTTTTACGGATTCTCTGAGAACCGAAAACAATATCCATCTCGTCGTGCGCAACAATGATTTTCTCAGGTTTTATCCCGAAAAGCTTTTTAGCCGCCTTTACAGCACGACCTGAATTATTCATGTAGGTCGAAGGTTTGAGCAGAATGACGTTTTTTTCGCCTATCTGTCCTTTTGCAACAAGGCCGTTCACCTTTTTCGAGAGTTCGAAATCACCGAATTTAAAATAGGATGCTACACTTTCGACAAAAAGGAAACCGATATTATGACGCGTAGTAAAATAGCGCTTTTCGGGATTACCAAGACCGATGATTAAAAAATCTTCAGTTGGAGTAGGATCTTTTGAAAAAAAACGGAACCACAAGATTACGACCGAAAGCGATTATTCGCCGCCTCTTCCTTTGTTGATTACGATAACCGGAGCGTCCTGCGTGAAAACAGGTCTTACACCCTGCGGATAAGGAAGAGTCGAAAGTTTGATTCTGTCGCCGATTTCGTTGTTTGTTACGTCAACAACTATCTCAGCCGGAACGTCAGCCGGTCTGCATGCAACTTTTACTTCTTTTACAACCTGGAAAATTTTTCCGCCGGCGATTTCGCCTTTTGATCTTCCCTGTTTCGTAACCGGAACAACAATCGTAATCTCCTTATCTTCTGCAACTGTCATGAAATCAACATGAATGATGTTGTCCTTTACCGGATGAATCTGAAGTTCGTGAGCGATTGCAAGGTATGATTTTCCTTCATATTCAAGGCTGAAAATAACGTTTTTTCCCTGCGGAGTGTGAAGTCCCTTAATAAGCTCTTTTCTTTCTACAGCACCGCTGATGTTGCTTTCAAGATTTTTTCCGTAAATCTCTACCGGAACAAAACCGTTGTTTCTTACCGCTTTAACACTTTTTTTGCCCTGTTCTCTCTTTTCAACTGCGAGCTTAAAAGTTTCCATAATTTCCTCCACATACAATTATAAATGGCTGGGGCAGAAGGATTCGAACCTCCGGATGCCAGAACCAAAATCTGGTGTCTTACCGCTTGACGATGCCCCAACGCCTGTTACTAAAACTCTTCTTATAAAGAACACCCCGAAAAAATCGGCCGCAGTTTATAGTGAAAAAGTCTTTATTTGTCAAGATTTTTTTTGGAACCGAAGGTGAAATTGACGGAAATATTTCCCTCGCTAAAATATTAAACCATTTGTGGACGGAGAGAGCCATGACGAAACGGTTTTCAGTCATTTTTCTGATGTTTCTATCATTCCTGACGCTGCATGTTTACAGTGAATCGATGCTGTCGATAAACCGCAGTTCTCAGAAATACGGGGAACGGTTTACAATTGAAGACTACCAACAGACGATGCAGACAGCCGGGATTCACGATTATCCGATAAACGGCATTTTATACCCTGTCATCGGTTTTCCGTCGATGGTAGCAGACAACACTTCGCTTTCCGTTATTTTCAGGCTTGAACACGACGTCCATTTTTCAGTTTATGAAGTCGAATATGTAAAAATCTTCCGGAATGACGAAAACGGAAGGAGCGAATTTCTGACGCTCCATCCTGCCTATACCCACTATGAGAACTTTTATCAGTATGTTGACAGGATCGGACCGGACACATGGATTCTGGGAATATCCGTGCCGGTCAAACTGCCCGAAGCAGGATACGATATCGCTTTGAAAATTCGAGGCGAAAAGGAGATGATTTCGCGCAACGCCGTTTTCTTTCCTCAATACAAATACAGAGATCCGGCAAAATTCATCGTTTTTTCGAGTCCTCGGACAGACGGAAACGATCAAAGCGAAGATTTAGACTTCAATTCAGGCGAATATCCGTGTCAAAACGGAGATCCTCAAAAAGGGATAGTCGATGCGGCTTTTTCACAGTTCAATGCCGGCAGCAGCCATTTTGCAGTAATGCTCGGTGATGCCGTCAACGGAACTGATTTTCATAATGAATACAGTGACTTTTATGATCTCACACTCAATTTGGAAATTCCGATGTTTGCGGTTCCCGGCGAGCGTGATGTCCTCACCCGCTTTGCTTCAAACGACGGAGGAATGACATCTCTTCCCGAATTTGACGGGCTCGAATACTGGTCGAAGTTCATCGGTCCGACCGACAACGCATTTCTGCTCGGAAGAATATATCTTCTGCTCAATACGAGCGAAGGAACGGCACAGAAACGCGCTTCTGAAGAAACTTCCGGATTCGAACTTCAGCCAGAGACTCTGGAGTGGCTTGAAGGCGTTTCAAACTATGAATACGCCGCAGTTTTCGGTCATTTTGCACCGACCGGCAAAACGCACTCATCAGAAACCGGAAGAGAATTTCTGAAAATCCTGACCAATAAAAACTATCCGCCCGTCTATTTTTCAGGTCACGACCGGCAGGACTCTGTTTCCGTCTTCGATCAGGGAAGCGAACTTGCTGAAAACAGCGGGATCTTTGCAAACAAAAAGATGGAATTTGTCTCCACGGCGCCTCTCTCGGGAAGCGGAAAAGGCTATCCGGGTTTCAGAAAAGTCGAAGTTATCAGCGTAGAAAATTCAAATGCCGAATTTTTATACGACAATGTTTCATACAACTACACCTGCGGAAGATACGAAAACTGTCAGCCCGACGACCCTGAAAAACGCGGAATGCAGTCGGTTCCGGCAGGAAATATGTGGGTAAAATATTCGTGGGAAAGCGGATCAGGTGAAAAAGAATCACTCTTCAGCGGAGGAAACGGATCATCCGAAAGCGTGACAGCCGAAATCGTAAACTGGCTGCCGACCGATGAAGAAATAACGCTACGTTTCATCATGCCGGCTGCAAAATACGGATATACACTCGACAACCCGAATTTCACCTTTGCCGATGCAGTCGCTTCAGGCGACCTTTCGACCGTATTTTTAACCGTTAAAGGAAAAATCGCTGCCGGAAGCAGTCTTAATGACTTCTACGATAGAAATTTCACGAAATTCACCGATTATGTGACGATTTCACCGTCAGACACGAAAGAAATTCCGATTCCTCTTGTTGATTTTCCCGAAAAAATAGATGTCGCAGAAATGATGGTCAACAACTTATGGGTCAGAAATGCTTTTAAATTTTCATCACTGATCTGGCAGGTAGAGATCCAGCATATGAACTCAGATCCGAAACTCTTTGACTTTGCCGGAGGGGAAGAGATCGTTCTGGACGATATCGTACAGAAAACATTTTCAAGCAATTACAATCTCAGATACACGACCCCTGACGGGATTTCGGGAAAACTCGAATTCACTACAAAAATCGAAGAAAATTATGACAACGGCTGCTGTGACGACTGGTACGATGACGATGACGGCACGGACACCGGTTCCGGTGATGACGGCACGGACACCGGTTCCGGTGATCACGCTACAGATTCTGGTTCCTCTGACAGCGGCTTGGATTCCGGAGAAGAAAGCGGATCTTCGCAAAAAAAGAGCAGCTCGGGCTGCTCGGCACTGGTTTTGTAATCAAAAACACCTCTCTCTGCACCAGCAGCATCTCTTACATTGACTATAATTATTTTTTTATTAGAATATACGGACTTTTTTTGACGGAGGAACTATGAGAAAAAACATCTTTCTTTTCTTTTTTATATTTTGGGCATTTTCAACGGCGTATGCATACGACCCCGTTGACGAATCCGTTATTTCGATAAACCGCTTCCCGCAGAATTCGAATGTTTTTGACGACTATCAGATTCAGACTCAGACAAAAGCGATACTCAATCCTGCGATAAACGGCATTCTTTATCCTGTCATCGGATTTCCGGCAATGGTAACACCTGATGAACCATGTTTTTCCGTTATTTTAAAACACGACCATAGCGTTATTTCTGAAAGTACAGAAGTCAAACTTGTCCGTATCGAAGAGAGCGGAATAACCGAATATCTGACACTCAGACCCGACGACACAGGCCAGTTTGCTATTGAGACTATAGGGGAAAATATCTGGAAGTTGAATTTCTGTCCACACATAATGTTGCCTGAGGCAAAATACGACATCCTTGTAAAAATGCCTGACGGAGAAGAGATGGTTTCGCGCAACGCCGTTTTCTTTCCGCATTACGAAGAAAGCGACCCGGCGAAATTCCTCATCGTTGCAGACCCGCAGATCGAAGACCTGCTGAGCAAAAAGACAGACGACATGAATTTCAACCCGGAAAATTATCCGTTCTATGCCGAAAATTCACTGCTCAACTATGACCAGCAGTTCGGAATCATAAAAGCAACATTTTCCCAGTTGAACTCGGCGGACACAAACTTTTCCATCATGCTCGGCGACATCGCCTACGGAAGAAACTACCAGCAGGAATACTCGGATTTTTACGACATGATGACAAAACTTGAAATTCCGATGTTCTCGATTCCCGGCAACCACGACGGATATGCACAGTTTACAACAGTTGATGACCTGACATCACCTCTCGAATCGGATGGTCTTGAATACTGGGCAAAGTTTTTAGGTCCGATGAACAACGCCTTCAATTTCAGGAACAAAACCTATCTGCTTCTCAACGCCTACGACGGAACTCCGCAGAGACGTGCAAGCAACCAGATCGGAATCGGCGATACCGGCGCTTCTCCCGTTGCGAACTGGGGCGGATACCTTGCCGAAAAAACACTGAAATGGGCTGAAATCATGCTTGAAGACAATGATGTTGCGGCTGTTTTCGGTCACATGACGCCGCTCGGACAGGATGCAACCGGAAAATACCACGCGAACAGATCGTTTTCGAAGATATACGGGATCGTGAGCGTCATCGACGATCAGGAATGGAACTTTGATTCTTCTTCGTGGGATAGCGGTGCGTTCGAATGGGACTTCGATTCAAATTTGTGGGTCATCGATGAGTTCAACTCTAATGAAACCCAGAAATATAACAACGGGATCCTGCTCACGTCATTCCTCACGAAAAAGGCTAATCCGCCGATATATTTCTCCGGTCACACGCACCATGACAAGATTTTTACTTTCGAGAAAGGTAAAAAACTTCTTGAAAATGTCGATGTTGATCTTACCGCGCCCGACAAAATGGAATTCATAATGACAACCACAATGGCAACGAGCGGAAGCGGCGACTACTGGGGTTTCAGAAGAGTCGAAATGTCGGATGACAAAATCTCCTACAACTACACTTGCGAAAGATACGAAAACTGCAGCGTCAAAAACGGCAGCGGAATGCAGTCGGTTCCTTCCGGCAATCTGTGGGTTAACTATTCGTGGCAGCACGGATCCGAAAACAAAGAATCGATTTTTGCAGGCGGCGACGGCACAGCTGTAAAAGTAGCAGCCGAAATCGTGAACTACCTTCCTACCGAAGAGGAGGTTACGCTGAGATTTCTCATGCCGAAATCGGAATACGGATACAAACTCGACAACGAAAATTTCGAAATCGTCGATGCCGTCGCTTCAGGCAATCTTTCGTCGACAGTCATTGTAATCGCAAAAGGAAAAATCACGGCGGGATCTGAACTCGAAGCGTTTTACAACAGAAATTTCACGAAATTCACCGATTACGTGACGATCTCGCCTGCAGAAGAATGGGAAGTTCCAGTTCCCGAAATCGAATATACGCAATATGCCGAATATACGCAGGAAGGAGTTACTGTTCCGGCAAGCGCGAAAGTCCTCAATGCCGACAAATTCGCATCGCTTATCTGGCAGAAAAAAGACGATTGGAGTGATAGAATTTTTGATTTTGCCTACGGCGAAAGTTTTGAAGACGACAACATCGCATTCTGCATAACTGATTTTAAATTTTATCTCAGATATACGACTCCGAACGGAGCGTCAGGCATCACCAGTTTCTATGTCGAATGCAGAATCAAGGAAGAACCATGGACAGACGACGACTGCTGTGCCGATCATGATGACGACAGTCAGGAGAGCGGAAATCCTGACAGCGAACCGGACGAAAGCGAAGAACCTGATGAAGATATTGAAACAACAAATAAAAAGAGCGGCAAAGGCTGCTCTGCGATCATCTTATAGGAGGATTTCATGAAGATTTCCAGATTCATTCTCATTTTTACCGCAGCTTTGATTTTTGCTGCATGCGGTAGCGGCGGTTCGGATTCGATTTACGATTATCCGGACGATGAAGGCAATCCGGGCAAAACGGACAACGACAAAGATTCTGCCGGAAAAGACGATTCGGAAGAACAGGACGATTCTGACAGCGGAGAAATTCAGGATCATTCAGACACAGAAGATTCCGACGAAAACCTGGACGATTCGGATCACTCGGAAATAACCGATGACCCCGAAAACGACAGTGATGAAATTTCGGACGGAGATTCGGCTGAAAACGACGGAGAGCCTGCAGAAACTGACGGCGACACTGCCGACACGCCGGATAGCGACGAACCCGATTCGGGAAACGACTACGACAGCGATTCAACCGATTCAGGCAGTGAAACCGACAACGATTCAACGGACAGCGGAGATGACAGCGAAAGTCCTGACGGCTCGGAAACTCCAGACGGTGAAACTCCCGACAGCGAAGAACCGGACGGCGATTCAGGGATTGAAATTCCGGACGGTTCCGAGATTCCCGACGGCGAAATAAACTTTGACAATGCGGTTTATGTCGATCAGTTCGGCACAGGCAACGATTCAAACAGCGGAACTCCGACTGCACCTGTTGCAACTCTCAAGAAGGCAATAGAACTTTCAAGTGCGCTCGGCAGAAATCAGATAATTGTATCGTGGGGTTATTTTGATGAAATTCCGGCACTGAAAAGCGGAGTTTCCATTTTCGGCGGATATTTCAACGATGACGGCACTTGGATAGAAACCGACGACATCAACTTACTGCCTGTTTTGGAAGCTCCGGCATCGGGTCTGATTATGAACCAGCTTCAGAACATAACACTGTCGAACATACAGATCAACTCTGCGGCACCTTCGTACCAAGGCGGAAGTTCAATCGGACTTATCCTCAACAAATGCAAAAATATAAGACTTCAGAAAGTCAGAATAGAAACTCAAAACGGCGCGGACGGTGAAGACGGCGAAGACGGTGAAGACGGCGACAACGGCGGAAACGGCGCAGACGGTATTCCAGGCTGTGAAGAAACCCACGGCACTATCATTAGTGACGACTTCATGGAATATTTTTGCAATACAATGTGCGACCCCATACCCGTTGGCGCGGCAGGAGGAGCTTCCACATGCGGAGCAAACGGCGGCAAAGGCGGCGATGCCGGTCAAGCCAGACATAACGGTTCCGCCGGAAAAAACGGCGTAGGTTCGACATCGAACGGCGGAGCAGGCGGCACCGCTCCGTATTGGGACGGCGGCACTTATGGAGAATGTACATATAATTCTTCTGAAGACATAAACGGTCTAAACGGTGAAGACGGCGGAACCGGTGAAGACGGAATCGGAGGAACAAGTTTAGGAACATTTTCATCATTAGGCTACACTCCTTCTGACGGCGCAGACGGTGAAGACGGCGAAAACGGCCAAGGCGGCGGCGGCGGCGGCGGCGGTAAAGGTGGTCATGAAAATTGCAACAGCTACGGCAGCAGCGGCGGCGGCGGCGGTGCAGGCGGCTGCGGCGGCGGCGGCGGCAAAGGCGGTAAAGGCGGCGGAGCAAGTGTCGCGCTTATCGCCATTTCATCTCAAAATATTTATGTCGAAGATCCTTACTTTAAAACAGGTAACGGCGGCAACGGCGGCAAAGGCGGAACTTACGGAGTGCCCGGTGTAGGCGGCTTCGGCGGACGCAGCGGACTATACAGTGGTCCGGCTGAACAGGATGACGGCGGCTGCGGCGGTTTCGGCGGTGACGGCGGTTTCGGCGGTTACGGCGGCGACGGCGGCGGCGGCGGCGGCGGTCCTACAGCATGTATCGTCACTGTCGGCACCAGCGACGTTTATTACACAGGCATGACATGCAGTCGCGGTGACCCGGGAGAAGGCGGACACAGCGATGTAAACAGCGGCGAAAACGGTTATAGCGCAAACATTATCAATCAAGAATAATCACAAAACTTTCAGGAGATTTTCTCATGTGGAGACAAGCCGTATCGGTACCGCAGAAACTTGCGGTAATCAACGGACTCCTGCCGCTCACGGCAAGTGAATTTTTAAAAGCTCTCATATTTTTCTGCGGCGATGAAGACGAAACCGTACAGAAAGCGGCAGTTGACAAACTGCGGTTTACCCAGTCGAACGAAATAAAAAAGATAATTTCTCCCGAAATCCCTGAAAATTCGGTCAAAACACTGACAAAACTTGCCGGTGAAAGAAGAGATTCTTCAATCATTATTTCCCTTTTACTGACAGGAAAACTTCAAAGAAACTGGATACTTGAGTTTCTTGCCACAAACGACAGGACTTTCTGGACTACGTTAGTCACCCACAAGGATTTCGTAGAATTCACACTGCCACAGAAAGAAGATTTCAAAGCTCTTCTTTCGGCAATCAGCGACGTCCTGATTTCTCTTTACGAAGAGCAGCTCTCTTACTTTGCAGACAAAACTGTCGAAACCGAAACGGAACAACAGGCGGAACAGCCCGAAGAAACGGAGATCGGAGAAGATGAAGATGAAGAAGTTGTCGAACTTGAAGACACCATCTTCGATTTCCCAGACTTCCTCACTTCCGAGACGGCTTTCGACGGCTTGAGCGCCGACGATATGCTCGAACAGCGCAAAACCATTGCCGAAGCACTGAGAGACATGAATGTAGGTCAGAAAATCAAAGTGGCGATGCTCGGAAACCTTGAAGTCAGAAAAATTCTCATCAAAGATCCGCGCAAACAGATTGTCATGGCGGTTTTGGGAAATGCTAGAATCACCGACAAAGAAGTCGCATCAATCGCGGGAGATCCTTCATCGTCACTCGATGCGATAAGCTATATCGCTTCAAACAAGTCTTTGAGCAAAAGCTATGCTGTCAAACTCGCACTCGTCAACAACCCGAAAACTCCGATGAAAACAGCACTCATGCTTCTTGAAACAATAAGGATGAACGACCTCAAAAACATTGCAAAAAGCCGCAATGTTTCAAACGTCATAAAACAGAGAGCAGCAAAAAAAGTTAAATAATTCCAAGGCGCGCCGTGATTCCGTGATTACGGGATTCCGTAATTTCGGGATCCCGAAGCGCGCCTATTTTATCGAGATCTCGAGATTCCGAGATCCCGTGATCCCGGTCAATTTATAAAGATATTGAATTTCTTCTTCAGTGAGCCTTCTGATTTCACCCGGTTTCAGTCCCCGGCACGTGATGTTTCCGAAGGCGAATCTTTCAAGTTCCAGAACGCGGCAGTTCAAAGCTTTGAAAAGCTCTTTG
>Ga0310696_10002628_pt1 | contig 23490 bp, 14 predicted proteins | sample AusTroGonzalo_MG_4_FD_203885 | JGI IMG/M metagenome (GOLD analysis project Ga0310696, IMG submission 203885) | Bovine rumen microbial communities from tropical cattle in Woodstock, Queensland, Australia - Gonzalo_02 (v2) (version 2) | ecosystem: Host-associated > Mammals > Digestive system >...
CGTCTGGAAATCTAACACTAAATTGGTCGAGAAGCATGGCTTTTTCTGCAAAGTTACGGCTTTTGTGCCGTGCTCATGCAGGGCAGCACGAAATATTAACATTCATTGAGACATTTATCACCACACGGAGAAATATTATATACATATTTATATATATAATTATTAACATTTATATTCCTTTATAATCCTTCCCACCCTCATCGACATGCCATTTTACAAAACTGTAATCTGTAATACTGTAATAATGCCCTAAACCTACTGACACACAAGCACGGGAAGGCTCGTGAGAGAAAGCCGTTTTCTCTACCCAAGAAAGCCGTTTTGTCTAGCAGAGAAAGCCGTTTTGTCTCATAGAGAAAGCCGTTTTGTCTACCTATCCCACAAATTGTCAACATCATTATTTAAATTTATGGTCAGAATTATGCGTATTATGGTGATTTGTTTAGATTGTTCTTACTCTTTTCAACAACGGATTTTCGGATTACATGGATTATACATGCGAAAGTTGTATGACTTTATTTTACGCTCCACTCGAAGAGACCGGCAGAGAAGTCGTCGGGCTGGGTGACTTCAAGGCGCAGGGCACGGGTCTTGACGGGGGTGAAGTTCACGGTGCAGGGCATGCCTTTGAGAGTGGGGTAGTGGTCGGCACCGCTGACGGGCTGCCACTCTCCTTGGGCATCCTGATAGAGTATGCGCCAGGACTTCGGAACGCGGCACCCCCCCCAGGGTCCATCGTCGAACCACCAGACGGTGCAGGTCTGAACCGTTGCCTCCTGCTGGAACTCATAGCCGAGCCACTCGGTGGAGGCTTTCTTCGGCCACCAATGGGTGTAGGGCACGGAGCGGTCGTTTTCATCGCGGGGCACGAGGCGGTCGTTGATGCTCGACAGGGCGGGAACACGCATCCCACTGGTCACCTTGCTCTCAGAGGCGAGTGTGGCGGGCTGGGCAGGAGTGGTGGCCTTCAGGTCTTGGGGCAGCCAGACGCGCATCTTGCCCGAGCCACGATGACACCAGGCATAGTAGGGAATGAGGGTGAGCGTCTGGTCTTTGACGGTGAGCTTGCCCTGCTTGTTGAAGTCGAGGCTCTGTGCTGCTGTGCCCAGTGTCATGATGTCTGTACCAGCAATCTCTCCCTTTCCCAGCGTGAACTGTGGTTCCTGATTCAGCAGGACGGAGAAGATGTCGAAGTTGTTGTCAGGATGCTCGGCACAGTATACCAGCGGGCCACGCTCTATGGCCACCATTCCACGGTCGGCAGAAACACGGTCGAGGGCACGTACTACGCGGGGTTCCATGTCGAAGTGGATGAGCACCTCGTCGCCCTTCTTCCAGCGGCGCTCGATGTTGATGTAGCCGTCGGGGCCTATGAGGAGGGGCACGGTGATGCTGTTGATTGACACCGAGAAGCCTAGGCGCTGGCTGTCGGTATATCGGTAGAGGTCGGAGGGCACAGGCTTGTTACGCAGCCAGCCGGGGATGCGCACCTTGAGGTTGAAGTCGCCGATGGTGTTCTTGTCGATGACAATAGTTGTCTCGCCGTCCCAAGGATAGTCTGTTCGCTGGGTCAGTCCCACCTTCTTCCCGTTGACATCAAGCGTGGAACTGCTGGCCACAAAGAGGTTCACGTAGACAGCAGGAGTATCGTCCCCTTCACTCCCTTTCACTCCCCTTTCACTCCCCTTGACAGCATACACATAGCTTGGCAGCGAGGGTATGAAGCGACAGATGTTGCTCGGACAGCAGGCACAGCCGAACCATGCCTGGCGCTGGTGCTGACCCATCGACTCCAGGGGGTTGGGGTAGAAGAAGCCACCGCCGTCGAGGGAGACACCGCTGATGAGACCGTTGTAGAGAGTGCGCTCCAGTACGTCGTAGTACTTCGACTCTCCGTGAAGCAGGAAGAGACGGTAGTTGACGTAGACATTGCCGATGGCGGCGCAGGTCTCGCAGTAGGCACTCATGTTGGGCAGCTCGTAGTTGCGGCCGAAGGCCTCGCCGCTGGCTGTGGCTCCGATGCCGCCGGTGATGTAGAGCTTCTTTGAGACGATGTTATCCCAGATGCGGTCGATGGCGTTGACGTAGGCGGTGTCGCCTGTCAGGGCAGCCACGTCGGCCATTCCAGCATACATATAAGAAGCACGGACGGCATGACCTACGGCCTCGTCTTGGTCTACGACAGGCTTATGGCTTTGCGAGTAGTCGTTCTTGATGGTCGTCTTGCCACGATAGTCGAGCAGGAACTTCGCCTCGTCGAGGTATTTCTTCTCGCCTGTTGCTAAGTAGAGGCGTGCCAAGGCCATCTCGGCAATCTGGTGTCCGGGCACCACGCATGCCTGTCCGGGGTTGGGGCCTACCTCACGAACCACACAGTCGGCATAGCGGCGGGCAATGTCGAGGAACTTACGACTGCCCGTAGCTTGCCAATGGGCTACGGCACCCTCCACCATGTGGCCGAGGTTGTAAAGCTCGTGACTAAGGTCTTCCTCCTTTACCCATCGGCGGTCACCAGCCCAATGATGTGGGTCGGCAGGGTTCTGAGTGCGGGCGGTGTAGAGGTAGCCGTCGGGCTCCTGGGCACGGCCAATGACGTCGATGACAGAGTCAACGTAAGCCCGCAGCTTCTTGTCGGGATAGGTCTGAAGAATGTAGCTGGCACCCTCGATGGTCTTGTAGGGGTCGGTGTCGTCGAAGGAATAGCCCACGCCGTTCACCTTGGACACCTTCGAGGGGTCTTTCAGGTGCTCGGCGGCATTGTCGAAGTTCTTGTAGCGCCCCTCGCTCTCGCACTTCGAGAAAGCTAGGGGGATGGTGACGTTACGGGAGGCCTCCAGGCGCTGTCCCCAGAACGTGCCGGGGGCCACCTTCACAGACGTGAAGGGCACGGGGGTGATGGGATAGCCGGTTTGCGCCCCTGCGGGGCTAAATGATAAATGACAAATGATAAATGATAAAACAAGGGCGGGGTGCTTCATAGGATTTGAGAATTGAGATTTGAGGTTTGAGGGTTATTCTTTCTGAGCTTTTTCCCAGGCTTCGGTCTTTGGCTGGTTCTGCACGAGGAAGTCTATGTCGTCGAGACCTTCCATGAGGCAATGTTTCTTGTAGGCGTTGATGTCGAAGTGCTCCTGTCGGTTGGTGGCAAGGTTGGTGACGGTCTGAGCCGGGAGGTCTACGGTAACCTTTGTGCCTGGGTCGTCCTTGATGCTCTGGAACAGCTCTTGGAGGAAGTCTTCGCTGACCTGTACGGGGAGGACGAAGTTGTTCAGTTCGTTCTGCTTGTGTATGTCGGCGAAGAACGAGCTGATGACCACACGGAAACCATAGCCCGCTATGGCCCAGGCGGCATGCTCACGGCTGCTGCCAGAGCCGAAGTTACGGCCAGCAACGAGGATGACGGCATCGCGGAAACGAGGGTCGTTGAGCACGAAGTCGGGATTCTCTGTGCCGTCGGGGAGGTAACACCAGTCACGGAAGAGGTTGACTCCGAAGCCTTCCTTGTCGGTGGCTTTTAGGAAACGGGCGGGGATGATCTGGTCGGTGTCCACGTTCTCAATGGGGAGAGGAACACAGGTGGAGGTGATGATATTGAATTTCTGCTTCATGGGGGGTGATGGGGTGAATGGGTTTAATGGGCTTAATGGGGATGAAGGGGGAGCCTATATGAATAAGGTTCTGGGGTCGGTGATGACTCCTGTGATGGCGGCAGCGGCGGCAGTAAGGGGACTGGCAAGGATGGTACGGCTGCCGGGACCTTGGCGCCCCTCAAAGTTGCGGTTAGAGGTGCTCACGCAGAGCTTGCCGGCTGGAACCTTGTCGTCGTTCATGGCCAGACAGGCAGAGCAGCCGGGCTGACGGATTTCAAAGCCAGCCTCCTGAAGGATGGTGTCGAGCCCCTCGTCATGAATCTGCTGGCTGACGGTCCATGAGCCGGGTACAAGCCAGGCAACAACGTCGGGAGATTTCTGCCTACCTTTTACCAAGGAGGCAAAGGCACGGAAGTCCTCTATGCGACCGTTGGTGCAGGCTCCAAGGAAGACGTAGTCAACCTTCTTGCCCAGCAATTTCTCTCCAGGCTTGAAGCCCATGTATTCGAGGGAGTTGAGAGTTGAGGGTTGAGAGTTGAGAGTTGAGGGTTGAGAGTTGAGATTTGAGGGTTGAGAGTTGAGATTTGAGGGTTGAGAGTTGAGATTTGAGGGTTGAGAGTTGAGATTTGAGGGGATACTCTCTGTTATCCCGATTCCCATGCCGGGATTGGTTCCATAAGTGATGCGGGGTTCAATATCTTCTGCGTTGAAAACCAGTTCTTTATCAAATACGGCATCATCGTCGCTCTTCAAGGTGTGCCAGTAGGCTATGGCCTTGTCCCATTCCTCGCCCTTGGGGGCATACTCACGATCTTTCAGATAGTCGAATGTCTTTTCATCGGGGGCTATAAAACCTCCTCGTGCGCCCATCTCTATGGAGAGGTTGCAGAGGGTCAGCCGTCCCTCCATCGACATGTGGCGTACCACCTCTCCGGCATACTCCACGAAGTAGCCCGTGGCTCCGCTGGTGGTGAGTTGTGCTATGAGGTAGAGGGCCACGTCCTTGGCTGTGACACCCTTGGCAAGCTGTCCGTCGATGGTGATGCGCATGGACTTGGGCTTTTGCTGGAGGATGCATTGAGAGGCCAGCACCATCTCCACCTCGGTGGTACCTATGCCGAAGGCTACTGCTCCCATAGCCCCGTGGGTCGAGGTATGGCTGTCTCCGCAGACGATGGTCATGCCGGGCAATGAGAGACCCTTCTCCGGGCCTACGACGTGGATGATGCCGTTGTCCTTTGAGAACATGCCGAAGTGCTTCAGGCCGAAGTCTGCCGCGTTCTTTGCCAGCGCGTCTACCTGCTTGCGGCTTACTGGGTCGGCGATGGGCTTGTCCTGGTCGTGGGTGGGAGTGTTGTGGTCGGGCATACAGACAATCTTCTCCGGACGGAAACAGCGCAGACCACGTTGTCGCATCCCGTCGAAGGCCTGTGGCGAAGTTACTTCATGACAGTAGAGACGGTCAATGTACAGTTGTGTGGGGCCATCGGGCACGTTCTGTACCATGTGGGCATTCCAGATTTTGTCGAATAGAGTTTTCATATTGGTATTTATTGAATTCCGAAGTCCTGTTGCTGACGTTCCACCTCTTCCAAGGAGCGGCGACGCTCGGCATCGGACATAGTGGGAGATTTGAGATTTGAGGGTTGAGATTTGAGGGTTGAGGGTTGAGATTTGAGGGTTGTGGGCTTTTCTGTGTAGCACGATGGCAGCAGCGGGGAAATGCTTTCTATGGTCAGCGTATCGGCAGTAGGAGCGTGCACACCTTCGTAGGTAGGACGGGCGATGATGGTAATCTTTCCAGCCTTGTGGGTGCTGCGGACAAGCACGGGGGCGCTTCCCCATTCAACTGCTATCGGGTTAGCACCTATCGAGGCATCGCCGATAATGCTGCCTTCACCCTCTACGGTAAAGGTGATGCTCTCACGTGCCAGGCGGCGCACGTTACCATTATCGTCGGTCACCTCGGCCACCACGACGATGAAGTCACTACCGTCGGCAACAAGCTGTCGGCCCATCTCGTCGGCATAGAGGCGCAACTTTGTAGAACGGCGTGAAGGCATCTTCTCCACACGGCATACCACGCTGTCGCCGACAATCCCCTCTGCCACCAGCTTCACGTTCTGCCACGAGCGGTTGGTATAGCTCTGTTCTCGGGCTTTCCAGAAGTCCCAGAAACCGGTAAAGGTGACGGGTGCATTGGGGATGCCGTTCGGGTCGTGGATGACGGGTAGGGTAGCTGTCTTCCATCCGTTGAGAGCTGTCAGGCGAACGCTGTCGCAATTCGAGAAGATGGTGACGTCATTAGGCGAGAACTGGGTCATCTCATGGGCGATGAATAAGTTATAAGTGTTAAGTAATAAGTTATAAGTATGTTGTGAGCGGAACATCTCGAAGGCATATTTCTTCTGTCGGAAGGCATCGTAGATACCGCCGAGATAGGCATCTGGGTGATAGCCGCGCTGGTGGTCGAAGGGATGCCATTGGCAGCCTCCGATGAACTGCCGCTGTCCTCGGAACATCATGCCGTAGGTGTCGGCCAGCGAGAGGGCAGCCGTAAGCATGGCATGTTCGCCCCAGCCACGTGCAGCACGATTGATGGCGTTATGGGCATACCAGTCATCGACATACTCGCCCCATTCGCGGGTAAAGATGCACTTGTCGACATTGTCATAATTGCCTTTACCCACATTGTCTGCCCAGTCGTAGAGCACGTCGTAGTTCTCCTTTACCCCCGCAGAGTTCAGGTCGGCGGCAGCAACAGGACGGCCGGGGTAGGGGAACTCCTCACACGTTATCTGTAGGGCTTTCAAGGCAAAGTCCTCCGGGTAGCGGGTCTCGTTGAGGATAGGTTCCCACATGAGTACGCAAGGGTGGTTACGGTCTCGACGGATGATGTCGCGGGTGTTCTGATGAACCATCTCGCCCCATTCCGGATCCTTGTTCCAATACTGCCATCCAGGCGTGGGCACGATGACGAAGAGTCCCAGCTCGTCGCAGGCATCCATGAACGAAGGGTCTTGCGGGTAGTGGGCAGCACGGATGATGTCCATGCCAGCCTCTTTCAACCGAAGGGCGTCACGCCATTGCTGAGAGTTGGGCAAGGCATTACCAACGTATGCAAAGTCCTGATGACGGTTGCCTCCCACGAGCTGGTGATAGGGCTTGCCGTTGAGCCAGAAACCATCCTTGCCTCGGAACTCAGCCTTGCGGATGCCCATGCGGATGATGCCACCATCAGACAGACCCTCCCCCTGCCCCTCCCTGTGAGGGAGGGGAGTAGTTACTTTTAGTTCTACATTATATAAATATGGACTCTCGGGACTCCACAAATGTGGATTCTTGATAGTTGTGCTGAGGCGTGCTGTCTTATATTCATCCTCACGCAGCGTGAGTTTCTGCTTCAAGGTTTTCACAATTATTCCGTACGCATCCTTTATAATTGCAGTCACCTCAGAGGTAACTACTCCCCTCCCTGCAGGGAGGGACCGGGGGAGGGTCTTTTTGATCTCCACATCAATAAACACCTCAGCACTCTTTTCCGAGATATTATCATAATGCAGGAACACGCCACCTCCTGCCACTTCTCCTCGTTCCAAAGGGTCGGTAATATGAACCGGCGAAAGCCCCAAGAGCCACACGTCACGATACATGCCGCCGTGGTAGGCAAAGTCGAGCTGGCTTTGTTTCTTGCCCGGAGGATAGTTCTTGTCATCGCTATTGTCGGCTCTTACGGCTATGAGACAGCTGTCGCCAGCCTTAACGTCAAAAGCTGAGAGGTCGATGTTGATGGGCAGATAGCCGCCCAAGTGTTCCTTCACCATCCGTCCGTTGACGTAGACCTGCTGCTTACCCATGATTCCCTCGAAATGTACCACGACCTGCTTGCCCTTCATGTCGCTGGGCATAATGAAATGCTTCCTATACCAGCACGGCCCTTGATAGTTACGTCCTCCGCTGGCCTCGGCGGGCACCAGCTGTACAGTATGTGGAGCACAAACCACAGGCCATGCTCTATCATCAAAATCTACGGCTTCTGCTCCCTCTGCATCGCCAAGCAAGAAACGCCATCCCTCATTGAAGTTATAAACCACGCGGCCACTACCATCCAAAGGGAAAAGCCCGGCCACGGACTGCGCCGATAAGTGACTAAATGATAAAAGACAAATGATAAATAATGTAGTCAGTCGCATAACGGGGGCAAAGTTAGGCATTTTTTCTGAAACGGCAATGCGTATGGATGCTAAAATAAGTTAGCGTTTTTGTTCAGTTCGCATTTTATTCGTACCTTTGCCGCCAATCTCAATTCTCAACTCTCAATTCTTTATGGAAGACTTCATACACCTACACGTACATACTTATTATAGTATTCTCGACGGTCAGTCGAGCATCAAGCGACTGGTAGACAAGGCTGTGAAAGACGGCATGAAGGGCATGGCCGTCACCGACCACGGCGACATGTTCGGCATCAAGGAGTTCCACGATATCTGCAACGGCGTGAACAAACAACGCAAGAAGGAAGGGCTGGAACCCTTCAAACCCATCTTTGGCTGTGAGATGTACGTTGCCCGCTACGGCCCCAAGGAGCAGAAGAACGGTAAGCAGGATCAGAGCGGTTACCACCTTATCGTTCTGGCGAAGAACTACAAGGGCTACAAGAACCTCATCAAGCTGGTCAGCAACTCGTGGACTGACGGCTACTACATGCGTCCCCGTACTGACCGTGCCGACCTGGAGCGCTATCACGAGGGGCTTATCGTCTGTTCGGCTTGTATTGCCGGTGAGGTGCCCAAGAAGATTCTCAATGGCGACATGGCCGGAGCACGCGAGGCCATAGAGTGGTACAAGAATCTCTTTGGCGACGACTACTACCTGGAGCTGATGCGCCACGAGGTGAAAGACCCGTCGATACGTGCCAACCGTGAGACCTTCCCCCTACAGCAGCAGGCCAACAAAGTACTGATAGAACTGGCCCATGAATATGGCATCAAGCTCGTCTGCACCAACGACGCGCACTTTGTGGACGAGGAGAACGCCGAGGCTCACGACCACTTGCTCTGTCTCTCTACGGGTAAGGACTTGGACGACCCTACGCGTATGCTCTACACCAAGCAGGAGTGGTTCAAGACCCGTGCGGAGATGAACGAGGTGTTTGCCGACATCCCCGAAGCCTTGAGCAATACCCTTGAGATTCTCGACAAGGTGGAAATTTACAGCCTCGACCATGACCCCATCATGCCCTTCTTCCCCATTCCCGAGAGCTTCGGCACGGAGGAGGAATGGCGCAAGAAGTTCAGCGAGGACGACCTCTACCGTGAGTTCACCACCGACGAGAATGGCGAGAATCCACTACCTGCCGACGTGGCCGACAAGAAGATTGCCAAGCTGGGAGGTTACGACAAGATTTACCGCATCAAGTTCGAGGCCGACTACTTGGCGTTGTTGGCCTATAAAGGTGCTAAGGCCCGCTATGGCGACCCTTTGCCACAGGAGGTGGAGGAACGTGTGAAGTTCGAGCTCCACATTATGAAAACGATGGGCTTCCCCGGCTACTTCCTCATCGTGCAGGACTTCATCAACTCCGCCCGCGACGAGCTTGACGTGATGGTAGGTCCTGGTCGTGGTAGTGCTGCCGGAAGTGTGGTAGCCTACTGTCTGGGCATCACGAAGATTGACCCGTTGAAGTACGACCTGCTGTTTGAACGTTTCCTCAACCCCGACCGTATTTCCTTGCCTGATATTGATACCGACTTCGATGATGACGGTCGTGGCCGTGTGTTGAAGTGGGTGGAGGACAAGTACGGTCATGAGAACTGTGCCCACATCATCACCTACGCCTCGATGGCCACGAAGAACTCTATCAAGGACGTTGCCCGTGTGGAGAAACTGCCCTTGGCGAAGAGCAACGAGCTGTGCAAGGCCATCCCCGACCGTCTGCCCGACGGCTTGAAGATGAACCTCACGAACGCCATCAAGTGTACACCTGAACTGCGCGATGCCGAGGCTTCTACCGACCCTTTGCTGGCCAACACCATCAAGTACGCCAAGATGCTCGAGGGTACCGTCCGAGGAACGGGCATCCATGCCTGCGGTTTTATCATCTGTCGTGACCCTATCTCCGACTGGGTGCCTGTCTCTACTGCCGACGATCCCGACTTCAAGGACACCAAGACCAACTGCACGCAATACGACGGCCACGTCATTGAGTCGACCGGCCTTATCAAGATGGACTTCCTTGGCCTGAAGACCCTCTCTGAGTTGAAGGAAGCCTGTGCCAACATCAAGCTTACCCGTGGCATCGATGTAGACCTTGACAATATCCCCATCGACGACCCCAAGACCTACGAACTCTACCAGCAGGGACGAACCGTGGGCACCTTCCAGTTTGAGTCCAACGGTATGCAGAAATACTTGCGCGAGTTGCACCCCACGGTCTTTGAAGACCTCATCGCCATGAACGCCCTCTATCGACCCGGCCCTATGGACTACATCCCGCAGTTCATCGCCCGTAAGAATGGTCGAGAGGAAATCAAGTACGACATCCCCTGTATGGAGAAGTACCTGAAGGACACCTACGGCATTACCGTCTATCAGGAGCAGGTGATGCTCCTCTCCCGCCAGCTGGCCGACTTCACCCGAGGCGAGAGCGACGCCCTGCGAAAGGCTATGGGTAAGAAGAAGCATGAAATCGTCGACGCCATGAAGCCGAAGTTCATCGACGGCGGCAAGAAGAACGGACACGACCCGAAGATACTGGAGAAAATCTGGGCAGACTGGGAGAAATTCGCCTCCTACGCTTTCAACAAGAGTCATGCCGCGTGCTACTCGTGGGTGGCCTATCAGACTGCCTACCTCAAGGCTAACTATCCTGCCGAGTTCATGGCCGCCATTATGACCCGCCGTCGCGACCAGATAACGGAAATCACCAAGCTCATGGACGAGTGCAAGCAGATGGGTATTGCCACCCTAGGCCCTGACGTGAACGAGTCGTACCTGAAGTTCGGTGTGAACAAGAAGGGTGAGATACGTTTCGGACTGGCTGCCATCAAGGGAATGGGCGATGGCGTTGCCAACGCCATCATCGAGGAACGGCAGAAGAACGGCCCCTACAAAGACCTCTTCGACTTCGCCCAGCGCGTGCCAACGGCGAGCATCAACCGCAAGGCATACGAGAGCTTGGCACTCAGCGGAGGTTTTGACAGCTTCGGCATCCGCCGCGAGGTGTACTTCGCCGAGAACGCCAAGGGTGAGGCGTTCCTCGACACCATCGTGCGCTACGGACAAATGTACCAGCAGGCAAAGGCCGAGGCACAGAACTCCCTCTTCGGAGGCTTCGACAGCATAGAGATTGCCACGCCTCCCGTTCCCAAGACCGACGTGCGCTGGAGTGACATCGAGCGGCTGAACAAGGAGCGCGACCTCGTGGGCATCTATCTCTCCGCCCACCCCCTCGACGAATACAAGATAATACTCGACAACCTTTGCAACGCCCATTGCCAGGAGCTGGCCGACCGAGCCGTAGCCCTCTACGACCGAGAAGATGTTACCCTCGGAGGTATCGTCACCGGCGTGCGCACACGTTTTGACAAGAGTGGTCAGCCATGCGGTTTCGTCACCATCGAGGACTTCGACGGAAGTGGCGAGCTAGCCCTCTTTGGCATGGACTGGGGACGCTGGAACGGCATGTTCACCGAGGGTGCCAGCATCTATATCACCGCGAAGATGCAGCAGCGATTCCGCGACAGCGACCAGAAACAGCTGAAGATACAAAACATTGAGTACATGCAGTCAGTCAAGGAAAAAGCCATCGACCGCATCACCATTCAGATGAACACCGATAAGCTCAACGACGAGATAGTGGCCGACCTGAGCGAAATCATCGCCGAGCATCCCGGCAAGACCAAGCTCTTCATACAGCTTCGTGACAGTACTGGCAAGCACCATGTGCTGCTGCGCTCACAAAACAAGATGGTGGACGTGAAGCATCACCTCATAGACTATATAGAGCGCACAGAGGCCCTCGATTACAAAATCAACTAACCCACGACTATAGGCATGATTATTATTGTCTTGCCATCTTGTCGCTGAGGGTGGCTATGTCTGCAACATCTACCCAACCGTCATAATTCACATCATTCTTATCTATGGCTATGGAGACAACGGTGGGCTCGGAATTTTCGTAACCAGGGGCAGAGGCATAGACGGTGAGTATATAGGTGATGCTTGTATTCTTCATAACCACCTCGTTGCCTTCGTAGTGCTCATCGACATCCGCAGTCAAGTGGCTGGAGAAAGTCGCATTGGGAGTGGCGCACTCAATAGTGAACTTGCCATTCTTAAATACGACTGTTGGCTTATCGCACTTTGGGGTCACCGATGATGAACCAAAGTTGTTTATGGAAACGATATTCGTGAAGTTATTCCAAGGAACTGTTGTTTTATAAGCTTCTAATGATGTATATGGCACGTGGAGAGTGGCATGGTCTATAAGAGAGTCCTGAAAAGCAGTAGTATTTATGTTTGGAACCTTCACTGCCAGGCAATACACATCTTCCAGTCCATTGCAATGACCAAAAGCCTCATTTCCAATGCTCTTAATACTTCTACCGATAGATGCGGTAGTTAAGGCATAACATTCTGAAAAAGCATAATCACCAATGGTAATGACTCTGTTGGGAATCTCGACGGACTTAAGGCTATGACAATTAGAGAATGCGTAATCACCTACATACGTCAGATTACTGGAGATGGTCACAGAAGTTAAGTTAGAACAATTATAGAAAGCAGATTTGAGAATCGAGGTTACGCTGTTACTGATAGCTACTGAAGTCAGGCTGCTGCAATTATAAAAAGCAAATTTCCCTATACTCGTCACGCTGTTGGGAATTATTAAGTCTCTAACTTCTTCTCCATTCAAGAATAAATGATGTGCCTGACTAATAGGGTTAGCTGCTCCACTACCAAATGTTATTTTAAACCAAGCTTCCAAATCAGAAATATGAACAGCGGTTAAACCGTGACATTCATTGAAAGCACCTTTCTCAATATTAGTAACGCTTGGGGGGATAGTGACCGAGGTCAGATTGGTACAAAACTGGTATGCAAACTTTTCGATAGATAACACGCCGTTGGGTATGGTCATTGTGGTTAAGCCTTGGCAATTCTCGAAAGCATACTCTCCTATACTCATCACGCTGCCAGGAAGCGTAATAGAGGTTAGGTCTCTGCAATTTCGGAAAGCCATGCCTCCTATCCTAGTCACATTGCATACCACACCATCGTATTCTATGGAGGAAGGAATCACGATATCGCCTGAATAATTGTTTGCAATTACTTCAGCTCTCGGTGTGTCGGTGATAATAAAATACTTGATGCCATCGAACTCGGCTTCACCTACGAAAGCTTTTGACATTAGAGGGAGGAAAGCAAATAAGATTAAAAATGAGACTTTTTTCATGCTGTCTTTTCAGATATCAAGGTTCAAAGTTTATGCTTCAACAACGAATATATGTCTGTTATTGATACTTGCCCATGTGCAAAATAGATTTTAGGTTTTTAAAGGAAGGTTTAGCGTGTGCAAAGGTACTGCATATTTCCGATATGACAAAATAATTGTGATATAAAATTTGTCAATATGTGGTAAAAAGTGCTCAAGAACGTTGTTTGTCAAATGTAAATAATTCTTATTTATTTGGCTATTAGGGAAAATATGCGTAATTTTGCACCCCAAATCATAAATCGAAATAATTGAGATGTTAAGAATTGCCGTACAATCGAAAGGTCGTCTCTATGACGATACCATGCAGCTGCTCACGGAGGCCGATATCAAGGTAAGTGCTACGAAGCGCACGCTGCTAGTAGCTGCACACAACTTCCCGCTGGAGGTGCTTTACCTGCGCGATGATGATATTCCTCAGAGCGTTGCTTCAGGTGTTGCCGACATTGGCGTGGTGGGCGAGAATGAATATGTGGAGCGTGGTGCCGAGGCAGATATTGTCTCCCGTTTGGGCTTTAGCAAGTGCCGTCTGTCGCTGGCCATTCCTAAGGAGACCGATTACCAGGGATTGGAGTGGTTCAACGGAAAGACCATCGCCACGAGTTATCCCGTTATCCTGCGTAACTTCCTCCGCGAGAAAAACATACAGGCCGACGTGCATGTCATTACGGGTAGCGTGGAGATTAGTCCGGGCATAGGCTTGGCCGATGCTATCTTCGATATTGTAAGTAGTGGTTCCACACTTGTAAGCAATAATTTGCGCGAGGTAGAGACGGTCATGCAGAGCGAGGCCCTGTTGATTGGCTATCCGAAGATGGAGCAGGAGAAGCGCGACATCCTTAACCAGATGCTCTTCCGCTTTGAGGCTGTTCGCCAGGCTGAGGATAAGAAATATGTTCGCATGAACGCTCCGAAGGCCCGGCTCGAGGAGATTATCAGCGTGCTCCCAGGATTGAAGAGTCCTACCATTATTCCTTTGGCTGACTCTGAGTGGTGCTCTGTGCACACAGTCCTTGAGGAGAAGCGGTTCTGGGAGATTATTGGTCAGTTGAAGGAGCTTGGTGCACAGGGCATCCTCGTTACACCGATAGAAAAAATGATTCTCTGAGATGAAAGTATACAAATATCCCGGAAAGGAACAATGGGCAGAGATTGTCCGTCGTCCACATCTTGACAATGCCCAGCTGCAGGCAACCGTCTGTAACGTGCTTGCCGATGTTCAGCAACGTGGCGACGAGGCTGTGAAGGAATATGAGGAGCGTTTCGACCATGTAAAGCTTGACTCGTTGGTAGTTACCGAGGAGGAGATGGCCGAGGCAGAGACTCTTGTGTCACCCGAGCTAAAGGATTCCATAATACTGGCACACAGTAATATACGAACATTTCACGAAGCACAGTTCTTTAATCCTATCAAGGTGCAGACCACGCCGGGCGTTGTTTGCTCGCAGCGCAGTCTGCCCATTGAGAAAGTGGGTCTTTATATCCCTGGTGGTACGGCACCACTCTTTTCAACGGTGCTGATGCTTGCCACTCCGGCACAGATTGCAGGATGCCGTGAAATAGTGCTTTGTACCCCGCCAACCTACCGGGATGAAAAGACGAAGCTATCCATTCATCCTGCCATTCTTGTTGCTGCACGTATTGCGGGAGTGAGCAAGATTTTCAAAGTGGGAGGTGTTCAGGCCATCGGTGCAATGGCTTACGGCACGGAGAGTGTTCCCAAGGTTTACAAGATCTTCGGCCCTGGCAATCAGTATGTCATGGCTGCCAAGCAACAGGTGTCATTAGGCGATGTGGCCATCGACATGCCCGCCGGGCCTAGTGAGGTTTGTGTAGTGGCCGACGCTACTTCTGTTCCCTCCTTCGTTGCCGCCGACTTGTTGTCACAGGCCGAGCATGGCGTTGACTCGCAAGTGTTGCTTGTCACCACCTGTGAGGATATGCTGAACAAGGTTCAGGAAGAGGTAAAATGTCAACTTGAAGCACTTCCACGTAAAGATATTGCTGCCCAGGCACTTGAGAATAGTCGTCTCGTGCTTGTACACGACAAGGAAGAGGCCATGGAACTCTCGAATCTCTATGCTCCTGAACACCTGATTATTGGTACTGACGACTGGCTCATACTGGCCAGTAAGGTGGTCAATGCCGGAAGTGTGTTCCTTGGAAAGTATGCTTGCGAGAGTGCCGGAGACTATGCCAGCGGTACTAACCACACACTTCCAACCCATGGATATGCCACGGCCTACAGCGGCGTGAACCTCGACAGTTACTGCCGCAAGGTCACTTTCCAGGCACTTACCGAAGAGGGGGTATTGAACATTGGCCCTGCTGTGGAGCAGATGGCTGAGGCGGAACAGTTGCAAGCCCATAAGAACGCGATGACTCTTAGAATAAGGTCCCTCCAATCTTCGTGAACCTCAAACCTCAAATCTCAAACCTCAAACCTCAAATCGCAATCAATGAAGCCCCTCAAAGACCTCACCCGCCCCAACATCTGGAGCCTTGCTCCCTATAGTAGTGCCCGCAACGAGTATTCCGGTCACACGGCTCATGTGTTTCTCGATGCTAACGAGAATCCCTACGGAAACCCGCTGAACCGCTATCCCGACCCTCTTCAGGCAGAACTGAAGAAGAAGATTGAGGCTGTGAAGGGCATCCCCGCCGACTACACCTTCCTGGGCAACGGTAGCGACGAGGCCATCGACCTGCCTTACCGCATCTTCTGCCGTCCGGGCATCGACAATGTGGTGGCCATAGAGCCTACCTACGGCATGTATTGTGTATGTGCCGACATCAACGATGTTGAGTATCGTCCCGTGCTGCTCGACGAGCAGTTCCAGATAAAGGCCGACAAGCTGTTGGCTGCCTGCGATGAGAACACCAAGATCATCTGGATATGCAGCCCCAACAACCCCACGGGCAATACCATTGACCGTCAGGAGATTGTTAATGTGCTGACGCGCTTCCAGGGTATCGTCATCGTCGACGAGGCCTACAGCGACTTCTCCCGTGAGCGTCCCTTGCGTTATGAGCTGCTGAAATATCCCAACCTCATTGTGCTCAACACCATGAGCAAGGCTTGGGCATCGGCGGCTATCCGTCTGGGCATGGCCTTTGCCTCGAAGGAAATCATCGCCCTGATGAACAAGGTGAAATATCCCTACAACGTAAACCTGCTTACGCAACAGCAAGCCATGAAGGTGCTCGACAACCGTTTTGACGTGGAGCGTTGGGTGAACATGATTCTTCAGGAACGGGGCCGTATGGTGGAAGCCTTTGCCCAGTTGCCTATCTGCGAGAAGGTCTATCCTACGGATGCCAACTTCTTCCTCGCCCGCGTCACCGATGCCCAAGGCATCTACGACTACCTTGTGGAGCAGGGTATCATCGTGCGTAACCGCAATCGTGTGAAGTTGTGCAAGAACTGTCTGCGCATCACTATCGGCACGCGAGGTGAGAACAACGAATTGTTCGGCGCCCTGAGGCAATACAAATGAAACGTCGATTGGAACTGCTCTCTCCTGCCCGTGACCTAGCTTGCGGCATGGCCGCCATTGACCACGGAGCAGATGCCGTGTATATCGGTCCTCCCAGTTTTGGAGCACGTGCTGCAGCGGGTAATAGCGTCGACGATATAGCCCAGTTGTGCAGCTATGCCCACCAGTACGACGCCCGGGTATACGTCACCGTCAACACCATTATCTTTGATGACGAGCTTCCTGCACTCCGTCAGTTGTTGCGTCAGCTGGCCGAGGCGGGTACCGATGCCGTGCTCTTTCAGGACATGGCCGTGCCGCTCATTGTGAAGGAGGAGCACCTGCCCCTGCAACTTCATGCCTCGACGCAGACCGATAACCGTACTGCTGAGAAGGTTGAGTGGCTTCGTTCCCTTGGAGCAAGCCGCGTGGTGCTTGCCCGGGAACTGTCGGTGGAGGAGATAGCAGATATTCATCGCCGTGTGCCTGATGTAGAGCTGGAGGTGTTCGTGCATGGCGCCCTTTGCGTGAGCTACAGCGGACTTTGCTATGCCTCGCAGCATTGCTTCCACCGTTCGGCTAATCGTGGCGAGTGTGCCCAGTTGTGCCGTATGAAGTACAATCTGGTGGACTCCGACGGGCGCACGTTGCAGCATGACCGTTGTTTGCTGTCGCTTAAAGACCTCAATCAGAGCCAGCACCTGGAGGAACTTATCGAGGCTGGGGCCACATCATTTAAGATAGAGGGCCGGCTGAAGGATATGGCCTACGTGAAGAACACAACAGCTGCCTACAGTCAGTTGCTCGACCGATTCATCAACCGCCATCCTGAGCAGTACGAACGCGCTTCCCTAGGCCGATGCCGCTATACCTTCACCCCCGACCTGCGCAAGACTTTCAACCGAGGCTACACCACCTATTTCCTTCATGGACGACAGCCCGACATCTATTCTCCTGACACTCCGAAAGCAATGGGCGAGTTTGTGGGCACGGTGAAAGACCTGCGTCCCCAAGGTTCGGAGCTTCGTGTTGCGGGGATTGCCTCTTTTGCTAACGGCGACGGACTTTGCTTTATCGATGCTGACCGCCAGTTGCAGGGTTTCCGAGTGAACAGGGCCGAAGGCAACCGACTTGTAGTGGCGGGACGACTACCCTTATCTTTGCGAAAGGGCATGAGTCTTTATCGTAATAACGACCAGCAGATGGAACGTCTGCTCTCGGCAAAGAGCAGCGAGCGTAAGATTCCCGTCACGATGACCCTCGACGTCACCCCTGACGGCTACCGGCTCACCGTCGATGATGGACGTCACCAGATGACGGGCAGCATCGTCTGTGAACACCAGCAGGCACAGAAACCACAGCGAGACAACATCATCCGTGAACTGTCGAAACTGGGCAATACCCCATACGAATGTACCGAGGTGCGTCTCCCTGAAGACTTCGACTTTTTCATTCCCGCCAGCCGCTTGTCAGAGTTGCGCAGGAAAAGCCTCGACAAGCCTACCCTCCCTGACCCCATCAACCCCATTCTCCCCATTAAGCCCATTCTTGCCCCAGCGGACAGCCTTCAGCTCAACGTTGCCAATCATCTCTCTCGCCAATTCTATGAAGCACTGGGCGTCAACACCGTACCTGCCTTTGAACTTCAGGAGCCACAGGGCGAGAGCGTACTCATGCAATGCCGACATTGTCTTCGTTTTGCCCTCGGTCATTGTGTGAAGCACGGGGGGACTTCTCCCAACTGGCACGAACCGCTCTTCCTCACTCTTGCCAATGGCCGACGTTTCCGCCTGCACTTCGATTGCAAGAATTGTGTGATGATGGTCATTAATGCGTAGCCTCGTCTACATTAGGTTTCAGTTAGTCAGAAACAAAGCCGTTTTCTCTACCAGAGAAAGTCGTTTTGTCTATGAGAGAAAGCCGTTTTCTCTACCAGAGAAAGCCGTTTTCTCTTTGAGACATTTATTTCCGCACGAAGATAAATAAATATCCGTAAAATCTGTAAAAGTTAGGAAAAAACTTGCAGGTATTCAAAAAAATAGTTACCTTTGCAGCCTCAGAACGATAGTTCTGGAAAACAAATACGACAAGAAGCGTGAAAATACAGCAAGTGCTCGACGCCCTTGAACAATTCGCGCCCCTGCCGCTGCAGGAAAGCTGGGACAATGCTGGCCTGCAGATTGGATTGACAGAGGCGGAGGTTTCAGGGGCATTATTGTGTCTGGACGTCACCCCCGATGTTATCGAGGAGGCCGTCCGTCGCGGCTGCAATCTTGTGGTGAGCCATCACCCTTTGCTCTTTCGTGGACTGAAGCAGGTGGCCGACCAGAACGACGTGCAGCGAGTTGTAAGAATGGCCATCAAGCAAGACATCGCCATCGTCTCCATGCACACCAATATGGATAATGCCCGCGATGGTGTGAACTGGAAGATTGCCGAGAAACTGGGTCTTACTGACGTGGACTTCTTCGCCCGTAAGACGGTGGGCGACATCAGTTGTGGCAGCGGAGTTACGGGACTGTTGCGTCAGCCCAAGGAGGCTCTGAAGTTCATCGAACAGGTGAAGCAGACCTTCGGCGTGGAGTGTGCCCAGTGTAACGAGGTGCTGCAACGTCCTGTCCGTAAGGTGGCCATCTGTGGAGGAGCCGGTGACTTCCTGCTCGACGAGGCCATTGCCCAGGGTGCCGACGCCTTCCTCACGGGTGAGATGCACTATCATGTCTTCTTCGGCCATGAGCAGGAGATACAGATTTGCGTCATCGGCCACTACCAGAGCGAGCAGTTCACGTCCGAGGTGTTCCGTGACATCATAGAGCGTGAGTGCCCAGGTGTGAAGTGCTGTATAGCTGAGACAAAGACTAATCCAATAGTGTATATTTAGCTCCCCTAAGTTAGGGGGTTGGGGGTCTGAACAAGCGCAGGCTTCCAATCCCTATAAACATAGTAATCATCATCTTAAACGGGTTTGCATAAACGCTTGTTCAGACCCCCATCCCCCTAACTTAGGGGGCAAATAAAATGGCAAAGAAAGATCCTACAGATTTGACGGTAGAAGAGCGCCTGAAAACCCTCTACCAGTTGCAGACGGCCCTCTCGGCCATCGACGAGAAGAAAGCATTGCGTGGTGAACTGCCCCTCGAGGTTGAAGACCTGGAGGCTGAGATTGAAGGTCTCACCACACGTATTGAGCGCATACAGAACGAGATTGGCGAGTTCGAGCGTGCTATTTCGCAGAAGAAGGGCGAAATCATCGAAGCCCAGGCCAACGTGGACCGCTACAAGAGCCAGCTCGACATCGTTCGCAACAACCGTGAGTATGACACGCTCTACAAGGAGATTGAGTTCCAGACGCTGGAGATTGAGCTGTGCAATAAGAAAATCAAGGAGGCCGAGACCCGCATCGCCGAGAAGCAGGAGGAACTGGCTCAGACCAAAGAGCAGTTCGACGAGAAAGAGGGAGACCTGGAGCTGAAGCGCGGCGAGCTCGACGAGATCATCGAGGAGACTCGTACCGAGGAGGAGCGCCTCAGGGACAAGGCCCACGACTATGAGTCGAAGATTGAGCCGCGCCTGCTCACCTCGTTCAAGCGCATCCGTAAGAATGCCCGCAACGGTCTGGGTATCGTTTACGTGCAGCGTGATGCCTGTGGCGGCTGCTTCAACAAGATTCCGCCCCAGCGTCAGCTCGACATCAAGATGCACAAGAAAATCATCGTCTGCGAGTATTGCGGACGCATCCTCATCGACCCCGAACTGGCTGGCGTGAAGATTGAAAAACCAGTAGTTGTCGATGATAAGAAGGCCGCCCGCAAGCGTACTGCTACTGCCCGTAAGACTGCTTCCTCGAAGAAAGCCACTGACGCTAACGACATGGACTAAACACTAATTAGGATGAATGTCTTCACACTAATTGGGATAAATACTTTCACACTAATTGTGATAAATCTATCTCACAAATTATGAAAAGTATTTATCCAAATTAGTGCCAATATTTATCCTAATTTGTGAAAGTATTTATCTCAATTAGTGTAAAGTGTAAGAAAATAATGAAATATATATTATTGTATATTGGTTTGTGTCTACCTATATTTGCGTCCCAGGCACAGACACGTGAAGGCGGTATCTCTGACAAGATGCTCCGCGAGATAGAGAAGGAGCAGCAGCTCACACCCGCCGACAAGGCCCTGATGAACGCTATCGCCGCCAACGCCATCGACAACGTGGCCGTGAACCACGAGAACGCCGGTGCAATCGATACGCACTTCAGCATCGAGACGAAGAAGCAGAGTATTACCGACCAGCAACAATCTGGCCGCTGCTGGATGTTCTCGGGCATGAACGTGCTGCGTGGCGACTACCTGCTCAAGACCGATTCGGTGGAGGTGGAGTTCTCGCAGGCCTACCTCTTCTTCTACGACCAGCTGGAGAAGGCCAACCTCATGCTCCAGGGCTGCATAGACAACGGCATGAAGCCCATTGACGACCAGCGTGTTCAGTTCTTCTTCCACTATCCGATTAGCGACGGTGGAACGTTCTGCGGCGTGGCCGATTTGGCCGACAAGTACGGCCTGGTGCCCCGCGAGGCAATGCCTGAGTCGTTTGCCTCTGACAACACCTCCAAGGCTCGCCAGCTCATCGCTTCAAAGCTTCGTGAGTACGGACTCCAGCTTCGAGAGATGGTGCAGAAGGGCAAGAAGGAGGGTAGCATAGAGAAGGCCAAGACACGTATGCTCTGCCAGATTTACCACATGCTCCAGTACACCATCGGCGAGCCGCCCCAGAAGTTCACCTACACCTTCCGCTCGAAGAAGGGAAACCCCGTGGGTGAGGCCGAGGAGTACACGCCGCAGAAGTTCTACAAGAAGGTGGTTGGCGGTCAGCTCAACGGCACGTTTATCATGGTGATGAACGACCCGCGCCGACCCTACTACAAGACCTTCGAAGTAGAACTTGACCGCCACACCTACGACGGCCACAACTGGAAGTACGTGAACCTGCCGATGGACGATATTGAGGAACTGGCCATTGCAACGCTACGTGCCGGCCACAAGCTCTATAGCTCATACGATGTGGGCAAGATGCTCGACCGCAAGCGTGGCTATGCCGACACGGAGAACTTCGACTACGGCTCACTCTTCGGCACTACCTTCGGTATGGACAAGGCTGAGCGTATCTCGACTTTCGATAGTGGTTCCACCCACGCTATGACGCTCTGCGCCGTAGACTTGGACAAGAAGGGTAAGGCCACGAAGTGGAAGGTGGAGAACTCATGGGGAGCCTCCTGGGGTCAGCAGGGTTGCCTGATTATGACCGACCGCTGGTTCCGTGAGTACATGTTCCGTCTCGTCGTGCCTGTCGACTACGTTCCGGCAAAGGTGATGCAAGCCTGGCAGACCGAGCCTGTGATGGTAATGCCTGAAGACCCATTGTTCATGCTTGACGAGTAGGGGAGTGAAAAACATCGTTCTGTTGTTGTTGCTCCTGACGTATGGCCCGTCTTGTTTCGCCAAGGTGAAATATCCTGGTAGCCGATATTATATATATAGGTATACCCTGCGCGACAAGGCGGCCACTACTTATTCACTGGAGCGTCCTCACAGGTTCCTCTCTCGCAGGAGCCTGGAGCGGCGTGAACGTCAGAACCTGCCACTCGACTCTACCGACCTGCCTGTCTGTCACCGTTACGTCAAGCAATTTGAGGTGGACGGTGCCGAAGTGCTGGGCACGAGCCGTTGGCACAACACCGTGCTGGTGCGCTCGAAGGACTCCCTGCTCTTGGAACGGCTGGCCAGTCAGCCGATAGTGACCGGGAGCCGATGTGTGTTCGTCGCTCCAGACAGCATCGACAAGATGACGGTGGTGAAGCCGAAGGTTCACGAGGAGTTCAACAAGTGGGACTCGGTGAAGAACGACCCGCTGGGCATGGCTCGTCCGCAGATAGAGATGCTTCATGGCGACCGTCTCCATGACGCGGGCTTTCGTGGGCAGGGCATGATGATTGCCATCCTTGACGGAGGCTTCCAGAACTACGACCGCATCCCGGCATTGAGCGAGGCACGCTTAGCAGGAGTCAGGGATTTCGTACCCGCCCCGCTTGGTTCTAAGCTCCCGCTGAATCCTATACATCAGATAGACCACGGCACGAAGGTATTCTCAGCCCTTGCCGCACAGGCTCCAGAGGTGGTCATGGGGACGGCTACGGAGGCTACCTACTGGCTCCTTAGATGTGAAGACCCATTGACGGAGCAACCCGTGGAAGAGGACTTCTGGACGATGGCAGCCGAGATGGCCGACTCCTTGGGCGTGGACATCATCAACTCTTCCCTGGGCTACAACAATTATGATAACGACCTCTGTTCCTACCGTCTGCAAGACCTCGACGGCAAGACGGCCTTCGTCTCTCAGACCGCCTCGATGCTTGCCCGTAAGGGCATTGTGCTCTGCAACTCGGCGGGCAATAGCGGCATGGGACAATGGAAGAAAATCGGTGTGCCCGCCGATGCCCCCGACATTCTTACCGTGGGAGCCATCAACAAGGAACGTCGTATCGCCACCTTCTGCAGCATAGGCCCCTCGCAGGACGGTCGCGTAAAACCCGACGTGGTAGCACAGGGAGCACCAGCGGCACTCATTTCCGGTCGCGGCACCCTGATGCACGACATGGGCACATCGTTCTCCACGCCCGTCGTCTGCGGCCTCGTAGCTTGTCTATGGCAAGCCCACCGCAACCTTACGGCCCTCGAAATCATCGACCTCGTCCGCCGCTGCTCCGACCAGTACACCGAACCCACAAACATCTATGGCTATGGTATCCCAGACTTCTGGGAAGCATACCAATTACCGCTTAAATGATGAAAATATGAGAAACTGCTATTTGTCACTCTTGATTGTTTTGTCCCTGTTTTGCTCATGTCAGAACAAGGGTAAC
>Ga0310696_10002629_pt1 | contig 23480 bp, 24 predicted proteins | sample AusTroGonzalo_MG_4_FD_203885 | JGI IMG/M metagenome (GOLD analysis project Ga0310696, IMG submission 203885) | Bovine rumen microbial communities from tropical cattle in Woodstock, Queensland, Australia - Gonzalo_02 (v2) (version 2) | ecosystem: Host-associated > Mammals > Digestive system >...
TTTCCTCAGCGTGGTGTTCGCTTACGTCTTCATAATCCTGGTCATCCTGCTCTCGGGACAGTACGTGGACTGGGCCGGTATGGCCATGATCCCGGTGGAGCTGTCGCTGATGCTGGTGTTCTGCATAGGGTGCTCGATGCTGATATCCACGGTGACGGTGTTCGTCAGGGATATCGGGTACTTCATGAGCGTCATGATGAGGCTGGTCTTCTGGATCACGCCGACGTTCTTCCTGGTGAGCGAGGCGAAGGGCCTGCTCAGCGACATCGTGTGGTTCAACCCGTTCACATACTACGTGGAGACCTTCCACCAGATCCTGTACTACGGAGTGTTCCCCGATCTGTCCTATCTCGGGATCAGCGCCGCCCTTGCGGTGATATTCCTGTTGCTGGGATGCTACGTGTTCTTCCGCTACGAGAAGAGATTCCCGGAGGTGCTCTGATGGACGACGACGTGGTGATTAGCGTCAAGGGAATGAGCAAGTCGTTCCGCATCATGGATCCGTCGCAGCAACAGAATGGGAAGTTCAAGAAGAAGGTCTACGAGGATTTCGTCGTCTTCGACAACGTGGACCTGGAGGTCAGGAAAGGCGAGGTGGTCGGCATCCTGGGAAGGAACGGATGCGGCAAGAGCACCTTCATGAAGATCGTCACCGGGATACTGGAGCCAGACAAGGGCACGGTGGAGGTCAAAGGGAAGGTGGCTAGCATCCTGGAGCTCAGCATGGGATTCCACCCGGATCTGACCGGAAGGGAGAACATCTTCCTGAGGAGCGAGCTGTACGGCATCCACAGGGAGACCGTCAAGGAGCACATAGAGGAGATAGTGGAGTACTCCGACCTGGGGGTGTTCATAGACAACCCCGTCCGCACCTATTCGTCCGGTATGAGGTCCCGCCTGGCCTTCTCCGTGATGGTGAACGTGGATGCGGAGATATTCATGGTGGACGAGGCGCTCAGCACCGGCGACATGGCCTTCGCCTCGAAGGCATCGGAGCATCTGAAGAACCTGGTCCGCAGCGGGAAGACGGTGCTCTTCACATCCCACAGTCTCAACACGATCAAGAACACATGCACCCGCGCCGTATGGATCAGCGACCATCACATAGTCATGGACGGGCCGGCAGAGGACGTGTGCGACGCGTACTCGCGCTCTGTAAACGAATCATTCGACGAGACCAGGCATCTTGCCGAAGGCGGGTCCTCATCCGCCCAGTATCGTCTCGCCACGTTCTACAGGGACGGCATCGGCACCGAGAGGGACATGGACAAGTACAGGTTGTGGCTGGAGGCCGCGTCGTCCCGCGAGCACCCGATGGCCATGGTTGACCTCGCGGATCTCATAGCCGAGGAGGACAGGGAAAAGGCCAATGGCCTCTACCGCGCGTCGGCGGACCTGGGCAACAACGATGCCCGCAGGAAGTACGCCATGTCGCTGGCGTCCGAGAGCGAGAGCATTGGGATCCTCCGCGGGTTCCTCGAGGACCTCGCCAAGAGCGGCTACCCTTACGATTTGTACAACTACGGGGACTTCCTCTACAGCACGGCGACGGGCGCCAGTCAGAAGGCCGAGGCATTCAGATACGTCTCCGAAGCGTCGGAGAAGGGGTGGAACGACGCTGACCTCCTGCTGGCCAAGATGTACCGCGAGGGCACAGGGACTCCCAAGGACATGGACAGGTCCACCGAGATCCTGGAGGCATCCGCGGAAAAGGGCAACGTCAAGGCGATGCTGCAGCTGGCCGACCAGTTCTACATGGGGAAGTTCCTGCCCAAGGATCATGAGAGGGCCTACAAGTGGTATCTCAAGGCGGCCCTGACAGGCAACCTGAAGTCCCAATACCAGGTGGCCATGATGCTGTCGCAGGGCGACGGCGTCGAGAAGGACGAGGATGCGGCCCAGGAATGGTACGCCCGTTACGCCAGCAGCCTGGTGAACGATACAAGGCTCAGAGCGGTCGATGTAGCCAAGAAGAGGGACCATGGAGATGCCCGCATCGACGGTATGATCAAGGAATCCTCCAGGAACTACCATACCAGGTCCATGATGGCATTGGCATTCAAGTACATGGAGGGCAAGGGATTCAAGAAGAATCCGAAAGCGGGTTTCGACCTGATGCAGAAGGCTGCTCTCGCACAGGGATCTCCCCGCACGAAGCTTGCGGAGATGTACCTCGACGGCAAGCTGGTCGAGAAGGACGAGCAGAAGGCCCTTCAGCTACTCAAGGATGCATCCGCTGCCGGCGATGCCAAGGCGATGTACGTCCTGGCATGCATGTACCGCGACGGCAACGTCGTCGACAAGGACATGGATGCCTACCATCAGTATATGTCGATGGCCTACGAGAGAGGGGACCGCGACGCGGCCGCCACCGTCAAGAAGTGGAGAGAGAGGAAGAAACACTGACCGTGGAAATACGTCCATCATGGTTGTTTTATACGTCGCTCGACGATTCTCCTCCGAGGTAACTTAAATGGTAATCTACAAATGCACGAAATGCCCGAACACGGCCGACATGATCGTGAAGGCTGCCTGCACCCCCAAGTGCTGCGGCGAACCCATGGTCCCTCTCGAGGCGAAGACGGACGACTTCAAGACCGAAAAGCACGTCCCCTATATCGAGAAGCAGGACGGAGGCTATCTCGTAAAGGTCGGAAAGGAGAACCCTCACCCGATGGTCGAGGACCATTACATCGTCTACATCCAGATCTGCGCCGACGGAGTCATGATGAGGAAGTATCTCAAGCCCGGAGACGCGCCCGAGGCATTCTTCAAGACGGATGCCGAGGTCGTCAAGGCCTGGGAGTACTGCAACAAGCACGGACTCTGGAAGTCCAACCAGTAAACACTCAAAACGGCCCTCAGGGGCCATTCTTTTCTTTTCAATAATCAAGGGGCGGGCATGTGCCCGCCGATGTATGTCCGATCACTCGAACACTATGCTAACGGGTTTCTTGAGTCCCATCCCGGACTCCGCCTCCACGGCCTTCACGATGCCACAGGGCACGGGGCACGCGGTGTGACGGAGGCATCCTGCCGCCTTCGTGTAGATCTTGGACTCGGTGAACGGCTCCCCGATGGCCTCGTAAGGGTTGATGCCCTCGATGGGAGTCAGCTTCTGCACCATGGGGCAGTTGCTCTCTATGACCACGTTGACGGTCATCATGTCCTCGCTAGCGGTAGCGATGATCTTGGAGGTCATTCCGCAGACCCCGGCATTGACGTTGCAGACTGTGGGCATATCGATACCTCAGTTCCACCAATCCTTCTTGCGGTCGATGGTCTCGTCTCTGTCCGGGCCGAGGCTGATGAGGTCGGCCGGGACCTTCAGGTACTTCTCGATGTACTCGATGTACTCCCTCATCTCGCCGGGGAGGTTGTCGTATCCCTTCTTGACGACATCCATTGTGTCGCTCCAGCCCTTCCAGCCCTTGAAGGTCTCGTAGACCGGCTTGGCCCTGTTGAGCTTCGCTATCGAGGCAGGGAAGTGCTTGACCTCCTCGCCGTCGATGTCGTATGCCACGCACACCTTGAGCTCGGGGATGTCGTTGAGGACGTCGATCTTTGTTATTCCCAGCGATGTGAACCCGCAGAGCCTGGTCGCGTGCTCGACTACAACGAGGTCCAGCCATCCGCATCTCCTGCCCCTGCCGGTGGTCACTCCGAACTCGCCGCCTTTCTTCTGGAGCTCGATCCCGAAATCGTCGTGGATCTCGGATACGAACGGTCCCTCTCCCACGCGGGTGGTGTAGGCCTTGACTATTCCGACGACCTTGTCGATCCTGTTGGGCGCCACTCCCGAACCGGTACAGATACCGCCTCCGCATGTGGCGGAGGATGTGACATAGGGATATGTTCCGTGGTCGATGTCCAGCATCGCGCCCTGGGCGCCCTCGAACACGACCCTCTTGCCCTGATCCAGGGAATCATTGATAAGTACAGAAGTGTCGCAGATGCAGTCCCCGATCATCCTCTTCCAGCCCTGCATCTTCTCGTACAGGGACTCGGTGGTGCAGGAGCACTGCTCCGCATCCAGCATGGCCATGAGGTCCTTCTTGTAAGGCAGGATGAAGGAGATCTTCTCCTTCAGGAGATCGTCCTCCAGGAGGTCTCCGGCCCTGAAGCCTATCCTCGCGATCTTATCCTGATATGTGGGTCCGATACCCTTCTTGGTCGTGCCTACGACGTTCTTGCCGCGGTACTTCTCCTCGGCACCGTCCAGTTTCTTGTGGTATCCCATGATCAGATGGGCCCTGTCGGAGATCCTGAGCCCGTCGATGGAACCGCCGTTGTCCTTGACCTGCTTGATCTCGTCCTCGAGCTCCTCGAGGTTGACGACGACGCCGTTCCCGATGACAGCCAGCTTTCCGGGCCTGACGACCCCTGACGGAAGTCCGTGGAGCTTGTACACCTTGTCATCGACGATGATGGTGTGTCCCGCGTTGTTACCGCCCTGGAAGCGGACGATGAGGTCCGATTCCTCATCGAGATAATCTGTAAGCTTTCCTTTTCCCTCGTCCCCCCATTGGGACCCGATGATGGCTAGACTGGGCATTTGTAGGCACCTAGCCTCGATAAAGAGAACGTCCGATATAAGGGATGTGCAGGGCAGGTCAGCAGGAAACGGGCGTCAGAGAAGCCTTCCCAGCTCACGGGCCCGCGCGAGGACCTCGGGATCATCCCTGGCGGAATTGAAGTTGCGGTCGCATCTGTAGTTGATCACGCCTACGACCTCGTATCCGAGTTTGTTGACGAATACGTCCTCCAACTGGCTCTCTACCAGTTTGGCCATGTCGTCGGATCCCAGATCGTCGTGGGTGATGACCATCACCAGTTTCTTGCCGGGGAATCTGGGCTTCAGATCCTGCGTCATATGGGAATACAGCCTGTCCAGAAGGACCTTGAACTGGGCGCAAGGGCCGTTGAAATACAAGGGCAGGTTGATCACCAGCGCATCGCAGGCCTCGATGTCATTCAGAACAGGTTTGAGGTCGTCCTCGATGTAGCATTTGGGAATATCCACGCATCTGTCGCAGTTCTGACATCCTCTGACGGAATAGAGCGAATTGAGCCTGTGGATCTTTATCATGTTCAGTGAAAGTCCCATGGCGCCATCCAGAATGGCCCTGCCGATTGTGCAGGAATTGCCGTCCGCACGGGGGCTGGAGAAGATCGCGACAATATTCGACATACCGACAAACCCTTGTGGCCTTGTACGGCGTTCTCATTTTAATAGATTAGTCCTATGGTACTGTTCTCCAGCTACTGGCGGGTTGGTGAGCAGATAGGTGTAGAAGGGGTTGACATACTCCGATTCCATGTATCCTTTGATGTCCACGCCCATCTTCTGGAGGATGCGGATCAGGGTATTGCGCATGTTCAGTATGTCTTCCAGAGGTATGTCCGACATGATCTCGTCGGCCCAGGCAGAGGTCTCGTCCATGGTCTTCTTGGCGAGCTTCTTCCCTATCTCAGTGAGATAGATCTTGTAGTTCCTGCTGTCCTGGTTCACGCGGTCGTCGTAGATCATGCCCTTGTCCCTCAGGACCTTCACCACACGGTTCGTGTTCGCCGGATCCATGTCGAGGAACTTGGAGAGGTCCTTCTGGGACATGGCCCCCTGGAGCTCCAAAGCTATCAGATACACCGCATGCGCACTGGTCAGGCCGTATTCCGAGACGGACTCGGTCATATGCTCGCGCATGGCCATGCTCATCCTGTCGAAGAAGATGGGAAGGTAGGAATTCCAATAGACCTCGGAGTTCTCTGACATTGATGGATGGAGATAACTGCCTACGTTTTTAATATTACCTTGAGAGAATTCTGTAGTCATTTTCACCTTTCCATCAGTAAGAATAATCCTCCCCGAAGGGAGGAAATTGGTTTCAGACCTTCTTGAAGAACTTCCTTGCAAGATAGATCAGGACTACATCCAGGACGACGACCATGCATACGTACACGATGTCGGCGCCCTCGAAAGCGAACAGATCATCCATTCCGAACATCAAATCACCTCAGCATGGAATCGATGGCCTGGAGGCCGTACTCGGTCAGATGGTATTTGGCTATCATCTTGTTCGGACCGAAATGGGTGCCGTCGTCCACATCCTCCTCGACCGTCTCGAGCAGTCCGTTGATGGACAGCTCTGCCAGCCAGAAGCGGGCTGTGAGCCTCCAGTACTCCGAATCGGCCTTCCCGTCCTCTTTGAGGATGGGCTCTATCGCCTCGTAATCCCACATGTCGTTCCCTTCGAAGGACATCAGGAGCCTGGACTTGAGCGGGAGGTCCTTAGGCATCCGCCTCACCCCCGTCATTACCCTTCTCCCAGTACATGATGAAGGTTCCCGCGATGGCGATTACGGATCCTATGATGAGCAGGATGTTGAGCGGTTGCCCTAGGAACACGAACAACGCTATCATGGATACCGGCACGTACAGGTTGCACAGACAAAGGGTCCTTCCGACACCTATCAGGGGGAAGGCCTTGTACTGCGCCGCGTAACAGAAACCGAGGGACAGGGCGCACATTCCCATCCAGAAGAGGAAGGGTATGGAGCTGAAAGTCTGGGCCATGCAGTCGAAGAACTTGTCGGGTCCGACGAGTATCAGCAGCAGCGGCAGCATGATGATGCACCAGAAGACGAACTCGATGAAGAACCTGACAGGAAGGCTGGCGTCGGCATCGGTGATGTTGAGGGCCCTGATGGAGAGGTTTCCTTCGATTCCCCATCCGATGACGGACATGATCGCTCCAACGTATCCGAGCAGGACGTTTCCGCTGCTGGCAGGGTGGGTGATATCCTCGATCATCTGCATGGGGTTGAGGATGACGACTCCTCCGACGACTATGACGATGATTCCGATGATCGCCTTCATGGAGAACTTCTCGTGGTTGAATATCCTGGCGACCAATGCGCCCACGACGCAGCTGAGCAGTGCGACGGACGCGGCGAAGGTGGCACCGATGTATCCGGTGGCGAGCGCGCATCCGAAGATGGCCATGGGTCCTCCGCAGAGCGCTCCGAAGAACAGCCACTTGAGGATCTTCCTGTTCGTGATGACTCTCTTGTATTCGCGGTATTTTCCGGTGGCTCCGGCCCAGACGATGGTCAGGATGAGACCGAACATCATGGCCTGGACAAAGGCATCGAGGTATGAACCTACCAGGTAACCCTGGTCGGGATCGGCGAAGTTGTAGAGTACGCTCAGAGGCTCTACGCCCCAGATGGCCTGGAGCGGAACGTATCCGATACCCCACATCACCGCTGTGAGCAAAGCCCAGATGAATCCCCATTTGACACGGCTCTTCTTCTCTGCGGCTATGATAGCTTTCTTTTCTGCTGTTAATTCAGACATATAATCACATCCAGAAATACCGGGGGTCGCCTTCTCATGCACATATTGGATGGTGTTTCAGATCGACTCCCGTTGGAAGGAGCCGGCCGAGCGGCCGGCGTTGATTGGTTCAGCGGTGGAGACGGGTAACCTCTCTCAGGTGGTTGCAGCATGCGATGTCGATGTCGAGGATGTCCTCGATGTTGATCTTCGCCTCGATTCCGTACGGTGCACCGCCGGTGGTCGTGATGAATCCAAGTCCGTGCTCCTCACGGAAGTTCCTCATGAAGCACTCGTCGTGGATCTCGTCGTAACCGATTCCGAGCTTGTCCATGACGTACTTCTTGGACTCTGAGATCTTGCATTTGTTGCGGAGCTGGACCCTACCGACCAGATCTCCTACAGTACGGATTCCTCCGAGACCGGAGCTTGTGTAGTGGGTTACCAGACCCATGGGGTCTCCCACTCCGACCTAGAGACCGTCCACGTGGGCGATCTCGATCATGCACTTGTCTGCACGGGTGACAGCATCGATTGGGGGCGTCTCGAACATGGGCGTTCCGCCGACTCCCATTCCCATGTTGACCTGCAGGGGGATCTTGGATACCTTGGAGCACTCCTTGACCATTGTGACTGCACGAGCAACGTTCCATGCTGTGGACTTGGAGGTGTTGGTGTTGACGACAGGTCCGAATGTGGATACACCGGCCGCCTCTGCGAGCTTGACCTGCTGGTGGGGGTAGAGTCCTGCAGCGAGCTGTCCCTTGTATTCGCACATACCGTTGATTCCGAGGACGGATTCAGCGGACATACCCATCTGAATGTCTGCATCGGGGTAGGTCTTGCGGATCTCCTCGACAGCCTCGAGGGATCCTACGAAGTCCAGGTCTCCTCCCGATGCGGTGGTATCGAAGTCCAGTCCGTCCATTCCGGTGGAGAGGATCCTCTCTCCGATGAAGACGATATCGTCGCGCATCGCGTTCATTGCAAGGGTTCCTGCCTCCATTGCCTCCTCGATCTTGAACTCCCTCATGAGGTCTGGCGGGTTTCCGAACGGGCCGGTGGGCTGGTAGTACAGTCCGATGTTGGGCATGAACATGTAGAGCATCGGGATGATGGTGTTGTACATGACGTTCTGGCAGTGCGCCATCTCCATTCCGATGACGGGTTTGACCATCTTTGTGCTGGGGTCGAAGTACGCGACTTCGAAGGTATCCATTCCAAGAGCGCGCTCGTGTACCTGGATGGCGGCCGTACGGCTCATCTCGAGAACAGGGCTCGAGGATCCGCTGTCGTTGAGGAGCTTGAGCTCTCCTCCGTCCTGGGTCAGGATGACCTCCTCTCCGGGCTCGACGGATACTGTACGTCCCTTCTCGCACATGATCTCGAGGATACGGGATATGTCGTCCTCGGTCAGTGCCGGTACCTCCGCGCAATCGACGGCGTTGTTGACTCCGTCATCGATGTCTGCACGGATCTCTTCCTTGGTCATCCAGCGGCGGCTTCCGTCGCCCATGCGCATGCGATATTCTGCTGTCATTTTTCACACCTTTTTCAGTCTGATGCTATTGCACTTGCTTTCTTCGTGGTCTCCGAGGCGGATTCTCCGTAGATGTCCGCTCCGATCTTATCTGCATAACCCTGGGTCACAGGGGCTCCGCCGACCATTACCGTGACTTTGTCACGGATGCCGGCCTCGTTGAGCTTGTCGATGACTGTCTTCATGCCTGTCATGGTCGTGGTCATGAGAGCGGACATTCCGCAGAAGTTGCATCCGTTCTTGCATTCCTCGACGATGGTGTTGAGGGGTACATCCCTTCCAAGGTCATGGACCTCGAAACCTGCGCACTGGAGCATGGTGGAGCAAATCGACTTTCCGATGTCATGGACGTCGCCCTCGACGGTTCCCATGACTGCCACTCCCTTAGCCTCGGATGAGGAACCTGCTTTCAGATCCTCGTCGAGAATCACCATGGCATTCTTCATTCCGGCCGCAGCGCTCAGGACGTGGGGCAGGAACAGTTTTCCCCTCTCGAAAAGAACACCGACATCGGACATCGCTGCTCCGAGAGTGTTGATGATCTCGTCCGCAGGCATGCCTGCAGCTTTTGCTTCCTCGACTGCCTTTCCGATATCCGGTACTTTACAGGAGATCAGAGCATCTTTCAATTTTTGAGCTTCGACTTCATAGGCCATTTTTATTCCTCACTTCGAACAGTGCTATTCGCACCCTCTAATTTGACATGTCAATCTATCGTATATATAGATTGAGTTATCAAATTAACTAACTTCAATGATTAGTAAAAAATGATTAATCAAATAGTAACAAAATCAGTTAATTTAAAAAGAAATCAAATCAGTATATAAGTAAAGAGTTGTAAATTAAATTGAGCAATCAAATAAAATAAATACATCAATTGACCTATCAACCTAATTGTAGTACTCTAAACACCTTATGAGGTCGGCAGTCGTTCTTCTGCCCTGTCCGGCCTCATCAATTTTTCAATAGAAATCTAGAAGCAGATTAGGTCGCGGAGACCGCCATGAATCTTGAAAGCGACGGTTATCACATTTCTATATTATTATAAGGAGGAAGAGGGCGGAATCGGTTTCGATTCCTGCTGTCCGGGCTCGTCTCCTTGTAGATGGAGATTATGCTGCCGAGATCCAGGTCCGTCTTGAATGATGTGGGCGATATGTGGGTGAAGGACGCCTTCCCATTGTTCCCGAGGGCATCTATGAAGTCGGCGAGCTTCGGCGGGGACATCTTGATGTGGGACGACAGCTCGCTCATGTCGTACACGAACACCTCGGTATCCAGCTCATTCTTCCAGAGGTCCAGGTATTTGGTGCATCTCCTCTCGGCGGCCATGCCCGAGGGGTCCATCCTGGACACGAACTCCTGATCGTGCAGCGGACCCAACCAGAACGGACCGTACCTGTGCACGGGATCGTATGTGCGGGAGACCGATCTCTCCAGGGTCTCCGTGTTGTATTCCATGTATCCCAGCTGCTCCATCATCCTGTCGGCCTTCTCGGCCCCCTCCTCCACCTGGATGTAGGTGCGGAAGTAGTGGTCGGCGTAGAACGAGAGCAGTGGCTTCATTCCGCGGTCGAACTTGACCAGCTCCCTGGCTATGGAGCTCATAAGTATGCGCAGGCCCCCTTCATGGCACATGTATCCGCGGACCGGTTCGGACTGGTACCTGCGCCTGCATTTGGCGGCATGCGCTCCGGCCAGAGGGGCCGTGTCCGTGGCCGTGATCGCGAGTATCCCCCTCTTCTTGCATCCGAGTATTGCTGACTGCACGAAGGGTGCAGGGGATCCGAAGGGATCGAGGTCCACATAGTCGAAGGTCTGCTCCGCGAAAAGCGAATGCAGATTCCTGTTGGATATGATGCAGTTGTCCAGATGATTGAGCTCGATGTTGGCCTTGATGTAAGGGACGGTGTCGGGGCTGATGTCGTTGGCGGTGACCTGGGTGCCCTTCACCTCGTTCGCGATCCTGACCGCCCTGGAACCGGTGGCGGTCATCGCATCGGCCACTGTCAGATCCCTTCCCACCGCCCTGAGCAGCATTATGCTGATGTCGCGGTTGAAGGCCATCTGCTCGTTGAAGAATACGCCGCCCTGGATCTTGCCAGGGCCGCCGGAGGAATGGACCTCCGGCACGAGTATGTCCGTAGAACCTTCGTGTATGACGACTCCGTCGGGCATCAAACATTCTCTCCGTGCATAAGACGGACGATCTTGTAGGGGAGGATGTTCCTGTTCGTGGGAGTGACTTCCAGAATACGGACGTCGTCCCTCCGCCTGATGTCCTGGAGCAGCGGGTTCCTGGATTTCTTATGGAGCGTGATAATCATCGGCTTGTCCGCCTCGAGGGACTCCTTGACGGTCTCGACGAAGGCCTCGCTCTCGACCTCCATCTTGCCGACCTCGTCTATCACTATAATGTCGCACTGTTCGATGGCGTCTTTGATCGCTTTGACCCCGACGTCCTCCAGTTTGGACAGATCGACACCGATCTTTCCGACCATGACCTTGCTCTCGATATCGGTGCTGGCGAAGACCTCCTGCTCTCCGGTTAGGAGATTCCTGACCGTGAACCCGGTCTTCTTCCTACCGTCCTCTATAGGCTCATCTATCATGCCCCCTATCTGAAGGTCCTCACCCTCGAGCATCTCGATGACACGTAGAAGCGCATAGGTCTTTCCGGAGCCCGGAAGACCCGTTATGCCTATCTTGATATCGGTGATCATAGTCGTCCTACTAGTCGATAGACTGGCTACTATGTAATCTCATCCAAAATATTTAAGTTTATGACATGTCCAGTACATTCTTTAATAGCATTAATTTTCGAAGAGTTAGTTGGATGTATAGTTGGGCCTGAATCATCCAGATGTTAACGATGTTGACCCTAGCGGTCACTCTATCCTAGATACGAACATGAGGGGATATCTGAGATCCTCGTCGTATCTCATCTCGGCGGTGACCCTGCTCTTCCCGAGCGCGATGACCACGACCGCGTCTATCATATCCCCTGTGAGAGACACATAGGAGTAGGTGTCCCCGTTCTTCGTGAAGTGCTTGCGGTCGATCTTCACCACGGCGGATTCCACGTAGGGCTGCACCTCTATGGCCCTGGAGATCGACTTCTCCAGGCCGGATACGGTATCGATGTTGACCGGTGTGCCCACGAACTGGTGGTAGACGGTGGCGAGCTTTATCCCCGCCTCGAAGACCGCGCGTTCGCGCTCGGTGCAGTTGAACTTGTCGTTGGCGATGCTCTCTCTGTCTGCCATGTGCCGGTTCATCTCTTCTCGATGGGAACGTAATCCCTGGGCTGCTGGATGTTGACATATGCAGGCCTCAGGATCTTGTTAGAGGTGATGAGCTCCTCGATGCGGTGGGCGCTCCATCCGATGATCCTCGCGGTGGCGAACAGGGGGGTATAGACCTCCTTGGGTATGTCCAGCATGTTGTAGACGAAGCCGCTGTAGAAGTCCACGTTGGCGCAGACGCTCTTGCTGTTGTGCTTGTGGGCCATGATAAGCCCGGGAGCGATCCTCTCGATGTTCTTGTAGTACTTGAAGTCCCTGAGGCGGCCCTTCTCCCTGGCCAGATCCTCGACGAATGATTTGAAGACGTTGGCGCGAGGATCAGATTTCGTGTAGATCGCATGTCCCATTCCGTATATCAGCCCGGTCTTGTCGAAGGCCTGCTTGTCCAGTATCTTATTCAGATACGCCTTGAGGGCCTCCTCGTCGTCGGGATCCTTGACGTGTTTCTTGATGTCGGCCATCATGTCCATGACCTTCAGGTTGGCACCGCCGTGCTTCGGTCCCTTCAGGGAGGACATGGCCGCGGCTATGACCGCGTAGGTGTCCGAACCGCTCGACGTGGTCACCCTGGTGGTGAATGTGGAATTGTTCCCTCCTCCGTGCTCCATGTGGAGCACCAGGGCCAGATCTAGGACGGTGGCCTCGAGCTTGCTGTACTTCTTGTCCGGCCTCAGCATGCGCAGGAAGTTCTCAGCGGTGGAGAGCTTGGGATCGGGATTGTGGATGTACATGCTCTGGTTGTTGATGTAGTGGTTGTACGCATGGTAGCTGTACACCACGAGCATGGGGAAGACCGTGATGAGGTAGAGGCACTGTCTCAGTACATTCTCTATGGAGTTGTCCAGGGCATCCTCGTCGTAGGATGCCAGGAAGAGGATCTCTCTGGAGATGGCGTTCATCACGTCCTTGTTGGCGGCCTTCATGATGACGTCCCTGGTGAACGTCTTCGGGAGCTTCCTGTGCTTGTTCACGATGGACATGTACTCGGACAGCTCCTTCTGGGTGGGAAGCTTTCCGAATATGACGAGGTAGGATATCTCCTCGAAGCCGTATCTCTTGTTGAGGAATCCGGAAGTGAGCTCTTCGATGCTGTATCCGCGGTAGCGGAGAATGCCCTCGCATTCCTGCTTGACGCCGTCCACCACTATGGTGCCGTCTACCTGCGAGATCTCGGTCAGTCCGACTATGACACCGTTGCCCGTGGCGTCGCGGAGTCCCTTCTTGACATCGTATTTCAGGTACTCACTGGAATCGAACTCGTCGTTCTCTTCGCACATCTCGCGCTTGGCCTCGATGAAATCCTCATACAGCTTTCTCATGTCCTCACCGTAATCCGACACCGCAATTATGCTGGGCATCTAATAAAGGATTTTCTCTGTTTATGTGCATTTTTGGCAGAATAGATGTATGTTTTGATTCATTACTGTTTATAATAAGGTATTTTTGACAGTTACCGTTGCTATTTCGATAATTTGGTCTGGACATACTATGGATTATGTTGACCCCCTATCATTAAACCTTGAATGTCACTCGGACCCCCACTCATGCTACTTATTCGGAATTTATTGGATATATCCAAGATATTCCGGATAGAGAATCAGGCAAGCAATTGTAAGTGTATCAAACGATTTAGTCATAGATATTAGACCTATGGCCGATTTCAAGCAAGAGTATCACCAGTTTTCCATTGTCGATTTTACTGATGATTCTGTAATCGCCGACCCTGTATCTCCACAATCCAACCTTATTGCCGGTAAGTGCCTTACCGGAAACGAATGGGTTTTCGGTGCCCTCGAGATGCTTGGAGATCCAGTTGAGTATCATCGTTCTTGTGAAACTATCCATCTTCTTCAGCTGCTTAATCGCATCATCGGTGTACTCGACGGAATAATTCACTCATCATCACCGAACATCTTGAGGACTTCTGCGTGAGAGTAGGTTTTAGGATTATCGAGATACCTCTTGTAGGCTTCTTCACCAACCGCGATGTCATACTCGTCTTCTATTTTCTCAAATAGGGCCTGTTTGAATGCCTCTCCCATGGAAACGCCCATCAGAGCCGCATATCTTCTGGCAAGGATCTCCTCATCTTTGGTTAGCCTTATAGAGAATGACATTCGATCACTGACAATATGTAGTACATTGTACTATATAAATTTCCATAAGAGCTGAAATCCCAAGATTCCTTATACGCAGATGGAGGTTCTGGACATATGGGCGTCATTCTGGTATCCGGGAAGGAGCTGCAGGCGAAGGACGGGTCGACCATAGAATCCGCGATTTCGGAGAACGGTCTGCATCCTGATTCCTATCTTTATCTGGTGGACGGCAGGCCTGTGCCCATGGACACCGTCGTCTCCGAAGGCATGACCGTCAAGGCCATGCGCGTGGCATCAGGCGGATGATCGGAGCCTGGCCATCTTCTTCAGGCCCTCGAAGTCGAACCCATCCTCGACGGCATGGCCTATCATCTCGTCCAGATTTGCGATGAAAGCCGAATGGACGTCGGTGCCTACCAACTTCCCTTCGGATGAGGATAGAGAATCCTCCTCGGGGAACCTAAGGTACTCGTAGCGGAGCACGCCTAGGCACTTCATTCCCGTCAGCTGCTCTATCCTCTCGATGCCGGACCCCAAGATGGACCTGTCGCCCCTGAACCTGTTGATTATGAAGCCCTTCATCTGAGGTTTCAGCTCGTCCGGGATAAGCTTCCATGTGCCGTATATGGCGGCGAACACCCCGCCCCTCTCTATATCCCCGACGATCACGGCAGGCACGCCGGTGACCCTCATCAGGCCCACGTTGGCGATGTCGGTGCTCATGAGGTTCAGCTCAACGGGGGACCCGGAACCCTCGCAGAGGAGCATCTGGTGCCTGGAGCCCATCCTCTCGTAGGCCTTCCTGGCCTCCTCGAGGACCATCTCCCTGTCCATGGGGTCGTCCTTGGTGACGTTCTTGTAAGGCTTGCCGTTCAGGACCAGCTGCATCACCCCTTTCCCGGAGGGCTTGAGCAGCACCGGGTTCATGTCCGTCTCCGGCTCTATCCCGGCGGCCCAGGCCTGGAACGCCTGCCCCATGCCTATCTCCCCGCCGTCCTTGGTGGCTATGGAGTTCAGCGACAGGTTCGAGCCCTTGAACGGGGCAACGTCCACGCCGCTCCTGCTGAGGTACCTGCACACCATGGCGCATACGGTGGTCTTTCCGGCACCGGAGGATGTTCCCAGGAAGAGTATGCTCATTCCCTCGCCCCCGCGATGTCGATCAGCTTCTCAACGTCCATGTTGTCCTCGAACACCTTGGCCAGCTTGGAGAGGTTCTCCTCGAGTATGGCGTCGTAGTCCTCGGTGCCGGAGGTGTCAACCGGCTCCCCGTCGTGCTTGACGAAGGACAGGAAGTACTTCCTGAAGGCCGGCTTGTCGAATATGCCGTGCTGGTACGTTCCGAAGGTGAGGTCCTCCTCCCTGACCGATCCCTCCGGGACCGGGTCGGCATGGAACCTGCTGAGCATGACCAGGGGCTGCTTCTCCCCTACCTCGGATATGCCCATGTGGAGCTCGTAACCGGTTATCTCCCCGCCGTCCCCGACGGCCAGGACTCCCTCGTTCTGGATTATCTGCTTGGAGTACTCCCCAAAGCGTGTGACGTTGTCGAAGAACCCGAGACCCTTGTACACCTCTGGCCTGCCGGCCTCTATGCCGTTGCTGTCGTCCAGGGTCATGCCCATCATCTGGTAGCCTCCGCATATCCCGACGATTGGGATGCGCTTCCAGAACTTCCTTATCTCGTCGGCGATGCCCTTCTCCTCCATCCAAAGGAGGTCCGAGACGGTGTTCTTCGTTCCCGGCAGGACCAGCGCATCCACGCCCTTCATGTCCTCGGGCCTCTCGATGAAAACGGTGGAGACGTCCTCGAGGAACAACGGGTCCAGGTCGGTGAAGTTGGCCATCCTCGGGAACTTGACCACTCCGATGAGCGATTTCCCCAGTCCCTTCTTCCTGACGCCCCTGAGCGCCTCGGAGTCCTCGCTGGGCAGGACGACGTCCGCGTGCGGGACGATGCCTATGACAGGGATGCCGGTCATCTCCTCGAGCTGGTCCGCTCCCGGCCTGAGCCTGGATGGGTCGCCCCTGACGTTGTTCAATATGATCCCCTTGATCCTTTTGCGGTCCTTCTCGGGCATGAGGTCCACCGTGCCGATGGCGTAGGCGAAGGACCCTCCCCACTCCACATTGACCACAAGGATCACGTTGGCGTCGGCGATGTCGGCCGCGCGCATGTTGGCTATGTCCTTGTCGTAGATGTTGATCTCGGCAGGGGAACCGGCGCCCTCCATGACCACGCAGTCGTACCTGTCCTTCAGGAACTCCACGTGCTCCTTGACTATCCCGATCCCGGGGCCCGGGACGAACTCGTTGTAGTAGCCGTCCACATCGTAGTCTGCGAAGGGCTTCCCGCACACCATGACCTGGGAGACGGCGTCCCCTTTCGGCTTCAGCAGTATGGGGTTCATGTGGGCGTCTGGGTTCGTTATCCCCGCCGCCTTGGCCTGCAGCACCTGGATCATGGCGATCTCTGCTCCCGTCCTGGTGACCTTGGAGTTGAGGCTCATGTTCTGCGACTTGAAGGGCGCCACCAGGTATCCCCTGTCGTGGAGTATCCTGCATATCGCCGCCACGGTGACCGATTTCCCCGCATCGGACGTGGCCCCGACGACCATCAGGGCGCTTCCCTTCTTCCAGAAACGCTCCTTGGCCTCCTTGAAGATGTCCCTGAACCTCTCGTCGCCGGCATCCTTGATGCCCAGCCTCTCTATCTCCGAATAGATGAACTTGACGACCGGCGTCCTGTGAATGAAGAGGCAATCGGAGCAGTTCCACACCGGTCCGTGCCTCCCCTGGAGCTCCCAGCCGAAGGTGGTGTCGTTGCATGGGAAGAACGGGCAGTAGCAGAAGGAGCAGTCCTGGCCGGTGAAATGGGCAGGGTGGTAGGGGCAGCTGGTATTGGGGCCTAGCCAACCCCTTTCAATCTCCTCGTTCACCTTCTTGACGATCTTCTCCATGGTAACCGGGATGGTATCTCCTACTACAGTTATTATCGATTCGGTCTTGCTAGGCGGTAATCTAAGATCTGATGCATCCCGACCGAAAATGCTGGCTGCCTCCATATTCGGTCACCCCCCGCTTTCGTTCTTATACTCTGGATAAGATATTGCAGTGATGGGAAACGAATTCAGATTCATGCACTGTGCAGACCTGCACCTAGGCTCGAGATTCAAGGGGCTGTCTCGCGACGACGTGGAGCTGGCCAGAAGGATGAGGGAATCGGTGTTCACGTCGTTCTCGAACATCGTCGACGCGGCGATAGAGAACGATGTTGACTGCCTGGTGATCTCGGGGGACATCTACGACGACAGTAACGAGCTGCCGTCGACCAGGATGTGGTTATCCCAGCAGCTCTCGAGGCTGAAGGTCCCGGTGTTCATATGCAGGGGGAACCACGACAGCGCCACCAAGTGGGATTCGGCGATACCCTATCCGGAGAACGTCCACGAGTTCGGGACGGAGCCCGAGAGGATCCAGGTGGCCCCGGATGTGGAGATAGTGGGCGTCAGCTATTCCGAATCCCATGAGACCAGGAACCTGGCGCTCATGCTGGACGGGGACCCGTCCAGGTTCACGATAGCATGCGTCCACTGCGACCTGGAATCCGTATCGGAGGGATATCCGTACGCCCCGTGCAGGATGTCCGACCTCTCGGGGAGGGGTGTGGACTACTGGGCGCTGGGGCATATCCACAAGAGGGCGGTGGTGTCCACGGACCCCTATGTGGTCTATCCCGGTAACATACAGGGACGCAGCTACAAGGAGACCGGCCCCAAGGGCGCCTATCTCGTGACGGTGTCGTCGCACAGGGTGGCCGGGATGAAGTTCATCCCCACAGGGCCCTACGTGTGGTCCGACATCACCGTGGATATCGCCGGCAGGGATCTGGGATCTGTCATCGAGGAGGTCAGGCGCAGCGTCCCCAGGCGCGGAATATGCCGCATCACGTTCGCAGGCTCAGGACAGCTGGATACCATGCTCCGTACGGAACCGGACGACGTGTCCTCGGCAATAGCCGCGGCGACGGGGTGCACGATATCATCCGTCAGCATCCACACATCGCCGGAGGTCGATCCCGAATCCTACGCCGGCGGCAAGAGCATGCAGTCTGCGGTCATCGCCACCGCGAAGAGATACGAGTCCATGTCCAAGGAGGAGATCGTGGCCCTCATCTGCAGGAACAGGATGGCCGCCCGCCACCGCGATTTCTATATGTCGCTGGCAGAGGAGGACCTCAGATCCATAGTTGCCGATTCGATGAAGGACATCATCGTTCGGATGGAGGTGCCCAGATGAGGATCAGATCATTGGACATCAGGTCCTTCGGAAGGCTCAGGGACAGGCATTTCGACCTGTCGCCCGGTCTGAACGTTTTCTACGGGCCCAACGAGTCCGGCAAGACAACGGTCATGGAGTTCACCAACTCCACCTTGGTTCCCTCGGGGAAGCGCTCAGTCTATCCATCCCGTTCCAAGACCGACAGCGGTTCGGTGACCTTCGAGGAGGACGGAGCCACAAGGACGATAACGCTGGAGAAGGGCCCGCTGGCCGGGAACGTCCCGCAATGCCTGCAGGGCATGGACCCGGCATTGTTCAGATCCGTATTCGCGATGAACCGCGAGGGTCTGGACAACATGGCCCCGATAACAGGAGGCGATATCCGCGCCAGATTCCTCACGATACCAGGAGGGGAATCGATCCCGGATGCGCTGAAGGCGATCGAGGACAGCAGGGACGGGCTGATGGGCAAGGCCGTCACATCCCCGTCGACGCTGAACGGTCTGCAGGCCGAGGAGGACCGCATCTCCGCAAGGATGACAGAGCTGCGCTCCAATGCGGAATCCTATTCGGCCATGAGCGAGGAGCTGGAAAGGCTGGAGGCCTCCCTGGAAGAGGCCAAGGGCCGGAACAGGGAAGGGGTGGAGAACAACATGCTACACTCTAAGATCGAATCGCAGAGGCCGGCATACAACAGGTGCTGCGAACTGAAGGGGAGGAAGAAGGCGCTCTCATCGCGCAGGATCGTTACCGACGAGGAGCGCATCAGGCACGATGAGCTGGAATCGGATCTCGCCAGGAAGAGGTCCGCATTCGAAGCGCTCGACCAGTCCCGCAGAGCAGCGGCATCCAGACTCCCAGGAGGGGATGAAGCGAGGTTCCGCTCGCACGCCCCGGAGGTGGAATCCCTCCTGTACAGGAGCAGGAGCGGTCAGGGAAGCGCCCTGGTACAGCCCCAGTCCGTTCCAGATCACAGGAAGGTAAGGATGGTCTTTCTCGCGGTCATGGCCGTAGCGATGGTAGTATCGTTCGTGGTCTGGTCAGAAATGGTCCTCAAGATCGTTAGCGCCGCATCCGTGGCCGTCATCACTTTGGCCGGGATCCTGCTCCTCAGGGACAGGAGCCCGCCGGTCTCCGCACACGCTCCCGAATCATCGCTCGATTCCGACGTCTCCAGGTTGGCCAGTCAGCTCGGTATGCCCCCAGATTCGACGGGCAACACCCTCAGGAGAATGGAGGATTGTCTGACGACGCTCAGGGGTCTCGATTCAACCAGAGAGGATTGGTCCGCACGCCAGATGGAGTCCGTCAGGGCCGAGAACGCATTGCTCTCTTTCCTCGCCGGTTTCGGAGGCGAGGCAGGATATGCTCAGGCGCTGTCCGACACCACGGAGCTGAGAGCGGTCGACAGGGAGCTGGAGCCTCTGACGCAGAGGCTGATGAAGGCCGGCATCGATCCGGACAGACCCCTTCCGGTTGTGGAGAGGATCCAGTTCGACACCTCGGAGCAGGATGCCATCAGCTCGCAGATAGGCGAGCTCAAGGAGAGGATGAACGGCATCCTGGATACCACCGAGCTCGATTCGCTCATAGACAGGTCGTATACGCTAAAGGCCGAGAAGGAGAAGGTCCTATTGGACGGGGCCAGGGCGATCCTATCCGCAGCCATCATCCAGGATGCCTGCACGGACATCTACAGCACAGTGCATCCGGAAGTTGTGGTCACTGCGGACAGGTATCTGGCCATGATGACCTCCGGAAGCTGCCGCATCAATCTGGATCCGAGGAATGACGATATCAGCGTCATATCCGGAGGGACGGAGAAGGGGCCCAAGGAATGGAGCACAGGGCTGCGCGCGCAGATCCTTCTGTCGATAAAGCTGGCGGTGGCCAAGGAGATGGGCGGGGGCAATGTGCCCATGATACTGGACGACGTCCTGCTGCCATTCGACAGCGACAGGAAGGAGGGAGCATGCAGGGCATTATCCGAGATCTCCAACGAGATGCAGGTCCTCCTGTTCACGTGTGACGAGGCCGTAGCGAGGTCCTCCGAAGGTCTGGACGGAATCAGGATAATCGCGATGAAGCCGACCTAACCTGCATTTCCTTTATATACGACATCTTTAATGTCGTTTATAGGGAGCAATCGATTCCCTGTTCACTCAATCAATATCACGATCATCACTCGCCCATGTGGCGAACACCGACAGGATCCGGGCAACGGAGCGCCGACCCGACATACGAAAGATCCTAAGGTTTGGTTAAATCGGGGGCACCCGGAGGAACGGAGTGCCGAAAAGGGATGCGAAGAGCAGGGCTGAGATTTTCTTCCTGACAACCCCATGGAGGGTTCGCATGAATATTGACCCCAACGCAACAAAATACATGGTCAAGGCGAGAATTAGCGCCGACGGTGTGATTGACAGGCCCGACGTTGTCGGAGCCATTTTCGGACAGACAGAAGGACTCCTCGGAGACGAATTGGATCTCAGGGACCTTCAGAAATCGGGAAGGATCGGAAGGATCGAGGTCGAGACAGTGACCAAGGGCGGCAAGTCCGAGGGAATCATCTACATGTCATCCAGTCTAGACCAGGTCGAGACCGTCATCCTCGCATCAGCACTGGAGACCGTCGACCGCGTCGGCCCCTGCAAGGCTACCGTTCACGTCCTCGGTATCGAGGATGTCCGTGTGACCAAGAGGGAGAAGGTCGTCGAGCGCGCCAAGGAGCTCCTCAACGAGCTCATGAAGCAGTCCGAGGGCTCTAGCACCAACCTCATGAACTCCGTCAAGCAGAGCGTCCAGGTCGAGGAGATCACCACCTATGGTCCCGACAGGTGCCCTGCGGGACCCAACGTCAGGGATTCCGAGGCGATCATCATCGTGGAGGGCAGATCGGATGTCCTCAACCTGCTCAAGGCAGGAATCAAGAACGCCATCGCGGTCGAGGGAACCAACATCCCCAAGACCGTCCAGGACCTATCCAAGGAGAGGGTCGTCACCGCCTTCACCGACGGCGACAGGGGAGGAGAGCTCATCCTCAGGGAGCTCTTCCAGGTGGCAGAGGTCGACTTCGTCGCCCGTGCGCCCCGTGCACACGAAGTCGAGGAGCTGTCCTCCAAGCAGATCATCAAGTGTCTCCGCAACAAGGTCCCCGGCGACCAGTACATGGAGATGAACAACCTCAGCTTCGAGGAGAAGTCATTCGACGAGCTCGACAGCTTCGAGCCCTCCGGATACAGAGGCGACGAGAGGCGCGAGAGGCGCGACCGCGACGAGCGCCACGGACGCGAGGACAGGCGCGACAGGAAGGACCGCGAGGACCGCCACGGACGCGACGAGAGGCGCGACGACAGGCGTGAGAGGCGCGACCGCGACGAACGCAGGAAGGAGCGCTTCAACAACGAGGCCCTGGACAAGTACAGGAAGAAGCGCGAGGAGCGCCACGAGAGGGAGATGGAGATCTCCGACGACTCCGATGAGGAGCCCGTCGAGGAGACATACGAGCCCTCCGAGCCCGTAGAGGTCGAGGTAATCGTCGAGGAGCCTGTCGACTCGTTCGACGAGGAGCCCGTCGAGGAGAAGCCCAAGAAGTCCACCAAGAGGAAGAAGGACGCTGAGGAGAAGCCCAAGAAGTCCACCAAGAGGAAGAAGGATGTCGAGGAGGAGCCCGCAGAGGAGCCTTCCGAGGAACCCGCCGCCGAGCCCGAGGCAGAGCCTGAGAAGCCCGCAAAGGAGGAGAAGCCCAAGACCAGGTCCCTCCGCGGCAAGAAGCTCATCACCGACAAGGTGCTGACCCCCGAGCAGGAGGCATACCGCGACATGCTCCTCGAGCTGTCCACCACCCACAACGCCAAGGTCCTCAACGAGGACAACGAGGTCATCAGGCAGGTAGCCGTCAAGAGCCTCGTCAACTCGCTGAAGGAGGACGAGGACGCGGTTTCCGCTATCGTCTTCGACGGAGTCATCTCCCAGAGGATCATCGACGTCTCCTCCGAGAAGGGAATCAAGACCGTCGTCGGAACCCGCAAGGGGAACATCTCCAAGATGCCTGCCGACGTCACAATCTGGACCAAAGAGGACCTTGTCTGATTACCATGGCCAAGCAGAAGCATGTTGAGACCTGGGACGACGTAGCGTCGATGAAGTCCACGGCCGAGATCCTGATCCCCTCGGACCCTCTCGACAGGGTTTTGGGACAGGAGGAGGCCATAGAGCTGGCCAAGATAGCGGCCAAGCAGCGCAGGCATCTGCTGCTGGTAGGTCCCCCGGGAACTGGAAAGTCGATGATCGCCCGCGCGCTGTCGATGAACCTCCCCGCCCCCAAGCAGGAGGTCCGCGTGGCCAAGAACCCGGAGAACCCGGAGAGACCCATACTCATCACGCTGGATGCGGACGAGGTAGTGAAGGAGGAGGACATCAAGGCAGCCTCCATAGGGGTCCTGCTGACCCCCGAAGAGGCACCTGCGAACGTGGCCGAGCATCTCGGCTACAAGTGCAAGAACTGCGGAGGATTCTCCCTGTTCACCGACACCACCTGCCCCCACTGCAACCAGAGCAAGCTCGACTCCACCGCCAACAAGAGCAATCCCTTCCAGGATATACTCAGCAACCTCGGCGGAATGCTGGACGTCGCCCTCCCGGAGGTCACCGCAGGTAAGGAGAAGGTCACCACCCGCGACAGGAACGGGGAGCAAGTCATCTTCGAGCGCGCAGGGGATAAGATCCGCAAGCTCGACCAGGCAGCCATCGACAAGAGGGCCGAGCTCCAGAGCACCAGCAACGAGAAGGTCCTGGTAAAGCTCAGGAGGAACCCGTTCGTCCTCGCCACAGGAGCGTCCGAGACGGAGCTCCTGGGAGATGTTCGCCACGACCCGTACGGAGGACACGAGAAGCTCGGGTCCCCCGCGTACGAGAGG
>Ga0310696_10002630_pt1 | contig 23469 bp, 27 predicted proteins | sample AusTroGonzalo_MG_4_FD_203885 | JGI IMG/M metagenome (GOLD analysis project Ga0310696, IMG submission 203885) | Bovine rumen microbial communities from tropical cattle in Woodstock, Queensland, Australia - Gonzalo_02 (v2) (version 2) | ecosystem: Host-associated > Mammals > Digestive system >...
TCATTGTTCGACAGAACAGGCACAAGTGGCGGAACTGCGGTATATGCGGATATTGCGAAATTGAGGCCGTGCCGCTATAACGGCGAGTATGGCATGTGGGACATGTTGAGCAACACGTTCTACGGCAACGTCGTTGATGGTGCATCATGGACCGGTGGAAGTTTGAATAGTTAAAAACAAGATATAGACTATGGCAGACAAGATAATAAGGAACTCGAAGTTGGACACGCTGTTGTCCAAGTTGGCGACGGTGCTTGCGTCGAAGTTCTGGCGCAAGGCCGAGACGACGCAGGTGTCGGTGGACAGTGCGCCCACGTCGGCAAGCACGAACCTTGTCACAAGCGGCGGCGTATATACGGCCATAGACGCCAAGTACACGAAACCCGCCAACGGCATACCGGCAAGCGACATTGAAAGCGGTGTCATACCGACCGTGCCGGTGCAGGACGTGACATTGGGCGGTACATCGGTGTTGTCAGGCGGCACGGCAGTGCTGCCAGCCTATCCCACCGTGCCGACCATATCGACCAGCGTAGCCACGGATGCGGCATCGGACGTTAAGACGGCATCGCCGAAGGCCGTGGCCGACTACGCCGTGCAATCATTGACCACGGGCGGCAAGAAGATTTGGTGCGGGACGCAGGCAGAATACGACCTGCTGACGCCCGACGCCAACACGCTTTATTTCATCACCGAAGCATCGTCATAGCATGATACGGCTTGGTTCAACGGAAGTGACGACACTGCCGGGCATCGCCAAGGTGCTGCTCGGCGACGTGCTCGTGTGGCCGGTGTCCTCCGGTGCATCCGACCTCATCGTTCCCATCTACTCCGGCGTCTATCCTACATACGGCGACGTGGCACGCGGCTTCGCGTGGATAGTGCCGGAAGGCTACAAGCGGCTTACGGGCATCGTCTTCGACGGCAACGTATGGTATGACACGGGCATGGTGCTCTACGGTTCCGACACGCTGCGGTTTTCGTTCAAGGCGACGAAGGCGTGCAACGTGATGGGTTCATACTCCACGGCGGACGCGCAGAACAACTACTCGCTCTACGTCACCACGACGTCGGGCGGCAAGTACCTGCGCTACAACGGCGGCACGTACAACAGTTACATAGCCACGAACACGCAGTACACCGTGGTCATCACGCCCACGGGTTCGAGCGGCATGAGGACGGACAGCACATGGTCGCAGGCGACGTTCACCACGCCCAACAACTTCCTCATAGGCACGACGTCCGTCGGCGCTACCTCGGCGAAGTTCACCGGCACGATGTACGGCGACATAGAGGTGGACGGACGGGCGTACATAGTTCCCTACGAGAAGGATGCGGACAACAGCATCGTCTATATCAACGTCATGGACGGCACGGTGCTGACGAACCAGGGCAGCGGCACGCCCGTGAAACTCGGATATTATACGGAATAAAAACAACGATAAACATATACTATCATGCCAAGTGTAACATACAAGGACATAGAAACATATTCGCAGAAGGCGAGCGTGGCGGGTACGGAGAAGATTCCGGTCAGCGCCACGGAATACATCACGCCGACGCAGATAGCGGGCTTGACGACAGTGCTCGACAACTACGCGCTCGCGAACAGCGTCAGCGCGTGGAACACCGAGGTACGCGCAGGCAGCGCATCGCCCAGCGTCACACTGCCTGCTCCGGCGGGCACGGGCGTGGCGGAGGAGATACGCTACATCTTCACGGCGGCATCCGCCAATGCCTCGTTCACAGCGCCCAGCGGCTACATCCTCGGCGACGATGACGGCTACGACGGACTGTCCGCCGCGAACACCCTATCCTACACCGACCTCACGTCGGGCAGCATCTACGAATGTTCCTTCGTGGTGCTGGACGCAACGCACATATCACTCGTGATGAAAGAACATACAACAGCATAGGACTATGAAAGGCAAGTTAATCAACGGGGTGCTGCAATACGCCCCATCGACCGTGATATACGAAAACACGAAGTACCGCCCAGTCCCTGACGAAGTATTGTCGGCCTTGGGGTACAAGGACGTGGTGACGACGGAAGCGCCGGAACCTGCCGAGGGCATGCAGGAAGTGTCCAGTTGGGAGGAAGTGGGCGACGAGATTGTGCAGGTGTGGTCTGCCGTGCCGCTGCCGCCGCAGGATGCGCCTTCAGACGAGGAGACGCTGCGTGCGCTGCTGCTGCTGCTGAAAGACCAGACCACGGCACTGACGGATGAAGCAGCGCAGGACATGCCGGAACTGTTCACCACGTGGACGTCGCTTATCGGCACGGCCGTGGAAACGGGAACGCGGGTGTATGACGACAAGAAACTTTGGAAGTGCGTTCAGGCGCACACCGTGCAGGCGGAATGGCGACCGGAAGTGACACCAGCCTTGTGGGTGCGCGTCTATGTCGAGGAGTGGCCGGAGTGGGTCAGACCAACTGGTAGCGCCGATGCGTACATGACTGGCGACAAGGTGACGTACAACGGACAGCACTATGTGTCGCTCATTGACTACAACACTTGGTCGCCGGAGGAATACTCTGCCGGCTGGGAACAGCAATAGTAAGGAATATGTTAGAGCGTAGAAGGTCGATAATATCGGTCGGCGGTCCGCGGCTTCCGTATGATGCGGAGTTGGAGTACCTGCAATCCGTGGACAAGCAGCGGATAGTTTTACCAATTAGTTGTCGTAAGGTTGACATATATTTCCAATTCACTGCATCACATACACAGCAGCGAGTATTATCCGCAAGATGGTCCAGTGGAGAATATACAGAAAATTCTCTGACAATCTATCAGAACGGAAATGGTTATATAGCCTTTTCGATGAGTAAAGACTGGAAGTCAAATAGCATCAATTATTCACGAAGGTGTCATGCGGTGATGGATGCTGACGAACAGAAAACTTATGTAAGGTATCTCGGAGATGGAGATAAAACGATTACGCATTCCGGATTCACCGGTAGTTCCTATATTGTGTTATTTGACGGAGTATCATCTAATACTAATACTTCAAGAATTTACTCATGCAAACTTTATGATGCCAATGGTCTTCGATATGACCTTATTCCCGTTCGCGTAGGGTCTGTCGGGTATCTGTATAATAAAGTGGATGGAACATTACATGGTAATGATGGTACGGGCGCATTTGTGTTAGGACCTGACATGCCTAAAGAATATACGCCAGCCTTCTTCGGCATACAGAGTGACGGCAGCGCATTCATTAAGACTGGATTCATACTGCCAGAGATGGCGTCCATCAGAGGAAATTTCAGCGAGCCGAACATCATAACTGGAAATAAAATATTTTTTAGAGCAACCAAATATGATGAAAGTGAATCAAAATATTTTCATACAGGTTTTTTGTATGGCGGCGCGACAAGTTCATCATCAAGGCAGGCATTGGTATATTATGATAGTTCAAGTTATTTAAACAGCAAGCAGGGATTCCTTTCCATAGGAACGAAACTGCTTAACCTATGGATGACGCCATACAGATACGGCACGGACAGCAACTCTCCCAACGACCAGAAGTTCACCAAGGGAGCAAAATACGATGAAAGAGAACTGGAAATAGCATATACAGACAAAGGACAACCATCTTACACGTCATATAATGGATGGATTCTTCAAGTTTTTGTGTATGGTAGCGAAGCAAAGGATGTCACAACATATAGTGGTTTTACTTCCTTTACGCCTGTTGCAACGTTCCGTGCATGCACACTTAAAGATGGCACGGTGACAATGTGGTATGTGCAGGGCAACCGTCCTTGCACGGTAGCAGGCGGCGGGACGTTCACGGCAATAAACTGACAGCGCCATGAAACACCTACTGCTCATCATCCTTACAATCATCCTCCTCGCCGGCTGCGCGACGAAGAAACACATAGAGTACGTGGACCGCGAGGTGGTGCGGTACGAGGTGCAGGTGCGGCACGACACCGTGACCGTCGCAACGCACGATTCCGTCTATCACACCATCATACAGAAGGGCGACACCGTGTTCAACACGAAGTACGTTGAACGCATACGCTACCGCGACCGCGTGGTGCTGCAATACGACACCCTGTGGCGCGACAGCATACGCACCGAATACCGCACGACGACCGTGGAAAAACGCATCGTGCCAAGATGGTGTTGGTATTCTTTGTTACTTTGCATTGTTTTTATCGCATACGCAACAATAAGACTTCTTAAATGGCTCAAAGTGATTTAGCGGGGCGCAACCGCGAGTTCCCGATATACAATGCCGATGGAACGCCGTTCCACGGACTGACGCTTCACAAGTCCACCTACGAAAGCGTGGTGATGTCGCTTGGTGATAAAATCACCGGCGACGTTTATTATCCGAACAACCATCTGACGGTGACGATGGCCGAATACATCGTGCATGAAGGCGTCCGCTACGCCTTGGTCAACCCGCCTACGATAGTGCGCGAGGGCATGGTAGCGGACAACGGGTCGTTGAAGGGCATGACGAAGTATTCCTTCACGTTCTATCATCCGATGTACATGTTGTCGGCCATACCCTTCACGGACGTGGCCGTAAGCGCGGACGAAGCGCAGTATCTGTCCGAGTCGAAGACGTTCTACTGGATAGGCACATGCTTTGACTTCATCGCCAAGTTGAACAAGAACCTTGCGGAGACGGTATGGGTGGTGGATGCTTCGACGAATGCGGAATCAAGGGCGAAGATGGGCGTGATGAGCGACGTCTTGTCGTTCGACAACACGTTCATCGGCGATGCACTGAAGACGGCCTATGACACGTGGGCAGTGCCTTTCGTGATAGAGCAGATAGACGTGGAGGACGAGGCATACACCGCCGGCAAGCGTTTCCGCATCACCTTCGGCCTTCCGTCGAACACCATCGTGGACGGGCAGGGTAATGAATACATGTTCCAGATGGGGCAGGGTGTCGGCTTGAAGAACAACTCCCGCACACCGCGCAACAACAAGATTGTGACACGCATCGTAGGCTACGGCAGCGAAGGCAACATACCCTACGGCTATCCGCAGATAGTGTGGACGGGCGATGCGTCGTGGAACTACACAATAAACAATGCGCCGGGCATGCAGGAAACGACCGTGGGCGGCGAAACCGTCACGGCAATGTCCTATCCGATATACAACGGCATCGTGGGCGGACAGACGGTGCGGCTCATCAAGCATCCCTTCACGCGCACACATCTTATGCCGTCCGTCTATGCAGCCACGGTCAACCGCAAGGTCAATCCTTTGGCCGAAGACTATGACCCGGACACGACGCTGGTGGACTACTACGACGCGCCGGTGACATATCCCAACCCGATAGTCGCGGAAGCACCGTCGGTGGAATATCACGAGTTCAGTGACATCAAGCCGCAGTTGGGTGAAGCACGCATCGTCGCCGTAACGCCGTACAACACGGCAAAGGAGATTGGGGCGGCGGGTGTGGCCACCTATGACACGTTCATGTCGGGATTGGAAGCCACGATAATGAGCGATGTGACGAATGAAAACGAACGGTCGGCGCTGATGTATCTCTATGACCGTTTGTACCGCGGCATAGGTGATTTCCATGCAGAAAACAACGGCGGGTCATACACATACCAGTGTGACGTGACAAGTGACACGGACTATTATTTCGTCAAGTACACTTCGGACAACGTGAACATCGACACGGCCGTCATCAAGGATGGACATACGCCGCCGGTGGTGTGGGACGACACGATGGATGATGACGGAAACTACCGGCAGAGTTACTTCAAGGTGACGCTGCCCGTGCTGTCGTTCGACCTTTATGCCTGCGCCGCCATAACGGAGAAGATGCAGGTGAACATGCGCAGCGGCGCGTGTCTTGGCTGTACGTTCGAAGTGCAGGTGGACTGGGAAGATTACAAGCGGAACTTCTACACGGCGGACGGTGTGTTCGACCCGGTGATAGGTACGGGCCATCCGCGTGACGGGGTGAAGTATCCGGACAGCCGTCAGACGCAGTTGACGGTCATCTTGAAGAAGGATTTGGAAACGTTCGGGACGTTGATGCCCAACGTGTATCAACATCCGCAGGGCGAGAGTGCGGCTGGTGCGGACGATGGCGACGAGTTCGTCATCCTCGGCATATCCCTTCCGTTGTCATACATCACCACGGCCGAACAAGACTTGGACGATGCGATGATGGAGTACATGCTGGAAAACAACGTCCACTACTACGACTATCCGTTGAAGTTCGACGAATACTTCTTGGCTACGCACACGGACATCTTGGCACAGATACACAACAACACCGTCGTGAAGTTCCTGTTCGGCAACGAAGCACCGATGAAACTTTACGTCAAGCAGATTACCGTCAAGTATGGTGAAAAGCCGTTGCCGGAATATGACATCACGCTGACGGATGACGTGGAGGTGGTGCTGAACCAGTTGGGGCAGGTGACGGATGATGTGTCGCGGGTGCGTGTGGAACTGTCCGAGTTGCAGAAGTACTATTCAGAGGACTTGCTGTCGGGCATAGAAGCACGGTTGAGCCGTGTGACGGATGATGTGGCGCAGGGGCGCATAACGTTCCAAGAAGGGTTGGCTGCCGTGGGCAACATCATCCTGCATGATGACATACGCAGCGCGGACTATGACACGGGGTTGTACGAAGGGACGGGGTGGCGCATCGACCATCTTGGCAACGCCGAGATGGAGTCCCTACGGGTGCGGTCCTATCTTGAAGTAGTCGAACTGCTCATCAACCGTCTTCGTGCGCAGGAAGGTGACACGATGTTCACCGACAACGACCAAGTGGACAAGGTGGAAGAAAAGGAATACAACGGCACAACATATTACATCCTTTCGTTGAAGGAAAAGTGGGACGGATATGTGACGGCGCAGGAACCGGACAACATTCTTCGCGGCATTGTCAACACGTTGGCGGCATCGGCCGGACAGGTCAGCGACGTGGACGAGAACGAGTGTGTGGAGGAGGATGGCGACAACAAATATTACACGTCATGGATGAAGGTCATAGACCCGTCGGACGTCAATGAAAGCGTCGGCACGAATCAGATTGTGGTCACGTTATACGGTGACACGGACGTTCCGGCCGGAAAGAACTTTGCACCGTGTGAACTGATGACCTTGGCTCGTTGGGGATGTGACGCCGACCCGGACGATGCGACGTTGACGGCCGAAGAACGGGAGAGCATCATACGGCGGCAGAACGTCTTTTCAATATCCACCACGGACGGACGCATAGCCAAGTTAAGGGGTGTAAGGACGCCGGAGTTGCAGCCGACAAACTATGGCACGACACTGGGCACGATACCGGACTTCATCAATCAATGGAGCATAGCGTCACGGTTGTCACCCACACGCGACTATCTCTACGCGCAGGGCGTCATCGTGTCGGACTTCATCAAGGTGGATGCCTTGGGCGACCCTATCACGAATTATGTTGATGCGGGCGAATGGCAACCGAACACGCCATACTTGCACAACGCCTACAATGCGCAGAATCTGCAATGGGAGACGAACGACGTGTGGCATGACGGCAGTTACTGGCGTTGCCTTGTCACGCAACCGTACAACGGCGTGTATTATGAACCGACCGACGCCAATCACTTGTATTGGCAGCGGCTGATGCGTAGCGGCGAGGATGGACAGCCTGCACCCTTCTATACGCAAGAATGGTATGCGTGGTCGAACGTGCAGTCGGTAGTGTCGGCTACGACAGAACCGACGCCGAACAGCGGATGGCAGACGACCATCGCTTCGCAAGGGTCTTATGCCTATCTGTGGCGCAAGTCCATACGTTATGTATGGTCGGCGCAGACGGATGCCTATGTAGCCGATGCCGCGCAATACTTCCGCATGTCGGGCACTAACGGCACAAGCATCAATGTCAAGGGCAGCGTGGCTACGGTCTCGGCATTGCCTTCGACGCATGCCGACGGTGATGCCTACGTGGTGGATGCAGACGGACATCTGTACATGTGGAGCGATGAAGCGGCGGACTGGGTGGACTTGGGCGAGTTCAAGGGCGAGGACGGACGGACGTACTACACGCACATAGCATGGGCGACCGCCGTCACATACAACACTACGACGGGTGTTGTCACGTCAGTTGAAGGATTCACCATTACAAGGTTGCCGTCCGACACGACGCACTATTGGATGGGCGTGTTGGTGAATGAATCAAGCAGCACGGACAGCAGCGACGCCTTGCTGTACACTTGGTCATACACGAAGGGCGTGGATGGCACAAGTCCGATGACGATGGACTTGGACAACGAGATGGACGGCGTGAGGACGGACGAGAAAGGGAAGGTGGTGACGGCGACAAGCATCGTGACCAATGCACGGCTCTATGACGGAGCGACGCCGGTAACGGCCGGTGTCACGGCAGCGGCGGCTACGTTGTGCGGCGTGACGGCTACGCCGACCATCACGGACGGCGTGGCGACATACGGATGGACGATACCCACGACATACACGTTCACGGGCGGTCGCGCCACCGTGACACTGACGCTGACCTACAACGGACGTGACTACACGAAGGTCTTCACGCTGATGGCTACGATGGGAAGTGCGGTGTACAATCTGATACCGAGCGTGACGGCCGTCAACGTCGGAAGGACGGCAGCAGGCGGCTATGACCCCTCTTCTTCATCCATCACCATAGGCTACATGAAGTCCGTGGCTGGAACTATCACGACGGTAACGAGTGCAACATCTACCATCGACAGCACATACCGTGTGTTCTTCCGTCGGCGGACACGTTCGACGCAGGCATGGAGCAACTACTATTGGTATGGCAACGCCACGTATCGTGCATATCTGACCACGTTCGACTGTGCGACATACGACCGTGTTGAGATAATCCTCTACCGCAACACGTCGTCCTCGTCGATGTCTTCCATCAACGAATCCTACGTTATAGACCGCGAGTCCGTCCCGGTGGTTGCCGACGGTGTTCGCGGTGCTGACGGCGCAAGCATACAGGCGCAGTATGCACCTTCTTCAAGTCCGGCGTCATCGGACATCCATGACACATGGCAGGCGGGGGACTTGTACATGCGGACACGTCCTACGACGGGCACATGGTCGTCATGGATGAAGGTCGTGGGTGAGGAAGGCGATGAGACGGTGTACGCTTTTGCCATATCATCGGCGATGACCACGGCTGGTGCTACGACGCCGCCGGCGGACATCACCACATGGGCGGATGCACCGGTGGCCACGACCACGGAACGTCCGTATCTTTGGGCAAGGGTTCAACAGCGTACCTTCACGGATGGTGTTCCTACGGTGACAAGCACGACGTACATAAGGCTGACGGGCGAACGGGGTGAACGCGGCGGCAACACGGCCATCGTCTATCTATACAATCGTAGCGACACCGCGGTGACGTCGCACGGCATCAACGTTCCATTGTATTATCGTTTCACAACGAAGCGTCTGTACACGGATGCCGAGTGTACGGTGGAACAGACCGTGACGAACGGCTGGTCGCAGGCATTGCCCACGGGCACTTCACCATTGTATGTCATAGCGGCCACGGCCTTCGCCTATACCGACACGGATGACATCGCATACGGGGAATGGTCCGTACCGGTAGCCTTGTCGCAGAACGGTTCGGACGGTTTGAACGCCGCCGCCGTGTTCCTTTACCAGCGTGCCGCGGCGACGCCTTCGAAGCCTTCCGGCACGCTTACATACACGTTTGCGACGGGTGTCTTGTCTGGCACGCTTGGAAGTTGGACGCAGACCATACCCACAGCCGACGGCTCGCCTTGCTATGTCATACAAGCCACGGCCGTCGGCAGCGGCACGACGGACACGATAGAATCGTCGGAATGGAGTACGCAGAGGGTGTTGGTCGAAGACGGTCGGCATGCGCCGTACGTGGAGTTGTCACGGCGGACGATACTCTACACGGCCACCAACGCCGGTGCATCCACCTCGCAGCAGAACTTCGCCGTGACATACGCCTTGAAGACCGACGGGAACACATGCACCATTGCATCGGCCAGCGCGGTGACTATCACCACGCCATCGGGTGTGACCGTCGTAAGCGGAACGAAGACAACCACGGGCGTGACTTTGCGTGTAGCCAACAACGGAACACCTTCGGGTGTCGTTACCATCACGATGACGGGGACGTATGGTGGAAACACTTATACGGCATCGGCTACGATAGAGGTTGAAGCCAACCGTGAAGGTGCGCAGGGGCAGGACGGAGCACAGGGCAAGGTGGGACGGTTCTTCTACTATGCGGGCGACTTCCAAAGCGGCAGCACGACGGTTCATTACACCGTGTCGGATGCTGAAGCGCCGTACTTCCGCTACAATAACAACTATTGGGTGTTCAATCCGGAGGAGAACGGGTCGTACACGCCGGCGCAGATGGGTAATCCGTCCAATCAGTCAGCCAACTGGGTGCTGATGACGTCTGACTTCAAGTACATCCTTTCGGAAGCCATCTTCACGGACAGCGCGAGGCTTGGTTCATCCTACATCGCAGGTGACTGGCAGATAAGCACCTACGGCACGTTGTACGATGCAAACGGCAATGCCACGGTGATTGATGACACGGGGAGCGTGCCGATAGGCGGCGTGACGTACAACAAGACCAATGCCTACTCGAAGTTCAATGCCAACTATCCCAATTCATCGCAAAGCGGTGCTGTGAACTTCGTGCCGAACTATGCCATTGATTTGTTGACCGGCACGTCGTTCCAACATGATGCTTATGTAAGCGGCGAAATACATGCCACGAGCGGAGATTTTGTTGACGTGACAATCAGCGGCGGCATGCGCAGTCCGTTCATCATTCTGAACCCCAATGATGCGTTCTCGGACAAGTCGGACAACATAGCCTTGGTATCTGCAAGCGACGGGACAACAAATTATGTACTGCCGTGGTCTGCAAGCCAGTCCGGAAGAAAAATAGTCATTGCCAATACCGCATGGTATGGTAATTTGGGACGGGTCACAATTACGGCAGGTTCTGGAAGTGTCTTCTTCGAGGATGGACTTACGAAGCAGAGCATAACATTGGGCCGTGAATGTGTAGAGTTGATAGGATATATTGACCGTTCCGCGTATTGGCAGTCGTCCGGGTGGATAGTCTTGAAGCGCACATCGCTTGACGAACAAACTGGCTTGTACCGCACCGGACGTGAGATGAAGATATTGGCCTACGGAAAATTCTCTTATACCGGCGTTGGTTCGCCCGCTTATACGCTGACATATAAAACCTTTGACGGCACGACGTTTGGTTCGCCAACAAGAAACAGCACGGGGTCTTACACGATTTCGTGGAACAACAATAATTGGTTTGCATCAGTGGATGAAGTATTTTGCATGGTGACGGGAGTTGGCAATGCCTACGGACGTGCCAACGGCGTATATGCGCAGGTAGCATCCACGACAAAGACATCGGTGACGATACGCACGGCGGACGATGATACGGCCAATGACGGTTCATTCAACTTTGTAATTATGAACTTGGGACAATTTGATTCATTAATATAATGATGAAGACGAAGGTTATATACAGCGGCATTTTGCCGCCCAAGGGTTTCATCGCCATGTCATTGTGGCCATTTATCTTCGTCCGCAAGGACAAGGCGGCGAGATACAAGAGTGAAACGGATAACCACGAGCACATACATGCCGCGCAACAACAGGAAATGTTCTTTCTCGGATTGGTTTTCACGCCCTTTTTCTATCCAATCATCAAGGCGTGGGCAATGTTCTTCGTGGTTATCTTTTTCCTTTGGTACGGTGTGGAGTTTCTTGTGCGTCTTGGCATCTACGGCTCTATGCACGACGCCTACCGTAACATCGCATTCGAACGCGAGGCATACGAGAACGACGACAACCTGGAATACTTGAAGACACGCCGACGGTTCGCATGGGTGCGGTATCTTTGTCACCGGACGACACGGCTGATTGTCTGACACGGCCGATATACACCATTTTGGGAAAGGCGCTGATGCGGGGTTATTCCGACACATCGGCGCTTTTCTTTTTCCTTGCACCGCACTTGGACTTTGAAAAGTCCATCATACATAGTCCTTGTTTCATGTGCAACTTTGTACACGACAAGTAACCGGTTACAAGAATCAAAATTCAATTCAAGAACAAGTAAAAACAAACAAGAACTATGAGCGAGATTTATCAACTTCCCGACAATAACAGCGGGAACACCGCATCCATCCCCTTCTCCATTCCCATCAACGGTTTCGGTGGTTTCGGAAACAACGGCTGGGGCGGCTTCGGCATGAACAGCATCGCCGACCTTTTCGGTCTGGCCATCATCGCATCGATGTTCGGATGGAACGGCAACTGGGGCGGCGGCTTCGGCAACAACGGCAACGGTGCGGCAGGCTTCCTTGCCAACCAAATCAGCAACGACAGCGGACGTGAACTTATTATGAACGCCATCACGAATCAGGGCGAGGCATCACGGACGGCTATCCAGACATTGAGCACGATGCTGGGGCAGGATTTCAATCTTGTCAACGCGGCCGTGCAGAACGTCCAGTCGGCCTTGCAGACGCTTGCCTTGCAGCAGGCTGTCAGCGTGCCGCAGATTATCAATGCAATCCAAAGCGGTGATGCAAACATCATAAGCACGTTCCAGAAGTGCTGCTGCGACAATCAGTTGGCGATGTGTCAGCAGACCAACACCTTGCAGAACACGATTAACACGAACGGACAGCGCAACGTGGATGCCATCGCCGACCTTAAGTCCACGATGATTCAGTCGTTCTGTGACGTGAAGGAGCGCGAGATGCAGTCGAAGATTGACACGCAGGCCGACATCATCACGCAACTGCGCAATGCGGCTGACAATGCACAGCAGACGACGCAGATTATCGGCTACGTCAACAGCGTTGTCGCACCCTTGCAGAAGAGCGTGACCGAGATTGAGAACAAGATGCCGCAGACCGTACCCGTGCAGTGGCCGCAGTTGACGGCTGTCAACACCACGCCCTATGTCAGCGGTGGTTACTACGGCAACGGGTTCGGCTACTACGGCAACGGCTGGGGCAACAACGTCGTGTTTTAGTTAAGGTCGAAGGAGGATTAGGTTATGGTTAACGGCTTTAACGTAACGACAAATGCCGGTGGAATACCGTATCTCGCAGTGACCAACGTCACCGTGGGGACGGAGACGGTTGACCTTGCGCTCGGCTTCCGCCGCATCGCACCCGTCGGGTATCTTACCGTGCGGCTGGCAACGGCCATCCCGTCGGATGCCACGACAACGCTTCCCGTCACCCTAACGCTGAATGGCACGACACGTGCGCTGACGCAGTACGACGGCACGGCCGTCACCGTCGCCGACCTTATCGGCGGCAGCGTCTTCACCGTGTTCAACGACCGTTTCAACGGATTGCTTGTGCTGACGTCACGTGTTGTGGAAGCATAGTAGATTATTAACAACTAAATTATTTAACAAAGGAAATGAACATAGAGAGTTTATCGGCGGGACAGCCGTTCTACATTCTTCGCAGGGGCGAACGGCCGGTGCTTGAGATAGGCACGGTGAAGACGAAGTCACAGCCGCGGGCGAAATTCCCCACGACGACACCGAACCTTATGAACGGGTTGACGGTTCAACAGGTGGTGGACATCACGGCAACGGTCAACGGCAGGGACGAGGTGTTCTCGGAGATACCGACGAACGTGGAGATTGCACAGCGCGGCAACGACACGTTCAGCGGCGACCGCGAAGCCATGTTGCAGGCCGTTGATGCGATGTTGCAGACGTCACGGAAGGCGCTGGACATGGTGTCGTACCACAAGAGCGTGATAGCGGAGTCGGAAAGGATGATGGAGACGTTGAACCCGCGCTATGCGGAGGAGAAGAAGCAGGCAAGGACAATCAAGACGCTGGAGGAAAGGCAGGCGGCGACGGAGGAGAAACTCGACAGCATACTTGCCATCCTTACGAAACTTGATTCCCCGTCGTAGGCTTTCCCAATGTTCAGCACCAACCAAAAAACAATGAAAGATTATGGCTTGGATATTTGTAGATAAAGAGAAGGAAGGCGAGGGCGAGATGCGTCAGCAGATGCGTCGCAGCATGCGCGGCGGCTACCGTCACTACGGCGGTGAGAGCGGCAGCGGCAACTACCGCGACGGCTACCGTCAGGGTTATCGCCACGGATGGGAGGACAACGAGGACGAGATGGACGACATGGAATACCGTCGTCGTCGTGATTCACGCGGTCGCTACATCTAACAATCATCGGGGTGTGGGGCAGGTGATTTCCCCACACCTTTTTTTAACCAAACAAAAAGAGAGTAAGATGAAACATTATATGTCGGAAGGAAGGGCGATGTACGAGGACATGTATCACGGGTTGTTCTCGCGTCGGCTGGCAGAGTGGGCCATCGGCCGCATGGAGATACGTGACGCGGCGACGGGCACGATGAAGCGCATCGTGGAGCGAAGGCTGGATGACGTGGAGAAGGTCTTGGAGACGAACAAGGTGGAACTGCCGGAGGAGTTCCGCTATACGGCGTGGTATCTGTTCAACATGGCGGCGGCGGACTATCCGCGGTCGTTACGGACGGATGAACAGCGGGCGTGGTTTGTCGAAGAGACGCTGTGCGACCCGGACGGATGCCCGGAGAACGTGTTGGACTGCTTCGCGGTGAAGATGCGCAACGCCGGTGTTCCGGTCTATTGGGAGGACATGATGTGATGAGGACGGAGTATATCAACATCGGTGACGACGACTGGGGCGTGTTGTTAATCTACGGCTTCGACGTGGACGTGGACTATGACGAGATGGCGGCGCAGATGCGAAGTTTCGGATTGTCGGAAGGCGGCATACGCCGTGCCATGAACGTCCTTTCGAAGTACAACACGGGTATGTGCGTGTCCGTGCCGGACTTGCGGATGTCAGCCATCTATGTAGGACGTTCGACATCGTCCGGGGAGTTCTATTCGACGGTCATCCATGAGTGTATACATGCCGCGAACGCCATCCTTGAATGGTATGGCGAGGATTGGGTGGGTGAACCCGCCGCATATCTTGTAGGCTATATGACGAAGGCCGTGGTGGAACGTGTCGGTGAACCATGCCGTGATTGATGTACGACGCCGAATAAGGCCGTTTAAGACACTTTCTTGTGTAGGCGGTAAACTTGTACGTTTGACAGTGGAAAGTCCGTCAGAAGGCGCGGAATGGTGCTTTAGCGGACTTTCTTGCGTAAAGAAAAACCCGCCCATGTTTCACAACGGGGACGGGTCTGCGTTTTCAAATGAGTTTGTTCACTTATAAAAACAACTTCAGTCCAATCACTAATCACTAATCAGGTCACTGCAAATATACGAAAAAAAGTAAAAGGAAAAAAAAGACAGCCCGTGTTTCACAACAAGGGCTGCCGACCTAATAACAAAATTAAAAACAATTGAGTATGCAAATATAAAGAAAAATCCGCCCGACTTTCACAAGCGGGGCGGACAAGAACCAAAATCCAATAATAACTGACAAAAAAAGAGTATATATGCGATGCAAAAATAATGAAAAAAGTTTTAAAGTTTGGCGGGCTGTGGATAATAGCGATTGTCCTCGTTGCTCCACCTGTACACCTGATGGCAATGGGGACACACGCAGTCCATCGTGGGATAACAGTCAAATTCACGGTTGCATGCCGTACACAGCGCCGTGAACGGGTCATGTATCTGCACGAAGTGTGATTCGAAACCGTCCGAACCGGACAATCCGCCGAGGTTGGCCAATTCACGAATCAAGGCCACGATGTCACGCACCGATGCTTCGCTTATCTCACTGCTGCGGTCGGCCAACAGCGCCGACAACATGTTGACAATCTCCTGCGATGAGAACTTGTACTCCTTGATGTCGGTGGCCTTGGCCTGTATCTCCGCCCTCACCGCTTCCTTGATTATCTCTTGGAGTTGTGCGCACTGTTGCTGCTTCAGCAAGGCGTCGGCCTTGTCGCGCACGTCCGCAAGATATTCTTGTTCGGCATCGGTGGCCACCACCCGTCGGAACGCCTCCGTGTCATAGACCAGACCGTAGGCTACGCCCGCGTCTTCACCGGCCGTCGTCAAGGCCACGAACATGTATTCCTTTTCATCAAACCTTACGCCGCGCATGTTCAGCCGCGCAAGGAAGTCACGGTAATCAAACATCTTCCTATTCTACTTCTTTGATGGTGAACTCTATCCTCGGTTCGCTCTTGTCCACGAACTTGTTTGCCACAATCTTGACACAATAGCGGTCGTTCTTGATGGCCTTGCACGACTGAAGGCAGTCGAGGAGACACTTGAGCGAGTTGTCAAGGTCGGGTTGGTTGCTTTGGAAGTACACGTCGGCATACAACTCAAAGAACCCCGTGATGTTGCGGTTGCGGTACGCGCCGCACTGAAGGTAGAACTTTCGTTCGTATTCATGCAGTGCTTCCGTCTTCGCAAGGCTTCCGTGTGAACGGCCGTTCGCGCCACGCATGGTGATGATGCGGTAGGTGTTTGCCTTGCTTGGCGGTTGTCCATATATCACCTGTTCATGCTTCATCGCAGCACCTCCTCCAACCGTGTCTTCTTGATGGTGACAATGTTCATGGAGTAACCTTGTGCAAGGAAGGCGGTGAACATGGCACGGGCGGCGTTGAAGTCCAAGGCATAGCCTAACAACTTGTAACGCATCACCTTCTCGTCGCCATCGTCCGTCTTGAACGTGTCTTCCACCTCACACAGCCAAATCCTTTCGTCCGGCATCGTGCGACGGTTGGCCACCTCACGCACCGCCGAACGTTTCAGCGCCACTACTTCGGCGTCGCGCAACCCCAGTTCGTTGCAGTGGTCGTACAGCCTTGTCTCGGCTTCGCCGAACCCTTCGCATTGTTCCAGCACATATTGTGTCTTCACAACCTTGTCATTGCCCTTGCCATCCATCGTGGTGTAGGCTATCGTTCCTTCATACATAATGTCATTTCTCCTTTATCTCAATGTTCAACTTGTCTTTAATCGTACGTGGCACGGTGATGACGATGGTGTCCTTCACCACGCCTTCACGACCTTCATCACGCAGGTTGATAATGCGCCGTATGACCGACCATCGCCGCTGCCATTCAACCGACGTGTCGATCATCGTGGACATCTTGTTGACGGCGTTCTGTACGGTCTTAAGGTCATAGGCATGTCCGTAGCGCGAAGAACGCCGTGCTATGGCATCGTAACTTGCCGTGGAGCGGTAGCGGCAGGCATACCAGAACAACCAGCGGGCATGTGTAAGACGTGCCACGTTTGTCGCCGAGAACATTTCGCCGACCTCCACACCGCACAACGCCGCCACGATGTCCGCGAGGTAGTCCTGTGCCAAGTGTTCATGTTCACGAAGGATGTCGCACACACGGCGTATGTCCTCGTTGTCTATCCTTTTCCATTCTTCCCTTATCTCGTCATTCGTCTTCATTCCGTTTCGTTGCGTTTGCGTTCATTGATGGCTCGGATGATGGTCTGCTCCTGCGGCGGGAGGCAATCAACATAGAAGTTAAGCCTTCCACGGTCACGACCCGTCACTGCGTCCCACACGCCGGTGATGCCGTACCGGAAGCGAAGGAAGGCGAACTCGCCGCGGAAGGCCACGGCGTTGTCGTCAACTTCCTTCTTCAAGTATGCTTCCCATCGTGGTTCACGCTCGCGTGTCGTGTATGTCATCTTTACCGGGTCGTAGATGAGTATCGTCTTGCGTTTTAGCCAAAGATATGTGATGCCGTCTTCGCGCTTGAAGTACACGCCTTCGATGGGTGATATATCCACACCGTCGATGCGCATCATGCCTTCATATTTTCCGCCGGCATGGCGTTCTATGTACCCGTTCACATATCCTCTTTCGTCCCGCATCCCCTTCGCCGTCTATGATATTTTCATGGGCATGACAATCGCCAGATACTCGCTCCCGTCCTCGTCTTCCACCGGCCGCATGATGCAGGCCGATGCCGAACCCTTCATCATCAGACGGACACGTTCACAGTTGATGCTGCGGAGGACGAGACCAAGGTTCGTGCCGTTGAATCCTATCGTCAACTGTCCGCCGTCGTAGTCGCATTCCACGCTTTCGCTTGCCGCCTTTCCCATGTCGTCATCCACGGCCGTAAGGATGACCTGCCGGTCCATGAACGTCAGCGACACAAGTTCCGACGTGTTGTTTGCCATCAGCAGCGTGCGCTTCAACGCCGTAAGGATGGCATCCTTGTCAATGTCGGCCTTTATGTCGTTGTCATAGGGTATGATGGCTTCATAGTTCGGGTATCGTCCGTCGATAAGCCTTGTCACCAACCGGAACTCCTTGTTGTTGAACACGGCGTTGCGCTGGTTGAACGCCACGCGAACGCTGCCTTCATAGTTGGCAAGGATGGCGGTCAGGAACGTGGATGGTTTCTTCGGGAGGGTGAATCCCATCTTCACGCCGGTGTCCGTCTTGACGGTCTTGTCCAAGTACCTTGCAAGTTTGTGTGCGTCGCTTGCTGCGCTGACCGTGCCATTGTCCGAAAAGTCGAAGCGTACGCCGGTAAGCAACGGGCGAAGGTCGTCGGTGGATGTGGCGAAGTTTGTCCGTTCGATGAGTGTGGCGAGACGTGCGCCGTCAAGCATCATGTTGGTCGTGTCTTCGGCCGCAGGGACTTCGGCGCGCGGGAACACCGTGGCATCTTCATACGGAAGTTGGAAATGTCCGTTGCCGTAGTCGCACGTCAGGCTGTGGTGTTCCTCGTCGATGGTCATCACAAGGTTCAAGGACCGGAGGTTGGCGACGGCAGTGTTGAAATCCGCCGCATTGACGCACAGCGCCACACCTTCCTCACCATCCATCAGCGGTGCTTTCATCGACAACCATGTCTCGTTGTCGGATGCCGTCAGCATCAGGTATGTCACGCCTTCCGCGCCACGCTTCGTTTCCAACAGCACGTCGGCAAGGATGGGCATTGTGTGTCTTGCATTGACAAGACGGACGACCTGCGCAAGTCGCGGCATAACGTCGTCCACGTTGAATTGAATCTTTTTCATCTTTCTTTTGTTTTCGTGAAACGTGTTTATATAATCTTGTGTTTTCGTGTAATCATCCTTATGCCGTTACTGGCACAATACAGGCCCGCCACGGCCATCGCGATGCAAATGGGTACAATCACCCGTTCATCCACATAAATCCTTTCCAATGCCGTCCTTACGGCCAAATTCAAGGCAAGGTAGTGTACGCATAGTCGGTTGCACAGGCAGAACTCCAAGGCCACGGCCAAGATGTAAAGCAGAAGGACGTCGAAAAGGTCGATATAGACCACGTTGGCGACGGCATCCGATAGCGGCAGGTAATAGAATGTGTCCCCCCCCACCGTCTTGCAGCACTGAACCCGTAAACACTGCAAAGATGGTTTCCATGTACCCGATGGAAACTACCAGGGCAAAGACAAAAGGAAATGCCTTGCCGGCATTAATAAGCAGTCTTCTGAATGCGTTGGCCATGACTTTATGAGTCTTTCTTCTTTACTTTCAAACGTACTATGCCGGAATTTGACATCATCGTATGGTGGCCTATGTTGCCCACGTTGCTTTTCTGCAACGTCGGCTTAAAGGAAACCTTCTTGTATATATATATTTTTCCTTTTCGCTTGGCCACTGTGATTATCTATTGTTGGCAGGGGAGGAAGGAATCGAACCTTCAATGCCGCATCGTCGCTTGGCGACTATCCGCATCAACCACTGTTCCCCCTATGTTGTCGGCCTACACGACATCTCGCGACGGATTGGCCGACTTTTCAATAAAACCTAAACCTAAAAACTAAAACATAAAAACAACCAACATGTGTTACTAACCTAACAAACATTCATTCATCATGCTTAATATCTTCCACATCCTTCTTCCTGACCTTTACAAGCCAGCCGTTCATCGACCCGCGGTCGAACTGCTGCGCTTCGTACATCCCTTGCTTGATGCGTATGTACACCATCTGTGTGCTTATGCCCAAGCGCCGTGCCAACGTCGAAGGACTTACCCATTCATAGTTGTTCGCGTCTTCCATCATCATTCACCCTTTTCATTCTTCCCTTGTTCCATCTTCCGTGCCACTTCATCGGCTTCCATGTCGCCCAAGGCTTCAATCTCTTCCGCCATCCGTTCCTCATCCGTCTTCTTCGCGAACAAAACCTCGTCGGGCATGCCCTCGGTCAGTTCCCGCATCTTCGCGTCCAATGCGGCAAGGAACATTCCCGTAGTCATGTCCTCGGTGTGTTCATCCAACGTGATGTAGTTCCGTGCGATGTTGTGCAGATAGGTCTCATAGACAAGGAACGATGACGCACTTCCCTCTCCTATCTCGTACAACGGCGCGAAGATGTTGTACAACCACCAATCGACATACTTGGCGATGTTGTACTGCGTCTGGTCTTCCTGCGCCTTCAGCACTTCGAACAGCCGCGTGTAGGACAACCCGTCCTCCGTCGTGATTTCCTTTTCATGTTCCAACGTCATCGTGACGAAGTTCGCAAGGTAGAGATAGGGACGGGAGAATCCGCCGGACGTGTAGGCCGTGAAGACATGCGTGTGGAAGTTCGTTCCTACCAACGCATAGTTCTCCGTGTCATCGACCGTCAGACGCAATCCTTTGTCACTAAAATATACGCTGTCCGTATGTTTGGTGCGTTCAAGGTGTAGAGGAGAATGTTGTATTCTTCGTAGAAGTTGTTCCTTGGACGGACTTTTCTTTTGCTTTTCCATGATGTCATCGTTGATGTTATTTACTGTTCTTGCGTTTCTTCTTCGTGTCCTTGTTGGCATAGATGGCGTAGAGACGGAGTTTCAGCGTTTCATCTGTCGCGGGTATGCGTCCGCGCAGATGGTTTGCTTGGTTGTAGTTGCGAAGCCACGCTTCGGCTTCCTCGCGTGAGTGAATCTCGTCGAACACCCACTCCGGCAAACCTTCCATCGCGTCCTTCCCTTTCACACCTTCGTTCTCCATTTCCTCGGCTTCGCGAAGTATCTCCTTCGCCTTCCGTTTCGACTCCGCATCCAAGTCCATGCCTTCTACTTCTTCCATGCTTGTCATGTAGTTGGGCACGACCATAATCTTCTTCACGCCGCGGAACGGGTCGATGCCGAAGACCTTCACCACGCGCGGCGCATCGTCCTTCTTCGGGTCGTATGCGGCCACGGCATAGGCTTCACGGCCATCCGCCAAGTCAAGCAGTGCAACGCCCTTCGCAAAGGCATCCCGCCCGTTCCATTCCTTTCGCGGGATGCCCGGCAGTCCGAGGTGTTCCGTCACCTCATGTTCATACATTACCATGATGATTCAATTTATTTACGTTTGACGCACAAATATACATCATCATTTGCAATTTTCAAAATTGAACGCGTGACTTTTATTCAACAACTTCTCCGGGTTGTACGTTCCACGCCTTCATAGCACGCTGGACGTAGTATTCGCGAAGAAGATTCAACAACGCCAGACATTCCTCGGTCCGGCTTTCCTTCGTGACCAGCGAAAAAGGCAGCACCAACGCTTCGTTGTACGTCAGCCACAGTTGTCCGTCATACACTTCCACCTGAAAGATATGTTCCGCCGCATCCTTGGCACGGCGAAGCAACCTTGCGGCACGCCTACGGCGGCATCCTTCCATGAAGTCCTTAATCCAATTGATAATCTTTTTCATCTTTGTTTACTTTTGATTGTTATACATGTGTTATACATCAAGATTCTTGAACACGCCGTGATGTTCGATGAAGGCAAGGATGGGCACTTTCAAGTACTTCACGCCTTCATGCTTGAAGTCCTCCACCGGTGTCCATCCGTCTTCAAATACTTCACGGTAGCGTTCATCGACCAACACGGTGTTCTTCGGGAACTCCAGCGAACGTTCCAAACCGCTGTGCGAATGAAGATAGTCCACGCCGTAACTCATCGCACCTCCCCCGTTTCCGTGTCAAAGCCCTCGAACATCTCACCAACCTTCCTTGCCTTCTCCTCGTCCACTTCTTCCACGTTGTCCACGTATTCCATCGTGGCTTCGGTGATGTCCGTGTCGGCGATGCTTTCCATCCGGATGGCGGCTTGGTCGGCTTGCAAAGCCAGCGACATCTGCATGTCAACGGACAACGGGCCATACTTCGACAAGAGGAGTTTGAGGACGGTCTTCGCGGCCATCGATTCGAACTGGTCAAGCCACAACCCATACCCCTTGCGGTAGGTCTGCGAATAGCGCATGCCATGTGCCTTCAGTTCTTCGATGGTCATGTACAAGTACTTCTCGAAGCCGTTCGTCAATTTCATGTAGGCCACATACCCAACGGGTTCTTGCGTCCGGTCCGGCACGTTTTCCGTGTCGAACTCGATGTCACCCGTGAAACGGTTGAACGACTTGATGTCGCCTTCATACACGGCCGACACGTTGATGGTCTTGTACTGACCGCTTCTTTGCGCCAATTGTATCAATCCCTTCGTCATAATCTGGAACTGCGCCTTCGTCTGCTGTGTCTTGCCATCCCAGAACGGGACAAGTGCAGAAAAGCCAAGTGTCGGCACGATGGGCAGGTCAAGCGATGCGGCGACCAATGCCGATGCCACTACGCTGTTGGGTTCGGCCTTAGCCAGCGCCTGTGTCTTGGACAAAGACACCAAGGAAGAAACAAACCCGGCGGATTTCTTGCCGAGGATGTCCGAGAAACGTTTGGCGACCGCCGGGTTCTGTGTGATGGTGCTTACCGACGTCACCTGCTGCTGTGCGCTTTCCGCCACAGCCGTTGTTCTTTCATTTTTTTTTGTTGTTGCCATAGTACTTGTTGATTATTTGGTTTTCAATTTAATCATCACGCTGCCCTTGCGCTTCGTGACCTTCGTGTATTCCTTCATAAGACGCTTGGCCACGCGCGGATGCTTGGCCGTGAACTCGTCGATGTACCGCTTGCCGTCGAACGACCTTGCCTCGCTCTCGTCCACCCGTGTGATACCCCACACATCGGTCTTGATGGACTTGATGTCCTTGTCCTTCATAAAGGCGTACAGCCGTGCCTTGAACTCCTCCACACGTTGCTCACGTTCCTTGATTTCCATCAGCACCTGCGCCACGGCATCAATCTCGCCGCGCACCTTCTCCGGAAGGTATGCCCCGTCAATCTCCTCGCCTTCGTAGTAGTCCGTCATCCCTTCAAGATACACGTCCACGATTTCCAGTGCATGCTTCAAATCAAACAACGGCGCATGGAAGCGGACGGATTTCAAGGTCATTCGTTCGGGTTCGAATGTGATGTTCCCTCCGCATGCGTCCAAGTCCAGTCCGTCGGTGTTGTAGTGTACCAAGAACAACCGGACGGACCATCCCTTGCCCATGCCCGATGCCACTTCGTTGCCCAACACGTAGTGAACGTACATCTGTGCCTTATATGTGGCCAGCGTGTCGTTGACGTCGAACTTCGTTGTCTTGCATTCGTAGATGTACACAATCTTCTTGCGTTCATCCTTCAGC
>Ga0310696_10002631_pt1 | contig 23459 bp, 14 predicted proteins | sample AusTroGonzalo_MG_4_FD_203885 | JGI IMG/M metagenome (GOLD analysis project Ga0310696, IMG submission 203885) | Bovine rumen microbial communities from tropical cattle in Woodstock, Queensland, Australia - Gonzalo_02 (v2) (version 2) | ecosystem: Host-associated > Mammals > Digestive system >...
TGTATTGACTGCCTTGTCGCCGAGAATCTTAACAGGATTCTTCACCCAGACAGAGCCGTGGTCGGTGGTCACGATAGCCTCACAGCCTTTGTTTGCTATGAATTTCATCATGTCGAAGAGTGACGAATGCTCAAACCACGACAGCATCAGCGAGCGATAAGCCACCTCGTCGTCGGCAAGCTCTCGGATGATTTCCATCTCGGTGCGTGCGTGTGAAAGCATGTCCACGAAGTTATACACGATGACGTTTAACTTATTCTGCATCAAGTTGTTCATCTGCTCGTAGAGCTTCTTTCCGGCTGCGAGATTCAAGACTTTATTGTAAGAATATTTGATGTTTTTGCCATAGCGACGCAGCTGTTCGCCCAAAAGTTCGCCTTCGAACTGGTTTTTCGTGCCCTCATCCTCCTCATCGGTCCAGTATTTAGGGTAATGACGGCGGATTTCGAGCGGCATCAGACCTGCGAAGATGGAATTTCGCGCATATTGTGTCGTTGTCGGCAAAATGCTGTAGTAAATATCGTCGTCAGCGACACGGAAATAGTTTTCCACCAACGGCTGAATCGCCTTCCATTGGTCGTAGCGCAGGTTATCTATCAGTATGAAAAACAACGGCTTATCGCTATTTTCGAGACGTGTAAACACCTTGTCTTTCATCAGCGTATGCGACATCGTAGGCTTGTTGATGCCCTTACCTGAGACCCAGTCGCAGTAGTTTTTCTCCACGTAACGCGAAAACTGAGTGTTTGCCTCGTTTTTCTGCATGAAAAGCACCTCTTTGATGCCATCGTCTGTCGATTTCTGAAGCTCTATCTCCCAACGTGTAAGGTTTTTATAAACGCCAATCCATTCGTTATAATCGAGGTTATTGTTCAGGTCCATTCCGATTTTGCGGAACTCCTGCTGATACAATGATGTGGATTTCTCGTCGACAAGTTTTTTATTCTCGAGGTTACGCTTCAGCGAAAGCAGAATCTGGTTCGGATTGACCGGTTTTATCAGATAATCCGCAATATTGCTGCCGATAGCGTCCTCCATGATGCGCTCCTCCTCGCTCTTCGTAATCATCACGACGGGAAGGTTCGGGAAATCGGCTTTTATCTTTTCGAGGGCTTCAACGCCGGATATTCCAGGCATCTGTTCATCCAGGAAAACAATGTCAAAGTGTTCATTATGAACCATTTCCACAGCGTCACTGCCATTGTTTGCCGTCTCCACCTCGTAACCTTTCTGTTCCAGAAACATTATATGCGGCCTGAGAAGTTCAATCTCATCGTCAGCCCAAAGAATTCTTGTGTTTGCCATAATATTCGTTTTTAGATAGAACGTGAAAGGTCGCAGTTTGTTTTACAAATCCTAAAATAATTTCAATTGTATCGACATATTGAACGTTTTGCGGTGATACGGCGACATTCCATGCTCCGCTACCGCGTTTTTATGCTCTATTGTCGGATAGCCTTTATTTTGTTTCCAATTATACAAAGGATATTGAGTATCAAGCTCTTGCATGATATGGTCACGGGTTGTCTTCGCCAAGATGGATGCCGCCGCGATTGACTGGTATTTCGCGTCACCGCCCACAATGCACTGATGTTTGATATCGTGATATTTGTTGAAGCGGTTGCCATCTATCAGCAGCAGCTCCGGACTTATTTTCAGCTGGTCGATGGCACGATGCATCGCCAAAAACGAGGCATTCAAGATATTTATCTCGTCGATTTCCTCTGCGGAGACGATGCCCACGCCATAAGCCGCAGCATTCTCCAACACCTTGATTCTCAGCTTCTCACGCTGTTTCTCCGTAAGCTTTTTCGAGTCATCGAACTCCGGGAAATCAGCGCCACGGGGAAGGATGACAGCTGCAGCCACCACAGGACCTGCGATGCAACCGCGACCGGCCTCGTCACAGCCAGCCTCAATAAGATTATCGGTGAAAAACGGCTTCAGGTTCATAGATTCACTCCAAATAAAGGCAGATATTGGTTCACAATGACAGCCAACATCATGATAACCATAACAATATCAATGAGTTTAGTTCTTTTTACTATACACAAAGCCATGGAAACCAGCACCGACACAATGATGAAAAAGAAGCCGTTGCTCATCACCGGCTGTTGTGTGAAAAGCATCACGATACTTATGCAAAACAGCGAAAGCATAACCTTTTTCCTCTTTCTCATGCTGATGTGAGTAGTAACATTATCTGACCAAATCTTGAGAATAGAGAGCAAAGAAAGCAAAAGCATCACCAGCAGAACCACCTTCTCCATCGTCGAAATGTCAAGTTTCTGGAGGCTCAAACCCGTGAACGCATAAGCATAAGAATTGACGAATTCCGGCGAATAGCCTATGATATAGATGATTGTGGTCATTAAAAAATAAGGGGTTACAACTCCCACAATCGGAATCAGATAAAGCCTAATTTCCCTGACACCATGCACTATCATCGCAAGTAAAACCCAGATTATCATCAAGATAGCGGGGATATAAAACATCGAGCCGACAGCGATAAAAATACCGGTATTCATCAGGTATCTCTCAGGTTTTTCAACGTTATAGATAAGAAAAACCGTCTGCTGAGCCATCACCATGAACGGCATCGCCACGAGAAACGGATAATATTCGTTATGTATCGGCACGCAGCACATGCAAAGCACCATCACGAAAGAGAAAATGCTGCTGTATCGTGAGACAAGGTTATCGACGGTCATCATGGAATTGAAGACGAACACACAGGAACCGAACAACAACATCACAAAGATGCTCATCACGATATTGGAGTCGCCCATAATGCCCAACAAGAAATTATACATCGGCGTCGTCGGGTATTCATAAGCCTTGTCGTACGACTGAGTCAGAAACACAGGCAGCCACAGCACCACTATCAGCAGCACTATCACGACAGCTTGCGCTATGTAACTGTTTTTGAAGAACTTAAGCATGATAATTCATCAAATCAACACCAATGTCATGGCGGAAATTCTTACCTTCGAATTTTATCATCTTGGCACTATGATATGCTTTTTCCCTCGCCTCTTCGATGTTTTTACCGTGAGCCGTCACAGCAATGACACGGCCTCCTGATGTCACGATGTCGTTTCCGTCGAATTTCGTGCCTGCATGAGCCACGATGCAACATGGACAAACGTCTTCAAGACCTGTGATCTTCATGCCTTTCTTGTAACTCTCAGGATAACCGCCCGACACGAGCATCACCGTGACTGATGTCTCAGGACTCACCTGATAATGAGCCTCATTGAGCTTTCCTTGAGCGCATTTGTCGAGCAATACCGCAAAATCCGAGTCGATGCGAGTCATCACGCCTTCAGTTTCTGGATCACCCATACGCACATTGTATTCGATGACGTAAGGATCGCCTCCGCAGTTCATCAAACCCAAGAAAATGAAGCCTTTATAGTCGATTTTCTCTTTTTTCAGACCTGCAATAGTAGGTTTTATGATGCGGTTTTCAACTTTTTCGATGAAATCAGGGGTGACGAAAGGCACTGGAGAGACAGCACCCATGCCGCCGGTGTTGAGACCGGTGTCGCCGTCGCCGATACGTTTGTAATCCTTGGCTTCAGGAAGAATCACATAGTTCTCGCCGTCGGTCAGGACAAACATCGAGACCTCGATGCCTTTGAGGAACTGTTCGATGACAACTTTTGCTGAAGCCGAGCCGAACTTACCCGAAAGCATCTCTTTCAATTCAGATTTCGCATCAGCTAAGTCGTTGAGTATCAACACACCCTTACCTGCGGCAAGACCGTCAGCCTTGAGGACGTACGGAGCCTCGAGTGTTTCGAGATATTTCAAGCCATCGTCGAGGTTATCGGCGGTAACAGTGAAACATTTCGCTGTCGGGATGCCATATTTTTCCATGAAATCCTTGGCAAAAGCCTTGGAACCCTCAAGCTGTGCGCCTTTTTTGTCAGGACCGATGATTTTCACGTTTTTAAGGTCAGCGTCATTCTTGAAGAAATCGACGATGCCATCGACGAGAGGCTGTTCTGGACCCACCACCACGAGATCGATTCTATTTCTCAGCACTATATCTTTAACTGCCTGAAAATCAGCGATATTTATTGAGAGATTCACACCGACAGAAGCTGTTCCGGCGTTGCCTGGAGCGATGTAAACCTTTGACACTCTTTCACTTTGGGCGATTTTCCATGCGAGAGCATGTTCACGGCCACCTGAGCCAAGCACCAAAACATTACGCTCGACAGCTGTAATGTATTGAGCTTGAATGTCTTTCCAATCCACGGCTTCTTTTTTGTTTTCACCAGGATACATGATAATCTTTTCCATAGTTTTTAGTTTTTAATTGTTAACAATATCCCACCATTGTTCGGCGGCTTTGTCCCATGAGAAATCGTTTCGGCGCACTCTGCCTTTCTCTATCAATGAGTTACGGACATTTTCATCCATCACCAGTTCCAGTGCGCTGGCAATCGACTCGATGTCGAACGGGTCGACGAGAAGTGCGGCATCGCCAGCAACTTCAGGCATTGAGGTAACATTTGAGGTAATAACCGGAACATCGCATTTGTATGCTTCCACTATCGGGATGCCGAAGCCTTCGAAATACGACACATACACCGATGCCAGCGCCGCCGCTGTCACACGATGCAACTCGCTCATCTGAAGATGTCCGACAAACACCACGTCATCCTTATGTCTCATCGCCTCGTATGCCTTCTGAATCGGCTCTGTCCACCAACGTTTCTCCCCCACTATCAACAACTTAACGTCTGAACCCGTGCGTTCTTTAAACATATCGAACGCCGGGAACAACCTCGCCAGATTCTTACGCGGATGCAGCGAGCCGACGAACATAAAGTATTGATAACCAGCAGTATACTGATTTCTGATAATCGATTTCTCTTCTTCAAGCAATGGCTTAAAACCTTCATTGGCGCCGTTGTACACCACGTTGATCTTATCCGGTTCAACGCCATATTTCTCAATGATATCCTGCTTTGAAAACTCCGAAACAGTGATGATTTTCGTGGCTTTACGAGCAAACTTCGGGAAAAACTTCTTGTAATGCCATAGAGCCATCCTCGGGAAATCTTGCGGAAAATGTTCAAAGTTAATATCATGAAACACAGCTATTTGCGGTGTTTTCGAGCCTAAGCTGAGATATGCGTCGGTCGACAGAAACACATCCGGTTTAATCTTACGGAGTGCGCGTCGTACTGATATCTCGAAGTAGATGATATATAAAAACGGATGCCGTGCCTGCGGGAAAAGCACGACAGGCTTGACGTTTTCAGCAAAGATGAACTTCGGGTCCGGCTTGCGGTCGAAGAGGAAATAAAACTCGTCGTCGGGATGTGCCTTGACGATACGGCTAAGGGTCTCATATGCCACCCAACCGATGCCTTCGAGCTTGTCTTTCAACAACAAACGAGTATTTACAGCTATTTTCATCTTTGACTTTTTTGCAAAGGTACGTTATTTTTTGATTGGCTCAGCAATTTTTGCAGCCAAAAACTGACGATTCATTCTTGCGATGTTAGTGACGGATATTCCTTTCGGGCATTCAGCCTGGCAAGCATAGGTGTTAGAGCAGCTTCCGAAGCCAAGCTCATCCATCCTCGCCACCATCTTCTGCACACGGTCCGCCGACTCGATCTGACCCTGCGGGAGAAGCGCGAACTGCGACACTTTAGCGCCCACAAAAAGCATAGCGCTGCCGTTTTTGCACGCCGCCACGCATGCGCCACAACCTATGCAAGACGCAGCGTCCATTGCCAGATCCGCATCATGCTTGTTGATCGGGATAGCGTTGGCATCAGGGACACCGCCGGTGTGGACAGAGATATATCCTCCAGCCTGAATCAGCTTATCGAGAGCGGTACGGTCGACCATCAAATCCTTGATGATCGGGAACGCCTCAGAGCGCCACGGCTCCACAGTGATGGTGTCGCCATCCTTGAACTTGCGCATGTGAAGCTGACATGTGGTGGTGTTTTTGAAACGTCCGTGAGGATGTCCGTTGATATATAATCCGCAGGCACCGCAGATGCCCTCGCGGCAGTCGTGGTCAAAAGCGACAGGCTCATCGCCTTTCAGAACGAGCTGCTCGTTGAGGATGTCCAACATTTCCAAAAACGAAGCTTCGGTAGGAACATCATTTAATTGATATTCAACTAATTGGCCTTTAGAAGCAGCATCATGCTGGCGCCATATTTTTAACGTGATATTCATTATTTGTAATTTCTTTGTTTCAGTTCAACATTTTCAAATTTGAGCTCTTCTTTGTGGAGAATCGGCTCATTATCAACACCTTGGAACTCATAGGCGGCAACGAAGGCATAATGCTCGTCATCACGCATCGCCTCGCCTTCAGAAGTCTGATATTCGGCACGGAAATGACCGCCGCACGACTCGTTACGCATCAAAGCATCGCGTGCAATGAGCTCGCCCATCTCGAGGAAATCGGCGACACGCAAGGCTTTTTCGAGCTCGGTATTCATGCCATCGACGTTCGGCACCTTCACTTTCTGCCAGAATTCGGCTCTCAAGGCCTTGATTTCCTCGATGGCTTCCTTGAGACTCTGCTCGGTACGCGACATGCCGACTTTCTCCCACATGATATGTCCCAAACGGCGGTGAATCATATCGACAGTAGTGTCGCCATTTATGGACAAAATCTTCGTAATCTTTTGACGCACAGCGTTTTCCGCCTCGTCGAATTCTTTAAGATCGGTGCTGATATGCGGCACGTTGATTTGGTCGGCGAGATAGTTCTGCATGGTGTAAGGCAGCACGAAATAACCATCCGAGAGGCCCTGCATCAATGCCGAAGCGCCCAGACGGTTGGCTCCGTGGTCGGAGAAGTTAGCCTCGCCCGCAGCAAACAGGCCTTTCACCGTGGTCTGCAGCTCGTAATCGACCCAGAGACCGCCCATGGTGTAGTGGACAGCAGGATAAATCATCATCGGGGTGACGTAAGGATTCTCGTCGACGATGCGTTCGTACATCTCGAAGAGGTTACCGTATTTCTCCTCAACTGCTTGACGGCCAAGACGTTGGATAGCTTCTTTGAAGTCGAGATATACCGCACGGCCTGTGTTGTTGACACCGTAACCGGCATCGCATCTCTCTTTTGCGGCACGTGACGCCACATCACGAGGGACGAGGTTTCCGAATGAAGGATAACGACGTTCGAGGTAGTAGTCGCGTTCTTCTTCAGGGATATCTGTGGCTTTTATCTTGCCTTCACGGAGAAGACGGGCTTTTTCAGTGTCTTTAGGCACCCAGATACGACCGTCGTTACGCAGCGACTCGCTCATCAGCGTCAGTTTCGACTGGTAATCGCCGTGAACAGGGATACATGTAGGGTGAATCTGCGTGAAGCAAGGATTTGCCATGCAGGCGCCTTTTTTATAGCATTGCCATATAGCCGAGCCGTTCGACGACATAGCATTTGTTGACAGGAAGAACACGCGTCCGTAGCCGCCTGAAGCGACGACGACGGCATGCGCTGAATATCTCTCAAGCTCTCCGGTGACGAGGTTTCGCACTATGACACCTCTTGCGCGGCCATCTACGACCACTACATCCATCATCTCACGACGGGCATACATTTTCACCGTCCCCTTCTCTATCTCCTTGCTGAGAGCCCCGTAAGCGCCTAAAAGCAGCTGTTGACCGGTCTGACCCTTAGCGTAAAACGTCCTCGACACCTGAGCGCCACCGAAAGAACGGTTGGCAAGCAGTCCGCTATAATCGCGGGCAAACGGTACGCCTTGCGCCACACATTGGTCGATAATGCTGTTGCTGACCTCTGCGAGACGATAGACATTAGCCTCACGTGCACGGTAGTCACCACCCTTGATAGTGTCGTTGAACAGACGTTGAACGCTGTCGCCGTCGTTAGGATAGTTCTTCGCCGCGTTGATTCCGCCTTGAGCAGCGATGCTGTGGGCGCGACGAGGGCTGTCCTGAATGCAGAACACCTTGACGTTGAAACCCAGTTCACCAAACGACGCTGCTGCCGAAGCTCCAGCCAAACCTGTACCGATAACGATGATGTCAAGCTTACGCTTGTTGGCGGGGTTCACCAGCTTCTGCTCGGTCTTATATTTGGTCCATTTTTCCGCCAAAGGACCTGTCGGTATCTTAGAATTAAGTTCCATTTGTATGTTAAAGTATTACTTTAAGTAAATGTTTTTAAATGATTATCCAATAATAAATTACAACAGATGCAAACATCAACACAATGATGGTAGCGAAGAAGTTTCCGAGGAATTCTATGCGACGTTGCCACACATGGTTGCTCCATCCTATCGACTGCATCACGCTGGCGATTCCGTGTGAGAGATGGAACCATATCGCGACGAGCCAGAGCAGGTACATGACGCTGAAATAGTTGTTCGAGAAGATGAATTTTATCTGGTCGATGCCGTCCACCGGCGCGTTGCCTTTTATCTCCGCGAGCTGCATCTTCGACCAGAAGTCATAAAGATGAAACGCGAGTCCGAACAAGATGAAAGCGCCGAGAGCAAGCATGTTTTTCGATGCCCACGACACGCCTTCCGGACGTTCGTTTACGGCATAACGCTGACGTCCGCGTGCCTTGAAGTTCTGGAATGACAGGATAAAGGCGTAGATGAGATGCAGCGCCATCAAAACAGCCAAACCTATTGTTCCTACTATTGCGTACCAGTTGGCTCCGAGAAACTCGCAAATCCAGCGATAGGCGTCTTCCGAGAAAATGGAGACAACATTCATTGCGCCGTGAAACAGCAGGAAGAGCACGAGACCGCCACCAGTGACAGCCATTATTAGCTTTTTCGTGATTGATGAGAGACCTTTTTTGTCCATGACAGGAGTTTTAAATACAAGCTACAAAAATACAAAATATATCGGAATGAAAAACAAAAAAAGAAGAACCACCCTGAAAAAGGATGGTTCTTCGAGCAAATTAGGATTATATTAATTGAAAAGCATATAGCTCGGGATTATTCCGAGTTCGAAAGATGCAAGGAATGTGCCGTCGGCTGAGTAGCGCAAAAGATCTCCGTTTACGACGTAATTCTTGGCATCTGTGAGATAAATATCGCCATTCTGCGGGTTGACTTTCAAGTTGTAGAACACTTTGCTGTCTGAAGTGATAAAAGGCGTCTCAGGGATTTCTGTGGCATCGACCGACATCTTGTAAACATTGAGAGTGCCGTAGCTGCCGTTCATAAAGAAAATATTCTCCCCTGCGCCGTCGATTGCCATACCGCTCGGATAGCTGCCTTCAGCCAAATCGAAACGACGAATCACCTGATGTGTCGCAGCGTCGATGCAGAAAATCGAAGGCTCGCATGGTGGCATATAATCGCCGCTACATGAAACCCAAATGTGATTGTTTTTATCGACAACCATAGCATTAGGTTCTTTCGCAACTTCAATCTCTCCAACAAGTGTATCATTTACACAATCAATAATTTGGATAGCCTTATTTGAAGTTTCACTTAAAGTGTAATAATTCGACCAATTCGACATAAACACCTCGTTGCCGACCTTCACCATAGCCTCTGTGGTGTTGCCTGTCTCAACAAAAGTCTTGCTCAAATCGTTGAGATTAAGCACCCAGAAACCTGTGCTAACGAGGTCGGAGACATAAGCCTTGTCGTCGCTGACTTGAAGCATATATCTCGGTGAGGTGAAGCCTTCGATTTTATCCTTATACACTATTGACTGTGCGTCAACTTTATAAATATACTTACTGTTGTTGACAACGATGTACAAATCGTCACCTATAAGAGTAAGCGACTGCCCCACATCGCCTATAGGAGCGTTATTTACTCTGAAGAACAGATTATTCTCTACTTCATTTGTATCAAAATTGTAAAACGACAACGATGCGTTTGCATAGGTAAACGTTCCTTCGTTTAAGATAAACAAGCCTTTTGTGGTCTGAGCAGGTGCAGGTTGCGGTGTCTCATTCTTCTTGCTGCATGATGAAAAAGCCACTACAGCAACAAATAACATTAAAAACAGTTTCTTTCTCATAATTTATAATTTAAACTAATTTCAAAACTTCTTCCAGGCATGGCGCGCCATAAAACCGCCATATAGTCAACATCTGTAATATTATTGATTTTAAACTCAACATTAAATCTACGAACCTGTGCCCCTATCGCGACATGATGCAAGGTGTACGGCAAAAGCCTGAATCCATAGAATTCATTGGCATTCATAGATGTCTTGCGCTCACCGGAATATTCCATAGTATAATTCAGATACAACATCTTCCATCGCGCTTCAGCGAAGGCGTTGGCATGATGCCATGGGATATAAATCAGCTGCTGACCGCTTTCGTCGGTGGTATGGCTGTATACATAATTTCCCGAAACCGAGAATTTCCAATGATAGATGTGATAATTCAACTTCAGATGCACCTCTGAGCCGTAAGCGATGACCGTGGCGACATTTTCCGGCACCCAGTAGCGATAAGTCGTAGGCACCCATTGAATCCAGTCTTTAACCTCCGAATAATACGCTCCGAGCTGACTTTCCAACGAAAAACGTCCGAATTTCTTGGAGAACGCCATATTTCCGTCAACAGTCTTGCCGTTTTCAGGTCGCAAATCAGGATTTCCGCCCGGATTCCAATACAAATCATTCAAACTCGGATTTCTGTAATTATGACTATATCCAGCGTTGATTTTCAAGCCTTTGACAAAAATACAGCTATATGACAACGTCGCTGTAGGGAAGAAACCCGCCGACACCCAGTCGACCAAATCGTTACGCAGAGTAAGACGTAAGTCCAAGGGTTTCAGCAACTTACCCGTCATAGCGGCATAAAACGACATGATGTCGCGGTCTTTAATTCCATTGTAGTTGTTTGACGACACCTGCTCATGATCCCATTGCACTTTCGCGTTGAGCTTCCATGACTTATACACATCCTGGTTCAAATCTATGATTTGATGAAAGACGTTGGCGTCGTTGATGGAATTGATTTTTGTCACCGGAGTACCGATATCGGTGTATGACTCGAGGAAATAATGCTGTTTTTCGTAGAAATAAGCCGATTTTATCTCGATTTTACCCGTCTGCCAATATGTTTTGTAAGAAATGAAGTTTCTCGAATAGCCGTTTTCGGTATATTCTTTTGTGCTGCTATTGTTTACATTCGGCATGATTTGCGGGCAGTTACGGTCGCTCCACTGGTTCCACGACACGATGGTTATCAACGAGTTACGGAAGCGCCACTGATATTCAGGCATGAGACCGTAATCGACGAACTCGCCGTTTTTTTGCTTCATCACCTGATGCGGGATTACGCCTATATTGTTGTACTCGAAGTCGTTGTCGCTCGAGGTACGATAAGCTTTCACCCGCAACAGGTGACTCGCCCATGAATAACCGGCAGTAATGTAAGAGCCGAAGGAATTGAAACTGCCGTATGTCTGTTTCAGATCTAGGATTAAGCCTTCTCCGAAGTGTTGAGTGTTCTCAATGTTGATAACACCACCGAGTCCGCCGCTGTTTGCCGACGTGCCACTACCCCACTTCAGCGCCACCTGTTCGGTCATGAACACCGGAATGGTGCTGAAATCGACCTGCCCAAGTGTCGGGGCATTGAGTTGGAAACCGTTCCACAGCACGAGTGTATGACTCGCGGTAGTGCCTCTGAACGATGCTGTCGCGACTCCACCGGGTCCGTATGTCTTGATAAAGACGGGACTGTGCTGGATGAGCAGCTGCGACATCGTGATGGTGTTGAGACGTTTGAGCAGAGCGGTGTCCATCTTACGTTCCATTGCCGTTTCCGCCTGGTTACGCCTTATCGCATCGGCGCTGACCTCGACAGACTGCAGCACTATCGTATCCTGTGCCATGGCGGCAAAGGAGACAACGAGAAACAGTAATACAAACAATTTCTTCATTTTACCCTGAATTTCTGACCGACTCTTATCCCGAAAGTCTCAAATGTCTTTGATTTCAGGCAGGTCTTCTGACTCACTCCTTACGCCGGCGTCTTCCCGTTTATTTGGGATAAACAGTGACATCTGCAGGCGCTGCAAGAGTTTACAGCAGCGGGAACTGTCCGGGGTTCTCACCCGATTCCCTATTGAGTCCACTTAAGGACACCTGAAATCGGTGGCAAAGATAGCAAAAAAAAATTAGCCGAAGCTAATTTTTTAAGAATTTTTTACCTTGAGGATATTCTTTCGTCTTTCCTTTTTGTTCGCCGTTTTTGAAGTTGGCTTCAGTTTTCAAACTGCCATCCTCATAAAACTCGTAAGACGGCCCGTTTTGAACGTTGTCAGCAAACATTTTATAAGTCTTGACTTTGCCATCTTCATAATAAGTCTCCTGAACACCCTCGAATTTTCCGTCTTTGTAGGTATACATGGCAACCATCTCGCCTTGTGTCTTATCTTTGTTGGCATACCAAATCGTAACGCCATCACGATTGCCGTCCTTGTATGACGATGTCTCCATCACGGTACCTTTATCATAATAGATTGTCGACTCGCCGTTTTTCTTACCTTCCTTATAACCAATGCGTTCCATCAGGACTGCGTTCTTAAATCTGAGATAACAGCCATCCATCAGGTTGTCTTTATACTCGACTTTCTTAACGATAGCGCCTTGTTTGTCAAATTCAAGATACAAGCCGTCTCTGTTGTTATCTTCGTATTGGATTATAAAATGAGGTATCTCATTGTTGGCATAGGTCTCGGTCCAAGTGCCCGATTTTTTACCATCGAGCACTTTACCGTAAACTTTCACGCCGTTGTTTTCATGAACGAAGTCACCGTCAGGTCTGCCGGCCAAACTGACCTTATCCATCGTTTGGGCATAACCTGCAACACAAAATATTGATAATAAGACGGTTACAAAAATCTTTTTCATATTACATCATTTCATTATGCAGATATTCGTCAATAGCCTTTGCGGCTTTCTTACCGGCACCCATTGCCAAGATCACCGTTGCTGCGCCGCTGACGGCATCTCCGCCTGCGAACACTCCGTTACGTGTTGTACGGCCGTTATCGTTGGCGAGGATACATCCGTGTTTGTCAGCGTTCAAGCCAGGTGTCGTTCTGAAAATCAACGGGTTAGGTGATGTACCGAGTGCCATGATGACCATGTCGACATCGAGGACAAACTCCGAGCCTTTGATCTCGACTGGACGGCGACGACCCGATGCGTCAGGCTCGCCGAGGCCCATTCTGACACATTTCATGCCGTTGACCCAGCCTTCTTCATTGCCGAGGATCTCGACAGGATTGCAGAGAAGGTCGAACTGTATGCCTTCTTCTTTGGCATGATGCACCTCTTCGGCACGCGCCGGAAGCTCAGCCTCCGAACGACGGTAGACGACATGCACCTCAGCGCCGAGACGCAAGGCAGTACGGGCAGCGTCCATTGCGACGTTACCGCCACCGACGACAGCCACCTTCTTACCCACGTAGTTAGGTGTCTCAAAGCCTTCTTTATATGCAAATAACAGGTTGTTTCTTGTGAGGAACTCGTTAGCCGAGACGACACCGCAGAGGTTCTCGCCCGGGATGTTCATAAACTTAGGAAGACCGGCGCCAGAGCCGATGAACACTGCATCGAAATGCTCGTCTTTCATGAGAGACTCGATAGATGCTGTACGTCCGATGACCACGTCTTTGAAGAAATGGCCGCCAAGACGCATCACGTTTTCGACCTCATGACGTACGACAGTCTCTTTTGGCAGACGGAACGAAGGGATACCGTAAGCCAACACGCCGCCGAACTCATGCAAAGCCTCGAACACCGTGACGTCGTAGCCGCGCACGAGCAGTTCCTTGGCGCATGTGAGGCCTGAAGGACCTGAACCGACGACAGCGACACGTTTTCCGTTCTTCTTGACAGGTTTTACAAGGTTGATATTATTCTCGCGTGACCAGTCGCCCACGAAACGCTCGAGCTTTCCGATGGCGATAGGCTCGAATTTGACACCCATCACGCACTTGCCCTCGCACTGTGTCTCCTGCGGACAGACACGACCGCAGACAGCCGGAAGAGCCGAATCCTGATCGATGATTTCAGCAGCGGCACGGAAGTCGCCTTCAGCCACTTTTTTGATAAATCCAGGGATGTTAATATTGACAGGGCAGCCTGTAACACATTGAGGACGACCGCATTGCAAGCAGCGCTGTGCTTCCACCACCACCTCTTCAGCAGTGTAACCGAGGCACACCTCATCGAAGTTATGCGCACGTACGAGCGGGTCTTGCTCTGTGATTTTCACACGATGTTTCTTGTCGCGAGGCTCGTCGAGGATGCCGCCGATATGACATTTATGACCTTCAGCCTTCTCTTCGTTTTCAAGCTGTTTGTGCTCAACCACGTTGTTATACATCGACTGACGTTTCATAGCCTCTGCAAAGTCGACCTTAGCGCCGTCGAACTCTGGACCGTCGACGCATGTGAACTTAGTCTGTCCACCCACGCTGATACGGCAGGCGCCGCACATACCGGTACCGTCGACCATCAAGGCGTTCATTGACACGGTGCATTTGATGTTGAGTTTCTGTGCGAGCTGGCACACGAACTTCATCATGATCATCGGGCCGATAGCGATACACTCATCGTAATGATTGCCTTGGTCGACAAGACGTTGCAGCATATCGGTGACGAGACCTTTATATTCTGAAGTGCCGTCATCTGTGGTGACGTAAAGATTCGACATTGACGAGAGCTCATCTTCGTAGACGAGGAGGCTGTGCGTACGGGCACCGATGATGACGTCGGCTTTCACTCCGTTGTGATACAGCCATTTCACCTGCGGGAAGATAGGTGCGATACCCACACCGCCGCCGATGAAGACGTAACGTTTGGTCTTACGTTCCTCATAAGACATGTGGATGAACTCCGAAGGACGACCGAGAGGACCCACAACATCGAGGAAAGTGTCGCCGACGTTGTATTTTGCCATCTCCTGTGTAGATTTTCCGATAGCCTTGAAGACAATCGTCACAGTGCCGTTCCAAGGGTCGTTGTCACTGATTGTGAGCGGGATACGCTCAGCTTTTTCTGTCATTTTAATAATCAGGAACTGACCTGGAAGAGCCGCTCTCGAAAGACGAGGCGCTTCGATTTCCATCATGAAGGTGTCCTGTGCTAATTCTTTCTTATTGACTATCAGATACATAATATATAAATTTTAAATTAAATCCCTAAAATTGTGTTCAAAACGAACTACAAAATTAGGGATTATTTGAATAAAAAACAATTTTTTTCAAAAATTTTATCTCACCGTGACGCGTTGCACGCTGACACCGTTTTCGGCTTCGATACGAATCATGAATAATCCGTTGCCGAACTGCGACAAATCAATCTGATTTTCAACTGTTTCGTAAACTTTTTGACCGAGAGAGTTCATCACGACGATGTTTCTGATGCCATCAGCGCTGATGTTCACCACACCTGTGGTAGGATTCGGATAAACGCCGATATTGCTGGTGTTTTCAGCGATGCCGAGTGTTTGTGCGTAGACATAGTCATGAATACCATCGACAGACATTGCGAAAGCCGATTCGCAGGTATTGCCGCCTGAAACGGTGTTGACAGCTGTCACCTTATAATATTGGTTGACATTCTGGATGTCGTTGTCATCGAAACTTGTAACGTTGCCGTCAGCATAACCGATAAGGTTGTAATTCACGCCGTCGAATGAGCGGTAGATGTTATAACGCATGGTCTCGCTCACAGTTCCTGCCCACACAGCATTTGTGACAGTGATGTTGTCGATGCAGAGTGCGAATGCCGCCACTGCCGAGAAATGACGGAAGCCAACAAACACGTTCTCCCCTGCATATCCCGACAAATCGACGGTGTATTTCGAATAAGGATGCGATGTTGTCCATTGCTGTAACATATTGATATTCATACCATCAGAAGAAGCGACCACCACACCGAAAGTCTCGGCAGGATAACTCGGGTCGTATCCTGCTGCAAAGAATTCGAGGCGTGCGCCAGGAAGAATCTTAGTGAGCGGCATGAAAGCATAGTTGTCAGGAGTCAGGTCGCCATGACCATTGACGTATGAGAATGAGGTCAGAGAGGCGTTTGTACCTGCAGTGTTGACCGCTCCTCCAGGTTCCATTCCGCCAGCGGCATAGATGCCGAACACATAGCCGTCGCCATCGCCGTCGAGGAATGACCAGCCTTGAGGGTCGTCTTCAAAATCAATGAAAATATTACGTTCCCATGTGAGGGTAACTTTATCGCCATCGTAGCTTGCATCAAGGTTTTCCGGTGCTATACATTCCAGTTCTACGTCGGCGCATTGAGGAGCTGCGAGTGCGAAATAAGTGCCGTCGGTCTTGCTTCCCTCCTGGATGATGCGAATACAATACTCTGATTCATAACGGTTTACCATGTGAGTATAGCTTGTCTCACCATGATTCAGCATCGCAATAAGCTCGCCGTTAGCATAAACGAGAGCGCCTTTAGCAGGACGTAAAATCTCAGCTTCAACGCCAGAGATGCGGATGTCGTCGACATAAATATAATATGTTTCACCAGTGGTGTTGAAATGACGGATGGCCACGTAAATCTGCTGTCCGGCATAAGATGCGAGGTTAACCGAATACTCAGTGTAGCTACCAGTGCTGTTCCATTCCTGAACCATGGTGAAGTCAGCGGCATTAGTATTGCCTGTGGTTGAAACCGCCACTCCAAAATGTTCCGGATCCGGTGCTATGCCTGGCATGTCGGCATCTCGCAACATGAAAGAGAACACAGTGTTTTCCGTTGCTGTAACACGTGGAAGCACGATGAAATTATCAGGATTCAAAGCGCCGATGTTGCCTGCCATCCAAGAATCTGATTTGAGACAGTTGCCGCTTCCGTAGCCTCCGAAAGGATAAACGCGGAAATTATATCCGTCGTTGTTGGCGTCGATCAAAGTGAGGTCAGACAATGTGCTGTCGGCAAAGTCGTAGAAAATCTCATCAACGACATAAGATGAGGCCATCATCGGGAGCTCCCAGCTGAGGTTGACAGAATTGCCGTCGCTGTTGGCATGCAGACCTGTTGGAGAGCCTTGGAAATCCTCGCCTGTGCGGAAAATCCAGTCGGTTGACTTCGACATTGTTGCACCCGACTGATATGTGGCTGTTATTGTGGTGTTATGCGATGAATTATTTGCAAAGCCGTCTGTATCAAGCAGATACTGTGTTCCTGTCACATTTGACGCCACGGTTGTTCCATCGAGAGTTATTGTGCAGTTTGTGAGCGGGTCTTTAGCCTGAGGTCCGACAAACACATCGTCAACAACGAGGCAGAAATTATCCTGGCTGTTGAAGTGGCGAATTGCGATGTAGACATCCTGTCCCACGTAGCTGTTCAAATCGACTGAATACTCATGCCAGCCGCCTTGTTTCGCTGTCATAGTCCATTCCTGAATCATGGTGAAATCGGCGACGTTAGTGCCTGTTGTGGAAACCGCCAGTCCGAAATGGTCAGCAGGATATTCCTCATCGAGAGCGCAGGCATAGAACGACACATAATGATTGTTTGAAGTTATCGTCAGCTGCGGAGAAACGAGATAGTTGTTCGGGTTAAGCGCGCCTGAATAGCTGCTGTAAGAATATGAAAACACAGCGCCGTTGGAGCCGTGATGGCCGTAGCCCTCACCTATCGGCGAAAGCGTCCAGTTGTAGGTGTCGCCGTCGGCATCGATGGTTTTCCAGCCATTGAGACGGCCTTCGACATAGTCGTTTTCAAAATCGAAGGCATAGCCGTCATTTCCTGTATTATAAAAAGGTGCATTGAAGATGACGTAACCTGATGCGGATACGTAGTTTTGCACTCCTGTTTGAGCTTTCATGTTAAAAGCCAAAGACAAAATAGCTATCAGAGATAGCAGTGTGAGTTTTTTCATATAAAATTATTTAGTTAATATTTACACTAAAAAAGTGTGCAAAGATACAAAAAAATACCTATTTTTGCCGATTAGAAAAAAAATTAATCATAAATACAAATTAAAATGAAAAAGACTTTATTATTAACTGCCATTTTTGCTTTGACAATAGGCAGAATGTTCGCAGGTCCTGTCGACGCTCAGCGCGCACAGCAACTCGGACAGCGTTTTTTGAAATCACAGATTCAGCTAGCGCATACTTCAGCGACACGCGATGCCGTTGACTATTACGCGTTTAATGTAACTGACGGCAACGGTTTCGTCATCGTTGCAGGTGACGACCGCGTGAAACCGATCTTGGCTTATTCCACAACAGGAAGCTTCGATCTGAGCAATGTTTCAGACGGATTTGAGTTCACGCTCAACACCTTCAGCCGTGAGATTCAATACATCAGAGAGAACAACCTCGAGGCCACCGACGACATCAAAGCCGAGTGGGAATCAGTTGCAGCGACAGGTTTCATAAAACAAGGCAGAAGCAACCGCGCGGTGGTCGGACCTCTTTGCGAGACAATCTGGCACCAGAACTGGCCTTACAACAGCCAATGTCCGGAAGATGAGGAAGGCAGCGGCGGTCGTGTCTATGCAGGCTGCGTCGCCACAGCAATGGGTCAGGTGATGAAATTCTACAACTGGCCACCTGTCGGAACAGGTTCTTACACCTACAATCCTGAAGGTTACGACCAGCAGACAGCTAACTTCGGCGAGACAGAATATCATTTCGAGCTTATGCCTAACGCATTGGATTCGTTGAGCACTGAAGAGGATTATTTCTATATCGCTCAGTTCCTGCATCATTGCGGCATTTCAGTCGACATGCAATACAGCGGCAGTGGCAGCGGCGCCTACTCCGACGATGTGCCGCATGCTTTGCGCAACTATTTCAGATTTAACTGCGACGACCATATCACCAACGACAACTGGTGGCCAGGAGGTGGCTACAGCAACGAAGAATGGATTCAGATGCTGAAAGACGGCGGTCTCGATGAAAACATCCCGTTGTATTACAGCGGTCAGGACGACAACTGGCAGGGCGGTCACGCCTTCGTGTGCGACGGCTACGACGAGAACGACTACTTCCACTTCAACTGGGGCTGGAGCGGCAAAGACGACGCATGGTGCCCTATCGGAGCAGTCAACACCACAAAATACGCTTTCAACACCCTGTCGGGCTTCACAGGCCATATCATCCCGAACTCACCGGAATATCTGAACCGTCCTGAAGCAATAACAGACTTTGACGTGGTTGAGAACGACGATATGACAAGCGTAAGCATCAGCTGGACCAATCCTGAGAACAACCTCAACGGCGAGCCTCTGGGCGACTTCACAGTTTATGTTTATCGCGACGGAGAAGTTATTTTCCAAACAGAAGGAGTGAAAGGCTCAAGACTGGTAATCAACGACATGAACCTTGATGCCGGACTTTACCAATATTCTATTATCGCTGAAAATGAATTCGGTTTCAACAAGAGAGCCTATGCTAAAATTCTTGTCGGCGACAAATGCGACATCGTTTTCGAACTCACCGACGAAGGCGGCAATGGTTGGAAAGGTGCGGCCATCAGCGTGACAGATGAAAACGGACAGCGCATCGCTATCATCACCATGGAAGAAGGCAGCGAACAGACAATAGTGATGCCGCTTTTGAAAGGCAACATCAACTTCATCTGGAACCACGGCTGGTATCACAACAGCGAAGGCTACGACACTGATTATGAATGCGCTTTCGTCATCAAAAACACTGACGACGAGATTCTCTACACCTCAAGCGAGCTCAGCGACGGCATCTTCTTGACATATAACAACAACTGCGAGAACGTATCTATTGAAGAAGTCAGCGAAAGCAACGTCCGCCTCTACCCTAACCCGACCAACGGAATTATCAATATTGAGGGTAACGGAGCCATGACAATTTCTGTAATGAACACACTCGGCCAGAAGGTTATGGAAACGACAGCCACCGACAATACCATCATCGATTTGAGCACCTTCGGATCAGGAATCTACATGGTGAGAATCGAGACAGAGGACGGCACTATGACAGAAAAAGTCAATATTAGAAGATAATTCTTATAATAATTTTATAAAAAAACTTGAAGTCACGTTTGTGATTTCAAGTTTTTTATTTATCTTTGCAGGACTTAACCATTTTATTAACTTAATAATTATAGTATGAAAAAATCTCAATTATTAATTGCGATTTTTGCCATGCTCATTGGCAAAATGTACGCAGGTCCTGTCGACGCACAACGCGCGCAGCAACTCGGCCAGCGTTTTTTGAGCGCTGCAAAGGGTTCACAACAGACTGAAATTCAATTAGTTCACACATCAGCAAATCGCAGCGATGTGGATTATTATGTTTTCAACGTTGGTGACAATAATGGCTTCGTCATCATCGCCGGTGACGACCGTGTAAAGCCTGTTTTGGCTTATTCCACTACCGGTTATTTCGATCCCAACGATGTATCAGAGGGATTTGAATTCACGCTCAACTCTTACCGCCAAGAGATTCAATATGTTAGAGAGCATAATCTCGAGGCTACAGCCGACATCGTATCCGAATGGAATTCTGTTTCTGAAAATGGCAATATTACACAAGGTAGAAGTAACCGCGCCATCGTTGGTCCTCTCTGCCAGACGACTTGGCATCAGAATTATCCTTACAACAACCAGTGTCCGAAAGACCCTGAAGGCAACGGCGGTTTCGTCTATGCAGGCTGCGTTGCGACAGCAATGGCTCAGATTATGAAATTTTGGAATTATCCTGAACGTGGTACAGGCTCCCACACCTACACTCCATACGGCTATTCAGAGCAGACGGCCAATTTTGGCGAGACAGACTATCATTTCGAGCTGATGCCGAATGATTTGGACTCGCTCAGCACCGAAGAGGATTGTTTCTATGTGGCACAACTGATTCATCACTGCGGTGTCGCCGTCGACATGTCATACGGTCCTGACGGCAGCGGCGCCTATTCAGAAGATGTGATCTCTGCATTGAGAACCTATTTCAATTATTCATGCGATGAGATGATGCATAAAAGTGGACCATGGGGCTTGACTTTTTATACAAACGAAGAATGGGCTGCTGTGTTAAAAAATCAAGGTCTAAATGACGGGATGCCGTTATATTACGCTGGTGGCGATGACAATGGTGCCGGTGGTCATGCCTTTGTCTGCGACGGCTACGACGAGAACGACTATTTCCACTTCAACTGGGGATGGAGCGGAAAAGACGACGCTTGGTGCCCTATCGGAGCATTAAACACCACAAAATACGCTTTCAACCAATCTAACGAAATCATCGGACATATTCAACCATTATCACCGAACTTTTACCAACATCCGGAAGACATCACCGACTTCAATGTCATTGAATATCAAGATGCCCACACGGTGAAGATTACATGGACCAATCCGGAACACAGTGTATATGGTGGTCAATTGACAGATCTGACCGCTTATTTGTATCGCGACGACGAAGAAATCTACCGCGTCGAAGGAAGAAAAGGTGAAGTAATAACTTTTATCGACACGGATCTTGAAAGCGGTATTTACCAGTATTCAGTGGTGGCGGAGAATGAATTCGGTTTGAATGGCAAAGAGTACGCCCAGATACTTGTCGGCGACAAATGTGACATCATATTCGAGCTCACCGACACAGGAGGCGACGGCTGGAAAGGCGCCAGCATCAGCATCACAGACGGGAGTGGACAACGTATTGCGATAATCACTATGGAAGATGGTTCGGAACAGACAATAGTGATGCCGTTGTTGACCCAGCCACTCAAATTCATCTGGAACCATGGATGGTATCACACCAGCCCACAATACGACACCGACTATGAATGCGCTTTCGTGATTAAAAGCATTTATGACGAGATACTCTACACCTCCGGCGAGCATAGCGACGGCGTATTCATGACTTACAACAACGACTGTGAAAATCACACCGCCGTTGCAGAAGTCAGCGCAAGCAACGTCCGCCTCTACCCTAACCCAACCAACGGCATGGTCAACATCGAAGGTAACGGTGATATGACCATCAGCATGATGAACACTCTCGGTCAAAAGGTTCTTGAGACAACAGCTACAGGCAACGCCACCATCGATTTGAGCGGTTTCGGATCAGGAATCTACATGGTAAGAATTGAGTCTGCAAATGGTACAATGACAGAAAAAATAAACGTAAGGAGATAAACTATGGCAACAATTAAAGGTTGGCTGCCGACCCACGCCGCATCGGACAAATCGACATCATTATCACCTTCCCGAAAAACGACTACACCGACGCCCAGAAGGTGATGCTCAAACGCGCTGCAGATACGTGTCCGGTTGGAAAGTCGCTGCATCCTGATGTGAAAGTAAATTTGGAGATGAGGTTTTAGGCTCTTCTGAATTTTATTAAAAAGTTTGAGGTCGCAAATTGCGACCTCAAACTTTTTGTTGTATAAGATTGTGGAGACTTGTTTTTAAAAAACAATATTCCAATATGGTTTTTTATTGTGTTTTCCATATTGGAATATTGATTTAATAAACGAATTGTGAAGTTGATTTTGGAAAGGATATCCAAATATAATAACCGGTCACAATTGTGACCGGTTATTCTTATCTAATATGACATTGCTACAATTCAACAGGGACCTCTACAATCTCACATTCACTATCTGGATTTACCTTTGTTTCACACATCGGACACGGATTGCTGATATCATCTATCAGATAACCGCAATTAGCACAAACTACACATGGTAAAATCCTATACAAATGACATTCGGAGCCTTCTTCCACCTTTGCACCACAAACGGGACAAAATTCATAATTTGGCGAAAGAAGGCTTTTACATTTATTGCATATTGTGTATGTATAAAATGTTGTCAAAAGACTATACGATTCTATTCTTCTTGTTGAGCGTCATCATCTGTCGAGCCACCTCCATGCAAAGCTACGAGTCTAAAAAACGACCAAAATCCAGTAATAATAGGTATCCAAGTCAATTCATACATATCAATGATGCAAATAAATATAAAAAAGACTACACTAAAAACTAACAATATTAAGTTTCTATTTCTTTGTCTTGTCCAACGATTTACAAGTTCCTCAATTTCTTTGTCACTTTGCTCTCTTTCTGCTTTTTTCTTTTCTTTAATAGCTTTAAGAATCTGTTTCTTATTTTCATAGTATTCAGCGACATAGTCAGTGTAACACGTATCGTCCACAAAGAAATGATAAACACGCTTCATAAAACCTTGGATGCCCTCTATGTGAAATGATCCCTTACCGTTATCGAATTTTATCGTTCCTCCATTAGCATCAATTGATGATTGTGAATCTATATAAGCTATAACATCTTTAGCATCCGCGAGTCTTTTTATTTCTTCCGCAGTGAAATCCAAATACAATGTTTTTATTTCTGCATTATTCTCTGGATGAATACCATCAGTGTTCACCCCGGTAATAATTGTGTTATTATATGAACCCAAAAACACAGTACAAGTAGCTAAGCTGTCAACTGATTTCTTCTCAGAAA
>Ga0310696_10002632_pt1 | contig 23458 bp, 23 predicted proteins | sample AusTroGonzalo_MG_4_FD_203885 | JGI IMG/M metagenome (GOLD analysis project Ga0310696, IMG submission 203885) | Bovine rumen microbial communities from tropical cattle in Woodstock, Queensland, Australia - Gonzalo_02 (v2) (version 2) | ecosystem: Host-associated > Mammals > Digestive system >...
ACAAGGAATCGTTTGTCGGTGCATTTGGAGAATGGGAAGAGAAATGGCATGATTTCCTTCTTGAGAGAAGCGCTGATGCCAATGGGAAAACCCACTATGTACACAAAAACTTGCGTAGTGCGTATTTTAGCCTGAAGAGAAATATGCCGTGGCTGTGGACATGGTACGACTTCCCTGAACTAAATATCCCAAACACAAACAATGCTTTGGAATCGCTAAACTCGGATTTGAAAGCAAAACTTAATCTGCACAAGGGCATCAGCCTGGAACGTAGAAAAGTGTTTATCCAAGATTTTTTGAAAGCACATAAGCCTTTGAAAAAGAAATAGTTCAAGCTTGTTTTAGGTCTCTTTTTGACACATATAACATTTTCAAAGCAATTTCAGGTCTCTTTTTGACACATACGCCAATATTTCTTTTATGCACTTGCAACGATTGCTCAGCATAAACATTCATCCCGTTGAAAGTTTCTTTCTGCCAACCATCAAGTTCTGTAACCTCTTTTGTTGTTATTAAATATTGCCTTCTGAATCTTATAAGTTCCATGTCGGGGTATTATTTCCTTAATAAATAATTTTTAAACCATTCTTTTAAATCAAGAAAGGATCTTACATATAACAAAGTAACAAACAACTCTTTAAAATACTTTAAATATTTTGCTTGCTTATAATACTCCAATGTGAGCACACCATGCCACTCAAATATCCGGTTTGTCAATTCTTTTGAATATTTTGGAGCAAAATAATCCCTCAAACCTTCATATAAACGAATGTTGCTCTTGAATATCTCAATGCGATTCCCCCACGAAGAAATTCCACCAGGATGTTTCCTATATATACACATTTCTTCTGGAATATAGTAATAATTACCAACAGAAGCCATTGCTGCAATTCTCAAACGATCCACACTAATTATACCATATTTGAACACATAGGACATCACATCTTGCATAGATTTTGAACTCCGATAAACAAGACTTGCGGATGGGACATTCCATCCTTTTATACTATCTTTAAAATCATATGTTTGCTTCATTTTATCATAACTAGGATGAAAATCCCTTATAAACTCTCCTTCTTTATTAACAACCTTGGCATTATGAAAACAACCAGAATATTCGGGGTGAGCCTCAAGAATATCCACCTGCTTCTGCAATTTCAACGGATCCGTCCAATAATCATCGCCTTCACATACTGCCACATATTTAATCAAATCAAACAACTCGGCAATGCTGGCATATTTCACCTTTCCTATTGAAGAGTGATTATATTTTAACAAAATAACGCAAAAATAGCAATTCCTGTTTCTTTTATGTTGGGCAAATATACGCAAATACTCATCCGTCTCTTCTTCTGTTGACAGATTAAATTCTATCCTGTCGAAATTATCGTCAAGATATTTCATAATAACTCCTGGTTCCCCATCAGTACTTGAATCATCAGCAATGTGACATAAAAAAGGGAAATCCGTCTGCTGTATACAAAATCCATTCATTGCTTCTTCAATATAAGAAGCATGATTATAAGTTATACAATTTACACGAACTAAAAATTCTAAACCATTATTATTCATTTTTGTACTTCATATTATTTATTAAATCAATTAATAATGATTTCGCCATCATTAATTACTCTTTTTTATTTGACTAAAATAATATTTAGTAATAGGCAATTTGTAAAATGCTTTGTATTCTTATCGACTTACACCAATATCCCCATGACCAGGAAATAACATTCTATCGTCTACTATGCTTTTTATTTTCTCCACCGACATCTGAGCCAAAGCCTTATCCCCTTTAGACAGATTAGTAACAACCTTCAAACCTGGTATGTACGAATCACCAGAAAAGAACCATTCATCTGTCATATACGACAAACAACTCGGGCAATGCCCCGGGGTTTCTATTACTGACATTTCCACTCCATCATACAACATAACAATGTCACCTTCCTTCAAAACTCGCAATTTGTCTCCTACATATTCAACTGGACATTCGTGATAGCGGGACAGATTCAACTTTGACGACCGTATTGCTGTCGCACCATATTCAGAGGTATATATCAGGCATTCAGGGAATAGCCTTGCCAATTCGTTTATCCCATATATATGGTCAAAGTGCGTGTGCGTAAGAAACAAGCCTCTTATCCTATTTCCATCTGGAAATATTTTCATCACCTTGTCCATATCACCACAATCAACTAGCCAGGAATCGCTTGACTCATCACTGCTGATTAGATATGTATTTGATGAAAATACAGAATTTACTATTGTCTCGACACGCACTGGCACAATTAAGCATTATTAGAAGAACTCGACCATTACCACATTTTTTCCGATACTTTGACCGACTTCCACAGATATTTTCTTTATTTTTCCATCCATTGGAGCCAATATCTGATTGTTCATCTTCATTGAATCGAGAATACAAAGGCATTCCCCCCGTTTTACGCTTTGCCCTTCCGCAACACAAACATCCAATATAGTACCTGGAATAGCAGAAACAACACATTTGTCATTCCCTGCCACATAATTTCTTCTGCCACTATATTTCTTGGTCGGAGTTGTCAGATACTCAGCATCTTCAAGTTGAAGCGATATAATATTATTATCCATAGTACAGAATTATAAAACATTAAAATGGAACAACTCCGTGCTTCTTTTTAATACACTCTACCTTCTTGCTTTCGGCAACATTCAGTGCCTTAATCAAAGCCTCCCTTGTATCTTCGGGATTGATGACTGCATCCACATACCCATTAGCAGCGGCTACATACGGATTTGCAAATTTTTCCTTGTACTCTTCAATCTTCTGTTTCCGAACAGCATCCTTGTCCTCTGCTGCATTTATCTCTTTCCTGAATATAATGTTTGCAGCTCCTGCTGGTCCCATTACGGCAATCTCGGCGCTTGGCCATGCGAATACAAAATCGGCTTTCAGATGACGCGAACACATTGCAATGTAACCGCCTCCGTATGCCTTACGCATAATCACGGTCAACTTTGGAACTGTCGCCTCGCTGTATGCATACAGAACTTTTGCCCCGTGCCTAATTATACCTGCATGCTCCTGGTCAACACCCGGCAAGTAACCCGGCATATCCTCGAATGTAACCAATGGTATATTGAATGCATCGCAGTAACGGATAAACCTTGCAATCTTATCCGACGAATCAATGTCAAGGACACCGGCAAGCACCATTGGCTGGTTGGCAATAATACCTACTGCACGACCATTAATTCTTGCAAAACCAACAACTGCATTCTTGGCAAAGTTCTCGTGAACTTCCAAGAATTCAGAACCATCAACTACTCCACGCACAACATCCCTCACATCGTAGGGTTGTCTAGGATCTGACGGGAAACGCTTGCTTATTTCCAAATATTCTGCTTTGGGTTCAACTACAGATGCGCAGTTTACCGCCTCCTCGTTATTATGAGGAACTATTGACAGCAAGTTCTTTATCTGGTTGAAGCATTCCATCTCGCTTTCTGCATAAAAATGAGCATTTCCTGTAATTTCAGAATGCACCTTTGCTCCACCAAGTTCCTCCATCCCGATTTCCTCGCCAAGAACCGTCTTGATTACCTCTGGTCCGGTAATAAACATCTTCGATATTTTGTCAACGGTAAAAACGAAGTCTGTCAATGCCGGCGAATAAACAGCACCGCCAGCACACGGACCCAATATTACCGATATTTGCGGAATAACCCCAGATGCCTGCGTATTTCTGTAAAATATTTCACCATAGCCAGCCAAAGCGTTTATTCCCTCCTGAATGCGCGCACCGCCAGAATCGTTTATGCCAATCAGCGGAACTTTCATATCCAGCGCCACATCCATTATCTTTGTTATCTTTCTGGCGTGAGCCAAGCCTAGCGACCCACCAGAAACGGTAAAATCCTGCGCATATATGCATACTGGTCTTCCACCAATGGTTCCAGTTCCTGTTACAACTCCATCTCCTGGGAAATCTTTTTTCTCCATTCCAAAATCGTGGCAGTTATGCTTGACAAACATACCTAGTTCCTGAAACGATCCAGCATCCAGCAATGAATCAATTCGTTCTCTGGCAGTCATTTTGCCAGCTGCCTTTTGTTTCTGTATAGCCTCCTCTCCGCCACCAAGACGGGCAACCATTAATCGGTTATTTAAATCTTCTTGCTTGTTTGTATTCATTTATATCTCATTTATTTTGTCCATAATATGCATTTTTTCCATGCTTTCTAGCAAAATGCTTATCTAATATATATTGAGGCATCAAACTATTCGAATTTAAAAATAGTGTTTTAATCGCCATTTCCGCAACTCTCTCAAGAACAACTGCATTATGCACTGCTGCTATAGCATCTGTCCCAAAAGCAAATGGTCCATGATTTTTCACTAATATGCCTGGAACATCAATAGGACTAATGCCTAACATTTTTATCGTTTCTACAATAACCTTTCCCGTATTTAATTCATACTCTGTATTAGTTTCCGAAATAGACAAATCTCTTGTACAAGGAATATCTCCATAAAAATAATCTGCATGAGTTGTTCCAAGTGCTGATATCGGCATTCCTGCCTGTGCAAATGCCACAGCATTAACGGAATGAGTGTGAACTACCCCCCCTACATTACTAAAAGACTTATATATTTCTAAATGGGTTGGTGTATCTGAAGAAGGTCTTAGATTACCTTCTACAACTTCCCCTGTTATAAGATCAACGACAACCATATCTTTAGGTTGCATATGTGCATAATCTACACCTGAGGGTTTAATTACCACAAGATTAGTATTTCGATCTATTTCGCTACAATTTCCCCATGTGTACAAAACAACACCCTTGTCCACTAAATCTATATTTGCAGCACAAACCTTATCTTTTAAAACTTCAAGCATAATAATTATATTCCACTTTCATACAAATCTTTTACGATACCATCCCATTCACCAGAACTTGTCAATATGTATTCAACAACATTCCTAATAACTCCTTGACCACCCTTAATATTACTAATATAATTAGCAATATTCTTTACCTCATTGCAACTATCAGAAGGGCATGCCACAAACCCAGTCAACTTCATGGGAGCCAAATCATTAAGATCATCTCCCACATAACCTATTTCGGCCTTTAATATTCCATTGTCTTTTATAAAATTACGCAAAAAAGTAACCTTATCCTTTATACCTTGGAACAAATAATCAGCCTTTAATTCTACCATTCGTTTTTCTGTTGCCGCACATTTCCTACCAGTAAGCACTATCAATTTTATTCCAACATGTTTTGCGGCATGAAAACCAGCAGCATCTTTCGTACAAAACTTTTTTAATTCATTTCCATTATCATCATAGTAGATTCCAGCATCAGTCATCGTACCATCAACATCCACAACCAAATATTTAATTTTTCTATTCATCGGTATTACTATTTATAAGCAGATGGTGTCAAAAACTCAATCTCTACACATAAATTGCGTATCGCATCCGACACAGCAATATTAAATTGATTTCCATGACTTGTCTGACTTGTCATATTCATATCATAATAATTATTCCCCGCCTCTTTATAACCATCTGCCCCAACTGCAACAATCCTTTTTACCTGCAAATCCTTCAATAATTTTAGAAGCATAATAAAACTATTGTTACCTTGTATAAAAGCACCTGACAAACTATTATAATCAATTTTATAGTTTGCATTTACATCAGTTAAATTTGAAGTAACAATAGTTGGACAATTCACAAGTTCTATTTGATTGTAACGTTTTCCATTACTGAAGAATACATAATCTGGCGAATAAATCTCGGGAATAAAATTTACAGAAATAATAATGGGGTCGTTTTGTTTTATATAATCTACTATCTTATCTTTATAGGAAACGATTGTTGAACCTGGCGCCATTACTAATATTTCTTTTCTATTCAAAAAACGGCTTAAGCGTTCTCTATCTAACCTGTCATCAATTCTATTATTTTTATACTCTTCGTATAACGAATCAGCATATATAGCATCAAACGCAGTTTTCTTATTATTGTCAAAACGAGCAAGCAAATGATTAATGTCTCGATTAGTAAGATCTCCCTTTTTTAAATAGTGTTCTGCATAATTCCTATGTAAATTAAATCTCGCGGAAAGAAAATATGCAGGCGTATATCCCCATTCTGTAACGCCTTTTAATGGTGCTATAAAATCTGTTATAGCATCCATCAAGAAATCAATATCATAAGATTTATCAGCAGAATCATTTAAATAATCAGCTATTAGTTCAATTGGCAAGTTACCAGGTATCCTTCCCATACCCATGAGACTTCCATCTACTGATATTGGTCTATTCAAATGCTTATCCACATAATTCTGAGCAAGACTACAACTTAACGACATATTTTCATGCAAATGCAAAGCTACCCGAATATCACGATCAAGATTATTGTCTACTAAACTAACAATACGATCCAAATCTCGTCGTTTCATACTACCAAAAGTATCTACTATGGAGAATTGATAGGGATGAATGTCATTTACTTGTTTTAGTATCCATAGAATACGCTCATCAGAATATCCCATAATGTTAATTGGGTTTATACTTAATTTATATCCTCTGGATTTTACATCCCTAGCAAAACTCATTCCTTCTTCAATATCATAATCATGGGCAGTAATGCGTATCATTTCTATACCTTTTCCACAATATGGGGATAATTTACTAACATCATAATTGCTACGCATTGCCATTGCAGAATACATCGTATTTCCACACACATCTGGAAGTAAACGATTTAACTCTTCAATTCGATTACAAACTGTAATGTCTTGATTGTAACTTTCAACATTCCGCAAAAAACCGACTTCTACGACATCAACATTAGCCTTAGTAAGCAATCTTATAATATTGCGAGCTATTTGAAAACCCCATTTCCAATCGTTGACGTATCCCCCGTCACGTAATGTACAATCCAATAATTTTAAATCAAACATTGCCCTACTGATTCTGTGAAATTATTTGACGAACCACTTCCAAATCTTTGGGTGTATCAACAGAAATTGTCTTATACTCAGAAATAATCATTTTTACAGGAATGCGATTCTCGACAAATCGCATTAGGTCATTTTCTTCTGCTCTTTCTAATTTTGACTTTGGTGTATTATTATAGAACTCAAGTGCTTTCTTTGAAAATATTTGAACTCCTGTTACCTTCTCATATTGTATGTCCAATATACCTTTAGGATATGGAATCGGACTTCTGGAAATCATCAAAGTATCCCTGTTTGAATTCGTTACAACTTTCTGATTGCTAAAATCTATTACATCAGCAGGATTTGTCATTACATTTGTCAATGCAGCAACATAATACTCCGATGATAATTTATCTGGAATTATTAACGAAAAACACTCTTCATTTACGAGTGGTTCATCACCCATAACAAGCATATATAAATCAGCATCTATCTGGGTTGATACCTCGTACAATCTTGATGTTGGAGTATCATGATTTTTTGACGTCATTATAGCATTCATTCCATACTTTTGGCATTCAGCCATAATTCTATCATCATCCGTAGCAACCCAAACTCCCGAAAACTTTTTATTTTTTATTACTTGCTGATATACCCACCATATCATTGGTTTTCCCAATATTTCTGCCAATGGCTTACCTGGCATCCTAGAAGATTGGTATCGCGCTGGTATTACTCCTACTATATTCATTTATCTTATAATTTACTATACTATTTATAATTATGCTGGTCAAGAAAATCTTGCACTGTTTCATATTGCCAATAAAAATCAACAACAAGGTTCTTTGTTATATCAATATTGTTTAATGCCACGACATAATATCCATGACCTTTGGGCATATATCTGTAATCATTTGACCAGCCCGCAATATACATTTTGTCAATCTCTTGACCATTTATAATAACACGATTCAACTTAGTACATCCCGCAAGGTCATCCATCGGGCAAAATTCAATACATGTAGCATTATTAGCATCAATTTCTAAATGAGTATGCAACTCTTCGCCTTCTACCTTATTAATTCTCCAGTGATATTTTCCACCAATCAAAAATCTTGATGCTAATACATTATAATTCACTTCGTAATCTTGATTGTCTTCCAACAAAATTGAAATTAGTTCAGGATCACATCCCCTATCGTCAAGCAGACGTCTAAATCTAACTGACTCGTCTTCCTCTAGAAGCACTTCTTGATGTAAATTCAATTTCTTTACATAGTGTTGTAAGTGAAATTTGTATATATCTGTTTCTGAAGGATTCTCATTCAACCGCCATCTCCAATAATCTGGAGAATACAACAACTCTATTGGCACTAGTACTGCAAAAAGATAATGATTTAATGCTCGTAAATCCACTAAATCCGTAGATCTGTAATCCTTTTCACACATATATGAAAACAATAATGTATTCTTCTTCATTACTGATGTTCTTTTCCACAATAATGGTTTTAAGGATATTTCAGACCTAACAGATGTTACTCGCCGACAACTCAATATATATGAAGCAGCATCTCCTCTTGATGTTGACCTGTCAATTTGCAACCTATCCAACAACAAATTATGCGAACGCACTTTTATTTGATTTTTACTATATAACCGATTGCATTCATAAAATATATCATCATCAACATATTTAGCCTTTTCAAAAAAATTTGGAAGCAAAGGACAACCTTCTCCACAAATTCCTATTTCGTATTGCGGCTCATGATTCATCAATTGGATAAACTGAAGTGTACGTTCCTTGCCCAGCATAGCAATTATTTCTCTATTTGAATATACAGGCAATGACTCGTTATTTTCTGCCAAAAATTTCTTGTATCTTTTTTCAGCATAATCTGAACAATTTAACGGCTCATTAATTGACAACCGATACAACGACTGCCTATAGCCATGATATTGCCTTATTGCAGAAAAAGAAAAAGGCATAAATGGAATATTATTTTCAGCACATACTTCAAACTGGCTTCTATACCCCTCAAATGCATTAAACATACCTTCTATTTTTTCAGCAGGATGTTTCTTCCTAATTTCACTAATTATGTCATTCAAACATTTTTCAAATTCATAATTGCGCTTGGTAAAGTAATCAAAAAGCATTTCTGTCCTTGACCCATTTTCTATCTCACTTTGCGTGAAAATTCTATCTGGAATATAGTACTGCTCTACATCCTTTACATCATCATAAGTAAATGGGTCTATTTCCCAATCTAAAAAATATGTTGGATAAAAAGTTGTCTCTATAATCTCTCCCAAATGCTTTTGCATATACTCATACGAAATAAGTATATCATTATTTTTCTTACAATGATACAAAAAATGTAAGTACCAATATTTTCTTGAAATATCCTCTAAATATTCAGTATTTAATGATACATATATAAACATATTCTACAAATAACTTAAAGGTAAAACAATCATAGGTTTCGTTTTTAGCATCATTGCCCCCCATGTCAAACCAAGTCCGAATGATATACCCAAAAGTGTCAAAGGTTTTGTTGCCAACTGTTCCGATAAATTTGTCACCATTAATAATGGTATAGAGGCTCCACCTGTATTACCATAATCTTGTAAGTTATATGGAACCTTATCTATATTCAATTGCAACTTTCTTACAATTCTATCTACTATCATCTTATTGGCTTGGTGAATTAAATAATAGTCAACATCATTATCTTTGTCCAAGCCAAGTTTCTCAATTACACTTTTGGCACTTAACGGAGGCTTAGAAATTGCAAATGAGAACACATCCATACCATTAATCAAAGCATCTTTGGGTGCACGGATAATTCCATTTCCAAAATCTTCATATTCAAATGATTCTTTTGTAATCGGATGTCTATAGCCTCCGTGTGGTGTCATAAGCGCCCTATAACCTTCACCATAGGTATTTAATTCAATTGAAATTTCATCAGCAGTTTCGTCATATTCCATTGCAATAGCAGTACCACAATCGCCGAACAAAGGTCCCCTACTCTTATCTTTGGGCGAACTCATTCTACTAGTCGTATCTCCAATCAAAACCAAGGCTCTCTTTGCAGCCCCTGATGTCAACAGATTTCCTGCAATATTAAACGAATATAAACAATCGCAACAACCCATTGGGACATCAAGCACAAAAGTTGAAGTTGGCAAATCTAACCTATATTGAAGAATTGATGATGTAGGTGGTGTCTTATAATCACCAGTTATTGAAGAGAAAAGCAATACATCAATAGTATTTTTATCCCAACCCAAACCATCAAGCAACCGCAATGCCGCATCGTAACACAAATCCGAAGCACAAACATTTTCCGTTGCAATATATCTGTTTTTTATGCCAACAGTTTTATCAAATGTATCTGCTTCTTCTTTGGTAAAGTAACATAAATCTGCAGATTTTACAGGATTGTTTGGAACGGTAGCAGCAACACCCCTTATAGCAATATTTTTAATCTTCCAGAATGCCATTTCTACAATTCTACTCCGTATTTTTTTAATATATCCTTACCTGCTGCATACGATACAAATCCAAGAATATCTTCCGGTTCCAACATTATTGAGAATTCATCCTCGCAGGACGATACCAAACTCAATTGGTGAACAGAATCCCATCCATTGACAGCACATTTGCAAAACCCGTCTCCCAGTACTTTTTCTTCAACAGAAAAAGTATCAACAAATATCTTATTGTACTTTTCTAAATTAGTCATAAATAACTGTTCTATTGCATTATAACTTTACCCGATTCGTTACGCTTTATTTCTTCAACATATATTACATCAATGTCTTTATGAAATACATGTATTTTACTTTCCAGAAACATTGCGACTTTGTCAAGTATTGTTTCATTAGTCACAAGAATTCGCAATTTCTGATCATTTCCGCTACAATAGCAATCCGTATCGAACTCATCCTTTATCATTTGGTCAAGACCATCAAGACTAATCCTTTGTCCATAAATCTTTAGGAAACGCTTCATTCGTCCTGTAATGTAGTAATATCCATCAGCATCCTGTTTGGCAATGTCTCCAGTATGTAATATGCCACCATTCTCATCTCCCTTCTGCAGGTCTTCTATACATTCTGCATAACCCAACGAGACATTCGGCCCTTCATATAGCATCTCACCTTCAACATCAGGAACCGTAATCTCATTATCATTGGCATCTATTAAGGTCAATTTGCCGTTCGGTATAGCGACTCCAATCGAAGCGCACTTATCCAAAGCCACCTCCCACGGCAAATAACTTATTCGTGCAGTAGCCTCAGTTTGTCCATACATCACATAGAAGCGTTTGCCCGATTGCTTAGCGTACTCCATATATTCTTTAGCAATGTTGGGATTTAATTTACCACCCGCCTGTGTCATTACCTTTAAGTCAGGAAGCGACATCTTGAATATACGCAAGCGCTTCAGCATCTCGTATGTGTAGGGAACACCAGATATTGAAGTTGCTCTTTTGTCCTTACAGAAAGTCCAAAATTCAGACTGTAATACATCTTTGTCTGTCAATAATATTTTTGCTCCTTTTAGCAAATGACTATTAATAACAGACAACCCATACGAATAATTCATCGGCAAAGATGTTATCGGACGCTCATTCTCATCTATATTTAGATATTCTGCAATAGAAGACGCATTACTCTCCAAATTATACTTGGACAACCTTACTAATTTGGGAGAGCCAGTACTGCCTGATGTTGTTAAGCATAAAGCAAGTTTGTCGTTCAACTTATATGAATCATACTTTGTTTTAATTAATGAATAATCGTAATATGTATATATAGTATCTCCACCAAATAGAGAAACCTTATCACTGGGAAGCCATATATATTGAGGATGATATATACTAAACAAGTTAAATAGCAAATCATTTTCAATTTTACTATTTAACATCACTGGCACAACATTATTTTCTATCGCTGCCAAATAACCAAGCAAAGATTCTATCTTATTTTTGCACAGCAAAAACATTAGACATCTCTCTGACAATATTTTGGGAAATTTTGCAACATAATCACAAATATCGCCATACGACAATACCCTGCCGTCATCAGTTTCGACAGCAACATTATCTCTGCTTCTTTGGTCTACATTTAAATACATCTAATCCTACCCAATAATTGCGATTATCATCATTATAACTAAAGACGTTCCTTCAAATGCATCAGAACTAATATATCAATCATATCTTGACCAACAAATCTTAGCGATTACATTCTATTTAGCACACCTCCGTCAATAATCAAACTTACACCAGTAATCCAAGACGCTGCATCAGATAATAAATATATTATTGAGAATGCGACATCCTGAGGGGTTCCATAGCGTTTCAAAGGATAACGTTGTATATCTCTTTGAAGTTCCTCTTCCGTAAACGTTAGGTTATCAACTAGTTCTGTTTGTACCATACCTGGATGTATAGCATTGAACCGTATCATTTTAGATGGTGTAATTTCTCTAGTACAATAATGCATAAAATTAGCCAACGCCGACTTTGCACCTCCATATACAGAATTTGCGGGACTACATCCAAAAGATGCTGCAGATGAAACAAAAACTACTGAAGAAGATTTTTCTAATTTCTTTTTCTTTAGCAAATTATTGGTAAGCATTATAGGCGAAAAAGTATTCGTCTCATAAACTTTCAACAAATCTTCGTGTTTCAAAAAGCCTATTGGCTTGGTAAACGAAATACCAGCATTGTTAACCAAGCCATTCAAAACTGGCACATCTAACACAAGTCTATCTAAATCTTCTTGTTTTGTCAAATCTGCAACGATTTGAATGTGATTACCATCTTTTGACAATTTAAGAAATGTTTCATTTAATCTTTCCGCATTTCTTCCTGTAATAACTAAATTTGCACCCATTTGGGAGCATTCTATAGCCGTCGCACGACCTATCCCTGACGATGCGCCAGTCACTAAGATAGTTTTGCCTTCTAATGAATATGGATTATATGACATGGACATTATCTGTTTCTTCATCCGAAACCTCTACAAGGTCGGAAATTATTAATTTATCTGTATAAAATGCAACTGTACCCCATGAAAGGCCAACACCAAAACCACAGCACACAAACTTAGTCAACTTGTCTTCACACTTGTTTTTCAATTCCGCCACAATTGTCATTGGAATACTAGCTCCATTGGTATTACCAAAATGATACATACTAGACGGAACCTTTTCTGTCGGAATTTTCAGCTTCTTTACAATCATATTATTCATCTTCATATTTGCCTGATGAAAAACGAAATAATCAGACTGCAAATAATCAAAACCAAAATGCTCAGATAAGGCTTTCACTGATTTAGGCACAGTTGTAATGCCAAATGAAAAGACATCCATACCTTTCATGCGAGAAATAAGCCGAATAGTTTCTTTGCCTTCGACATATTCCGTATTAAAACTTGATATTGTAGCAGGATTTCTAGCCCCTCCATCCGGAACAATGATAGCATCAAACCCACTACCATCCGTACCAAAATGAAACCTAAATCCAGACTCACCCTCTTTATATTCTAATGCAGTAACAGTACCAGCACTACCAAAAAGCGGAGATAACCTGCGTTTATCGCCTTGTACACGACCTTTGGCTTCACCCACACATAGGAGAGCTTTTTGAATATTCCCATGCCCCAATACAGCGGCAGCAGAACTGAGTCCATAAACCCAACCGGAACAACCAAGTGAAATATCCTCAGTATAACATTCCTTACTCAATCCAAGGCGATCTTGCATAATGCAAGAAGTCGCCGGCAGTATATAATCAGGATTTTGAGAAACAAAAAATATTGCTCCAATCTCCTCTTTACTCCAACCTAAATCCTTGATTAATTTTTCTGCTGCAGCATAACAAAGATCTGATGTCGTAAGCGTAAAACTAATTCTTCGCTCCAAAACTCCTGTTGTTTTGACAAAATCTTCTGGAGCATAATCCTTCGACACAACATCCCATGGTGTTGGGTGTAAATTGTTTGCAATTGTGCGTGGAACCCCAGCAGCAATACCAGCAATCCTTACATTATTAAATTCTAAAAATGCCATTACAATCTGCTTTTAACAATATTAAATATGTCTTCAATTGTATTCGACTTCTTTACATCATCACCCTTTAGAGTTACATCATACTCTTCGTCAACCATTGCAATAATTGACAAACCTATAAGCGATGACCATTCGTCCAAATCTCTAAATCTTGTTTCTGGCTTAAAAACACTAGCATCTGTGTCATCAAATTGTTCTGCAAAATGTTCTACAAATTCTTTAATTTCCATAGTAATACTTATTTTAAATTATTAATTTATATCTCAACCTTAACTGCGGGCGTTCCCAACACATGTTGTCCGTCTTTAATATTACGCATAACTGCACTATTGATACCCACTTCAACATTCCTACCAATCTTTTTATAAGGAATAACAGAAGACTTTGTATGCATAACAGACATTTCCCCAACAACAGAATGTCCTCCCATAAAAACAAATGCTTCCAACGAACTATAATCACATACTTCTGCATCATGACCCAACACACAATAACTATGAATCATAGCATGCTTGCCAATCTTAACATTATCTGATATAATAGCAAAAGCTCCAATACTAGTCCCTGGTGCAATTATGGCGTTAGGACTTATTATTGCAAAAGGGTCAATTAATGAAATAAAAATGCCCCCCTTTGCCTCTATTATTTCTGCATACTTTCGTCTATACAGGGGATTACCCATCGCACAAAAAAACACATCATCCTGTTGTATCTGATAGGTTTCTACCGGACCAATTATAGGAGGGAAATTTCCAACAAGGCCATCCAAAGCATCGGATTTATCATCCAAAAAACCTTTTATATCATAGGTGCCTCCCTGGTATGCAAGTGTATTCTGAGCAAGCCAATAGACCTCTCGTCCCCAACCTCTAGCACCTATTATAAGCAAATGTTTCATTCAAATTTATTTTTCGCAAAGATACAAAATTATTTACGATTTACGAAATACGATTTTAGATTTTCTAAACAGGGCATAAAATATGGTTGCAATATAGCTAGTTTCATAAGTTATTTCCTATTTAATAGAATCCTTTTGCATTTCATAAATTTCCTTTTGTATCTCTATCTCCTTTCGCAACTGCTCTTTTGTGGGCATGTATGTCAAATATTTGGTGGCATACATTTGTCCGTTAGTTGCAAGCGAAGAAAAACGAGCGACATCTGCATTAGTTTCCGAACAAAGAATTATACCTATCGTTGGGTTGTCATCACTACTTTTTTTGTAAGAGTCGTATAACTTCAAATACATATCCATCTGCCCAACATCCTGATAGGATATTTTTGTCGTTTTCAAATCGATGATTACAAAACACTTGAGAAGATAGTTATAAAAAACTAAATCAATATAATAGTCATCATCGGAAGTATGAATATGTTGCTGTCTTGCCACAAAAGCATATCCTTTGCCCATTTCCATCAAAAACTTCTGTATATGAGTCAATATAAGTTCTTCGAGATGTGTTTCGGTGAAAGAAGTATCAGCACTCAACCCAAGAAACTCAACTAACAACGGATTCTTTACAAAAACAGATTTTTCTTTCTCGTAATCAGAAGTGAGTTGCAACATTTCATTTTCAACATCTTTTCTTAATGGTTCAGGAGTCTGAACTATACGGTAATAATATTGAGAATCAATGTTTCGTTTTAATGTTCGGTAATCCCACTGCTGCGTTGCGGCCTCCCGCATATACCAGTCACGAGCAGCAAGGTCAGGAACACGCATAAGTCGCTCATAATGACTCCATGACAATTGGGCAAGCAATGTCTGCCCTTTCTGTTCATCTGATTCAGCAGGCAATGTCTGCTGTTTTTGCCTATTTTTAAATTGGGCAGGCAATGTCTGCCCAATTTGAGAAATTGCATTGTCTAAATCTGATGGCAAATAATTTCGTATTTCTATATCACGAAATTCGATATAGAATTTTCTATAACCTTTAAATGCCGATATAGAATAACCCTTTCCAAATTCTTCAGTAAGAACCTTCGATGCTGTTTCCAACACATATTTACCATAATCAGCCCGCTGCTTACCTTGCTGCTCCTGCTCCACCAGTCGCCATCCAACGAGCCAGTTGCTTATTATTTGATCTGGTTTACAGCACGATAACCATAAGCGCGAGCAGCACTTATAATTCTTTTTAAATCATTGAGATAATTATCATTATTCGAAATCATATTTTTTTCTTTTCCTCTTCTATTAATGTTTACTATATCTCATCAATAATTATATGCTGTAAAAATATGGTTGCATCGCTACAAATTTACCAATAATTTTTTATTATACAATTCATTTCATTCTTATGTCCAATAGTCGTTGCTCGCAACGACTCTACAACGACTGTTAACTATTAACTTTTAACTAGCCAATATCCGCCTTTGTCGGGACCAATACGCACGATTAGGCCTTTTTCTCCCATATTTGCAATTTGTTTTGCTACAGCTCTACGACTTATTCCTAATTCATCTGCTATTTCCTGAGTCGTAATCAGAGGATTATTTAACATTAAGATCCGTATTTTCTGTGAACTTTTCTGTGAACTTTTCTGTGAACTTTTCTGTGAACTTTTCTGTGAACTTTTCTGATTTTCAGTAAGAGCTTCCGGATGGTTTTCTAGGACATTCTGAATGTCATTCTCAGGAACCACGCCTAAACGATTAGTGCCATAATAAAAAGCAATAACAAAATTATTGTCCTGCACAGAAAAAACAGGGGGCTTTACACCATTAGCAACACAAACCTCCGTCATTCGCCGAACACCCGAGCCCCAACTCTCGATAAATGTTGTTCTATACAGAACCTGTGCTATAAGTAAGTTTCGAGGCGAAGAAGCGTGTGGCAGATTCAATTTTTCTATTGTCAAATCAGGAGGAAGAGTCCCCGGATTTATTATCTCAACCCTATCATCGTAGATTGCCAGACTTACCGCTGCGTGTATGTTATTGTAATCGCGATGACACAATGCGTTTATCAATGCCTCACGCAAAGCCTCCTGTGGAATTTCCAAAGTTTCCACACGCCGTACCCCAACAATCTTACCGTGAAGATTCAAGTGCTTGAAACAAAAATCCATACCAGCATCCAGCAAATCAAAGAAATTGCCAGTTGCCTGCCGATTATCAATAAATTCATTTTTATCCAATCCTCTGAAACGAGCCATTCGCAACAGAAGCTGAGGATAATATCTGCTTTTCCTTGCAAAAAGCATAACGGCAGCCTGAGACAGTTTGCCATTGTTGAGCAAATTGAATTTATTAAGCAGCGATATTACCGAATCGCCTTCTGCCGATGCATTCAACCTACCGCCAGCGACTCTCAAACGTACAGCATTCCCAATGCGGATTTCTTCCAAATCTGAAAAATCAACTCCGTATGCATCCTGCACATCCCAACCAAACAACTACGGACGATTCTCACGAATGCGTTCATCGTACATTTCGCGCGGCATTACCATAGTAGCACTTTCAACCTTATAATACGGACAACCTCGAAAAGAGAAAGGGTGCTGACCGCGTACAAAGGCATCACAATCCATCACAATTAGTTTTTTGCCAGAATTGTCAGGGAGATCAATATATTCTATCCTTATATCTGCAACTGGTTCGATTCCTTTTAATGCTTGTGCAATTTCTAGTTGCGTTGTATCCGACACATACTGACCGACAATCTTTAACGATGGATTTACTCCAAAAATCAGCACACCTCCGTCCGAATTCAGGAAGGCGCAAGCCGTATGCATAGCATCCTTGAGCTCTCCAGTTGATTTTTTCAACTCAAGCGTACGGCTCTCACCATTTTCTATCAGTTCCTTTATTTCTTCGAATGTGCGCATTCCTTAAGACAATGTCTGCATTATATATTGCTTTATTTAAACAATTGTCCTTATGATTCTCTCCATATCTTCTTCGCTCAGCGAATAATACAATGGGAGACACAATATCCTGCTCGCTATGTCTTCCGATTTTGGCATACTTACATACGGCACAAGTTTTCTAAATGTATTTACCGACGGATAAAAATACCTACGCGGATAAATACCTTCCGCATTGAGTGCCGACACAGCCTTAAGCAAATCTGCCTCATTTGCAAAAATCAATGGAAAATAACTATAGTTGCAATCGTATGTTATCTTCTGGAACGAAAGGGACGCATTCCTTGAAAGTTCCGACTTATAAATCGCATACTTCTTTTTCCTGTCGTCAAGTGCAGCCTGCAAATACTTGAGATTTGCCAGGCCTAATGCAGCATGAACCTCGGTCATCTTGCCATTGAAGCCATCTTCAACAATATCGGCGTGGTTCTCAAATCCAAAAAATCTGATTCTACGCAATTTTTCATCAATATCCCTATCGCGAGTTATCACACCTCCACCTTCTGCTGTATTCAACATCTTTGTAGCGTGGAAACTCGTTGCAGAAACATCACCGAAATCGAATATGCATTTACCCTTATATCTTACTCCAACCGCATGAGCAGCATCGTATATGACCTTTAAGTTGTGAGCCTTTGCAATCTCGTCAATTCTATCAATCTCACAGGCGTTGCCAAAAACATGTACAGGCATTATCGCAACGGTATGGCAGGTAATCTTCTCCTCTATCTTTTCGGGGTCAATGTTCAAAGTTTCGGGGTCAATGTCAACGAACACAGGAGTGCAATGCTCCCACATTATGGAACTGATTGTTGCAATAAAAGTAAAAGGAGTTGTTATTATCTCGCCCTTCAATTCCAAAGCACGAATAGCCATCTGCAAGGCTATCGTTCCATTGGTACAAGCAACCAAGTTTGAACAACCGAGAAATACCTGGGTTTCCTTCTCGAACTGCTGAACCAATGGTCCATTGTGAGTCATTATTCCCGAATCCCAAATTCTCTGCATAATTTCAGTCACCTCTCCCAACGGAGCAAGTGTCGGCTGAGTAACATATATGTTCTTTTTCTCTACTGCCATAAAATCTTTTTTATCAATAAATTCCTGCAAAGTTAATCATTTTTTAGAGCCATCCTTCATTTCATTCAGCATCTTTGCCTGCAACAAATTCTGGCTGTACTCTTCTTCAAAATCGCCACCGTCAACACATTCTGCAAAATATTTCACGACTTCCGCAAAATGGTCGCACGAGGGAAGTTCAAATTCTTTTCTGCCATCGTCTGCCGTTTCTATGATAACCTTCGGAGATAAATTTGCTGGCGCCGTATATGCTCTTGTGGATGTCAACTTGCCTTTGCTACCCCAAATTTCGAATCCGCACTGATAATAATTGTCGAAACCATATGCCAGCTCTGCAACTACCCCATTTCCACTCTCAAAATATGCTCCGCCATATATATCGACCTCGCTACCGCCAGGCATAACCATAGTAGATGACTTATATCTGAAATTCTCATTCGGAAGAATAACCTTCATACTCTTGACTGTATATGCTCCAGCATCAAGCAAGGCACCACCACCAAGATTTTTGCTATACCTTATGTTGTCGGCATCCTTGAACGGAGGAAAACCAAAAGAACTGCGGAAGCAACGCACTTCACCAAGTTTGCCAGAAGCGATTACATCACGAACCCATTGTGTCTGCGTATGGAAACGGAACTGGAAATTTTCCATTACTAGCAAATGCTTTTCTCTGGCAATATCTACCAATTCCTTTACCTCATCATAGGAACAAGCCAACGACTTTTCACTAAGCAAATGTTTACCTGACAAAAGAACCTTCTTCCCCCATTCGTAATGAAGTCCAGTTGGCAACGGCATATAAACAGCATCTATGTTATTGTCTGCCACAAGTTCATCGTAACTTCCGTATGCCTTACAGTTGTATTTTTCTGCAACAGACTGCGCCTTTTCAAGGTTTCGGCTTGCAATTGCATAAACCTTATACCTATCGCAAGCGTCGAATGCTGGTATCAGCGACCTTGTTGCAATATTTGCGCATCCTAATATACCTATATTATATATGTGTCCATCTTCCATATCCTAGTCCTACTTATAATTCAATGTCGAAATCAAGCTCCGTGACTGTATATTCAAATAATTGTTAAACCTGAGGAATTTATATATCTGCCTCAAGGTCATCCAAGTATATCTTTCCGGAAGATTCATGTCGAAGTTTTCATCCGCCTCAACAATAAGGTTTCTATTCTGTTCCCTGAAGAATCTTCCGCCTTCCTCCGACTGCAATGTATCGAATATTATCTGTTCTGGTCTTGCATTTAGCACATAATCGGCAAAAGGCGGCTTTGCATCACTGCCATAAACATTTCCTGTAAGGCATTGCACCGTAGGCGCAAGTTCAAGAATATCAAAGTTTCCGCACTCCATCTTTGCCTGCACAAGGAAATGATACACCCCGTTTATCTTCTTAATAATGTACGCACACAATCCCTGTTGCATCGGTTGGATCAATGGCTGACACCACGATTTTACTTCTCGGTTTTCTATCTTTACATTTACGCCTATCACCTTGAAATACTTGCCATCTGGACGAGAAATCTCGGTTTCTGTCTTTTGCCAGCCGTCCATTCCAAGTATAGGACATTTTTCAACAATGATATCATATTTCGATTTCAGCGAAGTCAACCACGACAGATGTCCCTGCGTACTTATAAGGCTATGGTTTGTCTTTGACGAAAGCATCATATCCTTGCCAAAATTCGACATTCCTTCAAAACTGTCAAGCGGAGAAACGAAATCGCTAATTTTCAGTCCCGAAAGCACCGTTCTTGTATCCATATTGACCAAGTTGTCACATCGCATCAGACTTTTCAACTGGCCTAATGTCATCCACTTGTAATCTGGCAGCAACGGAACATCTTTGTCAACTTTTATTATTATGTTCCTATTTCTCTTGCGCAAGAACCTAGCCCCCTGTTCCGACTGAAGCTGGTCAAGTATTATTTCGTGAGGCTTTGCATTTACAAAATATTCCAAATAGTTCGGGCTTTTACCCTCGTGAACACGACAATAATTACTTTTCGTTGCCTGCAAAGTTGGAGATATTTGCACACAATTCACATTACCAGGTTCAATTTTTGCCTGCATCAAAAAATACAAGACACCATCAATCTCCTTTGTCAGAATGCCAAGATACCCAACCTCGGGCTGAAAAATTATCGGCTGTTGCCAGTGCAAGTTCCGACCATAATCGGCATTTACATCTATTCCATTTATCGAAAAGAATTTTCCCGACTCGTGATGGAGACTTCCATCTTCCTTCGAATACCACTTTTCCATCTCGGCAAAAGGAATCTGCCTTATGGAAACGCAGACTTCCTCATTGCGCCGTTTTATCCACTTTATGATTTCTTCGGTGGAATTAAAGGGATTGTACTCTGTAAGTAAAGAGCGTAATATCATTATTGTATTTTTAGCTTATTTTTTCCTCTGTATATTTAAACCAAGGAGTAACATCTCCAGGTTCTTTACCCATCCACGAACCTAAAGATGCCTGTCTATTGGATAATGTAAACGATACAGCATCATAATCTACATAAAAAGCATGGCTCTTATCTCTAACAAGAAACATATCAACCATATAGGAACCCCAATTTAAGTAATTGGCCGGAATTGTACAAACTTGAATGTATTCTCCTTCTTTATGCTCAAAAGGCACACATCGTCCTGCACCTGATGTAGAAAATATTTTATATCCCTGTTCATTTTTAAAATGGAAAGTCAAATGAAAGTTTTTGTATGCCTGTGTCAATCTATATCTAACAAGAAGTTCCACATTATGGTCAACCCGCATAACATCACTATAATCTCCACCAACTTTCCTAACACCTATCTCCAACAGTTCAAAACCTTCCTTCTTTACTTCAGGAACACTCCAAATCTTATGATTCTCGATATTTCCATCTCCTTTAAGATAACGACTAACGATTGTATCAACATCGCCAGAATCAACAAGCATTCCATTCTGCAGAATTACTCCGTTTTTACATAAACTTTTTACAGCCGCCATATTGTGGCTTACAAAAAGCACAGTTCGACCTCCTCCTTTGCTTACATCCTGCATCTTGCCAATTGCTTTCTTTTGAAATTCAGCATCACCTACAGCAAGTACCTCATCAACAACAAGGATTTCTGGTTCTAAGTGTGCAGCAATAGCAAAACCCAGACGAACCTTCATTCCACTACTATATCTTTTTACAGGAGTATCAATATAACGTTCGCAACCAGAGAAATCAACAATTTCATCAAATTTGCGAGTAATTTCGGGGTTTGTCATACCCATAATGGCTCCATTCATATAAATGTTTTCACGGCCAGTCATTTCTGGGTGGAAACCTGTACCAACCTCAAGCAGCGAAGCTATACGACCTTTGTACTTTATGCTACCAGTTGTTGGTTTAGTAACTCGCGATAGAAGCTTCAACAAGGTGGATTTGCCTGCACCATTCTTACCTATGATACCTACAACATCGCCCTGTTCAATTTCCATATTTATGTCCTTCAAAGCCCACACATATTCACTGTCGGCTTTTTGGGAACGGTCGTTCACAGAGCCAATTTTCAGATATGGATCCTCCTTGCGAAGAATTTTGGTTGTCCACCACCTATTCAGGTCGTGGCTCAATGTTCCCGTAGAGATTACCCCTAGGCGGTATTGTTTCGAAACGTTTTCTATTTTTATTGCTGTTGACATATTCTGCAAAATTAATTAATAATGGATAATTGACAATGAATAATTGACAATGGTCGCAATGCATTGCGACCCTACATGATTAATGGTTAATATATTATAATGTTCTTCTGACAAAATTTTCAAATTTATTAAGGCAGATTTGAATACTGCGCCGTTTTTATCACAAAATATCCGCCGACCTTCTTGCTACCACGCCGTTCTACCATCTTCAACATTGTCAAATGGCGAATTATTTTATTTAATGTATCGCGAGGAATCTCGCAATCTTTTATTATCTGTTGCGACCGAACACCAGGATTTGCATTTATATAGTCATAAACTATCTGTTGCTTAAAATTTAATGTGCCATTTAATGTGCCATTTAATGTGCCATTTAATGTGCCATTTAATGTGCCATTTAATGGATGGTTTTCTGTAAGAACCGAATTTTCGATTCCCGATTCATCCTGCAAATAATTTTTCTTTATCTCCCAATGTCCACCTTTGTTCGAACCAACACGAACAAGAATACCTCTCTGTTTCAACAAATTAATATTTTTACGAATACCCTTGTCCGACATTCCCATGACTTCACACAATTCGGCAATTGTTATGGTTGGCGTTTTTTGGATGTATAACAAAATTTTCTCGGTACTTTTCTCGGTACTTTTCTCGGCACTTTTCTCGGTACTTTCTTCTGGAAGGTTTTCTGTAATATTATTAGAATCCTTTGTAGTAATAGTTCTGAAATATGTTACGGTAGAACAAACCAAATCACTCGAAAATTCAACGGAATTGTTTGTC
>Ga0310696_10002633_pt1 | contig 23458 bp, 15 predicted proteins | sample AusTroGonzalo_MG_4_FD_203885 | JGI IMG/M metagenome (GOLD analysis project Ga0310696, IMG submission 203885) | Bovine rumen microbial communities from tropical cattle in Woodstock, Queensland, Australia - Gonzalo_02 (v2) (version 2) | ecosystem: Host-associated > Mammals > Digestive system >...
TCGTGTCCAGCGACAGCAGGAAGGACGGGTTGTTGCCCTGGGTATTCTGCGTGCCGCGGCGGCTCTCGATCACCTTCATATCGTGGCCCAGGACCTCGCTCTCCATCTGCATATCCGTGGCCCAGGCCCCGTAGAAATGGGTGAGAAGGTAGTCATCGGCATCTATATATAAGGAAGAGGAGGCGTAATTCAGCAACTGCACGGCCTGCTTGCCGCCGTTGAGGACTTCCGTGTGCTCCACGATGACGTTCTCCTTGTCATAAGCGTCAAACACCAGCTTGACCTCCAGGGCCGTCACGTAGTCTTTGAGGCCGATGACCGTGCTGGTGCAACCGTCCCGCCGGATGGTCTGGTGGCCGGTGTAGTACAGTTCGGTATTGTGGTTGCCGTCGGCATACTTCACGTGCAGGGCGGGCTCATTGATATAGCGGCCGCCGGTGGCGGGATAAGTGGCGCCCCGGAATCCGTTGTAATCTTCCGTGTTCACGCCTTTGGCCAGGAACTGCTCCGGACGGGACAGCCGGGCACCGTAATGAACCGTCTCCAGATGGCCGTTGGGGTGTACCAGCAGCACCAGGGAGGTGTTTTGCGTCTCAATGGATATGACCTGCCGCTCCACCTGCGGGACGGCGACAGTTTCATGGACAAACTTTTTGGCTTTTTTCTGGGCTGTGGCGGGAACCAGGGTCAGCACCAGGGCGGCAAGGAAAAGAATGCGTTTCATGTTATGTGGTTGGGTTACGTTAAAACGCCTTGAAAGCGGGGGTACCGGTAGGGACAAGGGCGATGCATTCCATTTCTACCAGCCAGGTGGGCCGGCAGACAGGGCCATGCACGAAGAGGGCGTTCAGGGAAGGGCAGCGCTGCTGAAGCAGGGAACGGACGGCCGGGAAGTCGGCGGGGTCCCGGAGATAGACAAGCGCCATGGCAATGTCTCCCAGTCCGGCACCTCCCTCCCGCAGCAGGGCTTCAATGTTTTCCAGCATGCGGGCGGCCTGTGCGGAAACGTCTCCCGGGTGCAGGACCTGCCCGTTTTTGTCAATACTGGCGGTGCCGCTGATAAAGATGTGCCGGCGGTCTCCGTAGCTGATGGCGGCTCCCCGTTCGAAGGTGACACCGTACAGGGCCGTGGGGCTCAGGTTATCCGGCGCATACAGATAAGCCATCTGTCCCGGCTGAAGGCCTTTTACGCTGTAGGCATCCATCTCCACCAGATTCTTCGGGGAGGGCGGACGGCCTTCGATGCCGGTGCTGGCAATATAGTGTGTGCTGGCCGTGAGGCCGATGGTGTTGAAATAGTCCTTCCGTCCTTCCACCACTCCGGCATAATTGACATCCACATCCCGGACGAAAATCCAGGTGCGCACCGTGTCGGAGGCCACGGACAGGCCTTCCAACTGCTGCTCCAGCCGGCCGAAGATGCCGCTCATCTGCTCACGGGAATCACGGCCGGGGCTTACCAGGGAACCGGTCCAGTAATGCGAAAAGCCGTTATGGGTAGGAACGCCGCCGGGCGTTTCCATCGGCGAAGTGGCATAGATCCACAGGGCGATGCGGGTGCCGTCCAACGGAGGCTGCTGCACCACCGACGTGGGCGCTTGCGGCAGGGTTTCCAGGGCATCCTGGAGGAGGGGATACTGATTGGCCGCATCGCTCAGGAAAAAGCGGCGGAAATGGACGGTTTTTCCTTCCGATGCTTCTCGGTACGCCAGGAAAATCTCCTCCAGCTGACGGGGGAATGAAAGGGTGGGATCGGCCACGCGGATCAGGATATGGAATTCGGAAACAGAGCCCGTTGCAGGGGTAAATCCGGTAGTGGTTATCAGGCATTTCATAAGGTCACAAATTTACGTTTTTTCGCCGATATTTACAATTTTTACTATCTTTGTTTAATGAACCAGATGTGATGAAACCATCCCAAAAAATAGCAGCGGCAGCCATGACCTTGCTCGCAGGAGCGGCCATCTTCTGTTTTTATGCTGTCGTATATCCTTATCATCTCCATTTCCAGGAGCAATACCAGCTTTTTGAGTTCACCTGGGCGTATTTTGGCAGCCTGGCCGCCATCCCCGGCGGTGTGGCCGACTGGCTGGGCCGGTTCCTGACCCAGCTGTTCTATTACGCCCCCCTCGGTGCGGCGTGTATGGCGCTGCTCCTGGTGGGAATCCAGCTGCTCACCTGGGCCTGCTGCCGCAACAGGACCCTGCTCACCTATGCCCTCAGTTTCCTCCCGGTCGTGTTGCTGCTGGCCTTTTATGCCGATGAAAACGCCCTGGCGGGTGCCGCCGTGGCGCTGGCGCTGGCACTGGCGGCATCGGCCCTGTGCCGGAAGCAGATTCTCCTGGTGCCGGTGCTGTACTGGCTCTGCGGGCCCCTGGCGGTGGTTTATGTGCTGGTTACAGCCATTTGGGAGGGGAAGCGTCCCTGGATCTGGCTCTTTCTTCTTGTTATCCTGGTCCTTTGCCCGCTGATATCGGCCCGCCTGGTCCCGTATCCGCTGGCAAGGCTTTTCCAGGGAGTGCATTATTACCGCTATCACAACATTCTTCCCGTCCTGCTGTGGCTGGGTGCGCTGGGTGCTGTGGCGGTCGTGCTGGTATCGGCCTTTAAGGGACAGGAAAAATGGCTTCCGGGGCTGGCTACCTTCGCCGGACTTGCCTGCCTGGGCGTTTTTCTCACCCTGCGCTCGGCCGACATGGTGAAAGAAGAGTGGATGCGCTACGACTTCATGGTGCGCATGAAGATGTGGAACCGCATTATGATGACGGCCGACAAGAAGAATCCCCGCAACCCCAAAACCGTATCCTGCCTCAATCTGGCGCTGGGTAAGACGGGAAGATTGCCGGACAGCCAGTTCTCCTATTATCAGAACGGCCCCGAGGGGCTGATTCCCTCTTATGTGGGAGATTACACCAATCCGGTATCCACCAGTGAGATTTTCTGGCACCTAGGCATGGTGAATACCTCCCAGCGCTATGCCTTCGAGGCCCAGGAAGCCATTCCCGATTTCCAGAAAAGTGCCCGCCTGTACCGGCGTCTGGCCGAAACCAATATCGTGAACGGAGACTGGGATGTGGCCCGCAAGTACCTCAAAGCCCTGCAGCACACGCTTTTTTACCGCCAATGGGCAAAGGAAACCCTTTCTCTCCTGGACGAAGACCGCATTTTCGAAGTCCGTGAGGAGTTGGAGCAGGCTCGTGACCAGCGCCTGAAGGAACACGATTTCCTATTCAGCGATACGGAAATGGATTCCATGCTGGGCCTGTTGCATGTAGAGAATCCCGGCAACGCCCTGGCCCTGGATTACCTGATGGCCTGGTGCCTGCTTACCAAAAACCTGGACCGTTTTGTGGAGTGTATCCATCTGGTGACGGTCCCCGTGATGCCCAAGTCCTATCAGGAAGCCCTGTTGCTCCGCTGGGTACAGACGCACAGTGATTTCACGGGCCTTCCGCCCTATCTGGCCCCTGCCCATGCCCAGCGCATAAGCCGTTTTGTGGCCGATATGCAGGCTGGGAAGAGTGAAGAGGCCATGCGCCGCCAATATGGAGATACCTATTGGTTCTATTATTATTACAGATACCGCCATGAATAGACGCCTGAGTATCCTTTCGGCCGTCCTGCTGCTGGCCGCTTGCAGCCCCGCCGTGAAAAACGCCGTCCCTGCCGGCATCCTTCCGGATATTTACCCGGATTACGTGGGCGTTACCATTCCCGCGGGCATAGCGCCGCTGGATTTCTGCCTCACAGGGGCCGATGCCCTTGACGTGCAGCTGACTGCACCGGACGGAACCGTCCTTCGCAGCAGGGGGAAGGAGAGTACCTGCTTCCCGCAGAAAGCGTGGGAAAAATTGCTTCGGAAGAGCGTGGGGGATTCCCTCCGGGTCTCCGTCTCCGGGCTTTTTGGGCAGGAGTGGAAGAACTTCAATGACTTTGGTATCTTCGTTTCGGCCGATGCCATCGATTACGGCCTTACCTACCGCCTGCTGGAACCCGGCTATGAGATCTACAGCCACATGGGCGTTTACCAGCGGGAACTGGGCAGCTTCAAGGAAAGCGCATTGCTGGAAAACACCCAGTTCGACGGCTGCGTGAACTGCCACGCCAGCCGCCGGGACCATCCCGACGACTGGACCCTGCATATCAGGGGCAGCCACGGTGCCACGCTTTTGGCAAAAGACGGGGAAATAACGGTCTACAATACCAAGACGGACTCTACGCTGGGCTTCTGCGTATATCCCTACTGGCATCCCTCGGGCCGCTATATCGCCTATTCTACCAACAACACCCGCCAGGGCTTCCACGTGCAGCAGGATAAACTGATAGAGGTATTCGACCTGGCCTCCGATATCCAGGTGTACGACGTGGAGAAGAACCAGATTATCACCGCCCCCCAGATTAAGCAGGCCGATATTTGGGAGAGTTTCCCCGTTTTCTCGGCCGATGGGAAAACCATCTATTATACCGCTGCGCTTCCGGTGGCTATCCCCAGCGAGATTACCCATTCCCGTTACAACCTGATGAAGGTGAGTTTCGATCCCGAAACCGGCACGGTGGGAGAGGATGTACAGATGGTCATCGACGCGATGGCCCTGGAAAAGAGCGTCTGCTTCCCCCGGCCTTCCTATGACGGGAAATATTTGATGTACACACTGTGCGACTATGGTACTTTCCCCATCTGGCACCATGAGAGTGACTTATGGCTGCTGGATCTGGAAACGGGGGAGACCCGGCCGCTGGTGGAAACGAACAGTTCCGATACCGACAGCTTCCACAACTGGAGCTCCAATTCCCGCTGGTTCGTGTTTTCCAGCCGCCGGGACGACGGCCTTTTCACCCGCCTGTACATTGCCCATTTCGATGAAAACGGTGTGCCCGGCAAACCCTTCATGCTGCCGCAGCGCAATCCGCAGAAGTACTATCAGGACCTTTTCCGCTCCTATAATGTACCGGAGTTTGTAACGGGTCCGGTACACCTGGACAGAATACGCGCCCAGAAGGCAATCAATGCTCCTGAGCGCGTACCCTTCGGTTTCCGCTGGTCCCGTTAAGGTGCCGAATTATACACGCTTTCCAGTGTGTATTCCGGATCCTTGTTGGTGGCGGCCTTAACAATAATAGCTACCAGTTCTTTGGCCAGGTCGTCTACATAGGCGCCCGTGCCGTGGTTGATGTAGGGGTGCTTCTCGGGTCCTACGCCCTCGGCTCCGTTGTCCCACAGGAGCATGGGAACCTGGTTCTCGGCGGCCAGTTTCACAAAGTATTCCATATAATACTTCTGGTAGGGAATATCTTCGGCCAGGTGGCGTGAGCAGCCGAATTCTCCCAGATACAGGGGAATATCCTTATCCATGTAGGTTTCCTTTAACTGGCCCATGGTCCAGCGCAGGCCGGCCTCGTTGTCTCCGCTGATTTTGAGGTCGGGATTGGCGGTATGACCAAACTGGCGCACCAGCGGGGTGGCGATGGTGTAGTCGTAGGGGTCATAGCTGTGTACGGCCACCATCAGGCGGTTTTCCGTGGTGTAGTCCTTGGGCAGCACCAGGCCGGGCATGGTGAAGGTGGGGGAGGCTGCATAACCGGGGATGCCCAGCCAGCGGGTGGCGTTGTTGCCGCCGGTGGAACGGACAGCTTCCACGAACACCTGGTTCCACCCATTGAGTACGTCATACTGTTGCTGGGGGTTGTTCTTGAAAGCTTCGCTCCAGCCCCATCCGCCGTCCTGGATTTCGTTGAAAGATTCCATGATGAGCCATTCGCCCTTGTCCTTGAAGCGGTTGGCAATCTGGGTCCAGACGTTGAAGATTTCCTCTTTGACTTTTCCGTTCTGGGTAGAATTGTTATAGGCTTTGGCGATATCCAGCCAGTAGCTTTCGTCGTGATGGGTGTTCACGATGGCCACCAGGCCGGCTTTCTCGGCATAACCCACAATCTCTTCCACGCGGGAGAGCCATTTCTCTTCCAGGCGGTAGGCAGGTGCCGGGCCGATATGGCCTTCCCAGGTGACGCAGATGCGCACGGACTTGAAACCGGCGGCCTTTACGCCGTCAAAGGTGGCCTGGGTGCACTTGCTGTTGCCCCAAGCGGTTTCACCTGCTACCCCGTTTTCAATGGCATCCATGTGGTTGCCCATGTTCCAGCCGGGGGCCATGGCGTCGAAGATGACCTGGGGAGTGAGGGCGGTGGCCGTTGCGACGGGAATGGTGACGCCGGCCTCTCCGGAGACGCTCACGGTGGCTTTCTCGGTGCCGCAGCTTACGGTAAGGGTGCCGCTCTGGGCATTGGTGGTGCGGTTGGCCGCGGCCAGGACCGTGACTGTTGTCTGGTGATTGGCATCGATTTCACCCACGCTCACACCGCACCAGGAGGCGTCGGACAACACGCTGGGCTGGGAGGAGGAAGTAATGGTGAACTGGGCTTCTCCGCCAAAGCGGTCAAAGGAGAAACTGTTCTCGCTGATGGACAGCTGCACCTGGGGAATTTCCTGAACAACGGGAATCATCAGGCTCTGCTTGTCTCCGATGACCCGGATGCTTGAGCTGCGCGGGTTGACGCCGGTGTTTTCCGTGACAGTAACGGTGACGGAAAGAGTGTTGTTGGCATAGGCGCCCTCCTGGAGGGATACCCAGGCGTCGGAACAGGATACCGTGGGCTTGATACCGGAAGTGATACTGAGCTGGCTGGATCCGCCGGCAGCCTCAAATTTGAGCTGGGCCGGGTTGGAAACGAGTTTGACCGTTTCCTGTGCAGATTCGGTTTTGCCACAGGCGGCGGCAAAACAGATGGTCAACAGGACCAGGATAGTTTTGGGAATTCTCATATAATAAGGGTTGGTTAATCAAATGGCTCTGCTTCTACTTCCTGCCAGATGCGGCCAATCTCCCGGGCATCGAACGGCACCGGGGCATTGCCCAGGTCGGGTACATTGAAGGAGCGGAGCATGTGGTCGTAGAAATGCGGGTCCTTTTGGGGAAGGAGGAAGGCTTTGCTCACCATTCCGTCCGGCGAAACATGGCTGAACCAGGGCTTGCCGAACATGCCGTCTCCCCGTTTGGAAGCAAAGACGAACCACTTGGAATTGGAACTCCAGCTGTGGTAGGTGTCGCTTCTGTCGGCGTTTACCGCCTCCATGGGAAGAAGATTTCCGCTTTGGAGGTCCATCAGCGCCAGGTCGCATTCGCGGTGGTTGATGGGGAAGGTTCCGTAATCGGCCACCGTGAAAAGGAGCCAGCGTCCGTCGGGCGAGGCTTTGGGATGGCAGGCCGATGCCTGGTGGGCCGGACCGCTCCACAGCGTGTCGGCCGGGCTTCCCAGGGTCCCGTTTTCGGAATCAAAGGGAATCCGCACCAGAGAATAGCGCATTTGCTCCAGCTGTGCGGGAAGCTTTCCGGCAGGGGCGGCGCAGTAGTATACGGATGCTCCGTCGGCCGAGAAAACGGGGAAGGTTTCAAATACATCTTCCCGGGCATAGGCCGGGGAAGTAAGCATATGGCCGCCGTCGAAATCGGCCACACAAAGGTCCGATGCCGTATCGTAAACTTCCATCCGCCGGTTGTCCAGGGAATGCATGGCGGGAATGATGATGTTGGTGGAGAACACTCCCCAGCGTCCTCCGGGATGGATTTCTCCGTAGACGGTGGGAGAAATCATGCCGGCGTTTTTGAGGGTGAGCTTGCGCAGGGTTCCGTCCCGGTTCAGGATGGCACCGCCCCCCTTGCCCCGCAGGTAGAACATGGACAAGTCTCCGCGTCCCTGGCTGTGGATATGGCAGTTCATGCACTTGTTCTGCGTGTTCCGGTAGTCGGAGATGGCGCGGACATCAAAACTCTCCAGATTCCGCTCCAGGATTTCCAGATCGTCCCATACTTCAAATCCGGGTTCGATGAGGCGGTAGGTGAGATAACCGTCAATGGGATCTTCGCTCACGTGGATGGTCCAGGTGAAGGAAACCGGCCCGGAAGGGGTTTTGTAGGAAGAAACTACTTGGATATTAGTCCCTTTTGCCGATTGCAACCATTTTTTCCAGGTCTTCTCTTTCCATACCACCTCCCTTCCGCGGATGGTCCGGCTAAGCTTTCCGCAGGAGAAAGCCGTCACAAACCCGCTTCCTTCGGCCGCAGTGTAATAAAAATTGAGCGGCGCGATGTTGCAGGGGATGGTGACATCCCTGTAATCCGGGAAGAGGGCCGTGCGATGGTCTGTCCCGTCCCCGGAGGGGCGGACATCGTAGCTTCTTCCGCATCCCAGGAGCAGGACAAGGCACAGGAACGCCGTTATGATATTACTGTTTTTCATTCCTTTGGGCAAAATAGAAGTAATACCAATAGGTTTTTCCAAAGTCCTGGGTGAGGTTGGCCATGGCACCGTTGTCCCGCTTGTAAATGGTCACAAAACGGTTGAAACGCTCCAGGGTGTTTTCCGAAATGTTGTAATGCCGGAAATTATCCATGTCCATTCCGCCCTTGGACGCCAGGAAGATGAGCATGGCTTCCTCATACAGCCTGGAAGCCGTCAGGGAAGGGGCAAAATCGGCCACGAAAGCATCCAGGTCCTTGGTGAGGAGGTCGTAACACAACAAGTAATCCAGTGCCATCCGGTTGCTTGGGTTGGAGTTGAGCATGACTCGCAGGATAATCTGTACCTGGTCCATACCGTGTACATAATCCATCCGTGGCAAAAGGGCGCGTTTTTCCTCGATGGCCAGCTGGTACTGGGGACTCCATTGGCCGGGCAGACGCCGCTTGGCCCAGGCGCGGTCGGCGGGAGAATTCAGCAGGATGCGCAGGTATTTGGAGGCGGCTTCATGATCGCCTTTTACCAGGTTGGCCTCGGCCAGACGGCGCAGGAAACGGGAGCCGTTGTGGGCGGGAGAAAAGGTCAGGCCCAGCATGGCGTCCCTCTCGGCCAGGGGCATATAGCCCAGCGCCCACCACACATCACCGGCGCAGCCAATCTGGAAGGCCGATGCTTTGTCGTTGACGGGCAGGAACAGGCCCCGTTCAAAGGGTTGGTAATAATCCAGCAGTTTATCGGGAAGCTGGCCGCGCTTGGCGTTGGACAGGTTATAATAATAGGTCCCCAGCAGATTGTGGTGGTCTTCGGCGGCCAGGGCCGATACTTTGTCCCAGTTCTCCAGGAAAGCTTCGGTGGCAAGCCCCATCACCCATTCCGAGTTTTTGTCGGGACGCCCCCAGGCCCGTTGCGCTTCCACCAGGCTTAATCCATTGATGGATGCGTATTTACGAAAATATGTATATTTTGTCAGATATAGAAACTGACTTGCCCCGGCGGCAAGGGCCACCGCGACGGCAGTAATCCATATGACCTTACGTGCAATCACTTACTGCTCTTTGGGGATAGGGAAGCGTTCAAGGAAGAACTGTCCAAGCATGCTGTCTTCGCCAAATGCGAGGCCCATGGCACGGGAACGGTCACGGTAAGCAATCCATGCGGAATCTACCTGCTCCTTGGTGCCGTACCTGCGGAGGCGTGCGCGGTCCTTATTCCCCTGGATCGTCAGGTCTTTCCAGACCTGGAGGCTGTCGTTCATGGGTGTACCGCCGCCGTGGCTGTCGGGGCCGATGGTGACATAAATATCCCCAGGCTCAGTGGCCACAATCAGGTTCTGGCCCTTGTCCCTGTGATATCTGTCCAGGCGGATTTCACACATCCAATGTTTTTTCCCCTTGAAGAAAAACTCATGGTTGCGGATGTGCACGGAATCCACGTTTTCCGGTTCCTCGTGCCCTATCGGGACCAGGAAAATCTGAATGCCTTCCAAATCATTGGCGGTGACGCGGCCGTGGATACGGTACTGGTCCCTTCCGCAGGAGAAGAGAGCCAGGGCGGCCAGAACAAACAGGAGTGCTTTTTTCATTATTGTTTTACAGTTGCTTGGATACGTTCGTCGGAAAATACGGCTTCGTACACGCCGCGGGTATCAAATTGTACTTTTTCCTTGGTAAAATCCGGTACGTTGAAGGAATAGGGCGTGCCGTGATAGTATTTACGGGGATTCTTCTGTGGCAGCACGAAGGGTTTGGTGCAATGCCCGTCCTCGTCGATGGAGGAGAGGAAGACCTGCACATACAGACCGTCGTAGCGGCGGCTGGCAAACAGGAACCAGCGGCTGTTGCTGCTCCAGTTATGGAAACTCTCGGAAACGGGGCTGTTTACCTCGTCCAGGGGACGCGATTCTCCGCTTTCCATATCCATCAGCCACAGGTCGGCCTCTTTGTGGGAGATGGGGAAAACGCCGAAATCGGCCTTGTTGTACATGAGCCAGCGGCCGTCATAGGAAGGGCGGGGGAAGGAGATGCTGGCGTTTTCTTCGCTGGCCGGAATCACGGTTTCGGGCTCTCCGAGTTCTCCGGTAGTGGCATCAAAACTCACTTTCATGAGGTTGTATTTTACTTTTTCCACCTCGGCGGGCACATTGTACGCCTTGGAGCGGCAGAAGTACAGGGTCTTGCCGTCCGGCGTGAAGGCGGGGGAGGATTCCAGATACTCCTTGGTGGTGAGGCGGGGGTCGGCGATGACGCTATAGTCCCGTACGTCCATGATGACCAGGTCCGACGCAAGGTCAAAGACTTCTATCGTCCGCTGGTCTCCGGTCCAGAAACATTGCCGGACAGGATTGATGGAACCTGCGAACCAGTTGCCGTCGGGGTGCCAGTAGCAGTAGGCTACATTGCCCAGGGTGCTGTCCGTTTTGGTGGTCACCCACTCCCGTACGCCGTCTTTCTGAATCAGGGTGGCGCCGTGTTTCCCTCTCAGATGGAAAAGGAACTGGGAAGGGTCGGTGGCGTTGGGCGTGTGGCAGTTCATGCACTGGCCGGGCGTGAGGGTACTTTCAATGATGGGGTCTTCCCGGAAGCTGTGCAGGTCCCGCTGATACAGGCCGATGAGGCTGTATGTGGTATAGCCGGGTGCTATTTTCCGGTAAGTGATGCCGTAGTCTTCCAGCGGGGTGTCGCTCACGTACAGGATAAAGTCGCGCCACTGGGTCCATTGACCGTCTTTGCGGCCCAAAACCGTAAAGGAAAGGAATCCGCCGGCATTCTGCGCTGTGAGCGCATGCCATTTTTTCAGCGGGAAGGAGGCCCAACGGCCTTTCACGCTCAGTTGTCCGCCTTTGCTGCCGGTCACACGGACGAAGACCCGGTCGTATTCTTCCGGCAGGTTAAAGTTGAGGGGCGCAATCCCGGCGGGAATGGTTACGCCGATATAGTCCGGATAAATATCAGGCAACTCCTCAACGAATGTGGTGCTCCCGGAACATGCGGCCAGAAGGACTGCCGCGATCAGGGGAAACAATTTTTTCATTCTGCGCCCTCCATCTTTTTGAGTTGCTGCCAGACAGAATAATACTCCGCAGCCATAAAATTGTTTTTGTTCTGGTTATAAAGGATGGCCATCATAAGGTCCAGGCCTTCATAACGGGTAATGAAATCGTCCTTGAAGCGGACGCTGCGGATGTATGCGTAGACGGGGTCCTTGGAGACCAGCGCTTCGTTCTGGATCATGGCCTTGCGCTCCAGGGCCCACTTGCGGTAAAACATGCTGTGCGAAAGGATGTCCAGATAGCGGGACGCCCTGTCATACCATCCGTTCACAATGTTGCACTCCGCGATGCGTGCGGTAAACCTTCCGCTCTTTCTCCCGTTCTGGATGGATTCCTGGAGGTCGAAGGCATACTGCAGGGTAATGTTGGGCATGCCCATCATCCAGAGGATTTCCTGGGAAGTGCAGTCCGAAAGGTTATCCCGGACCGACGGCTGCACAAGACCTTGTATTCCGCACTGGTAAAACTCTGCAAAGCGATTTGTCAGCTGGCCTTCCATAAACAGGCACATATTCACCGAACAGGCGCTTACCGGATTGTGGGGCTGATATTTTTCTGCTCTCTTTATTACTTCGGCGTAACGCTGATTCCTTATGAGCCAGTCATATGCGAGGGTTTCCTGTGCGTCCTTGTTGAACGTAAGCGGAACGGCGAACCACGTGCCGGCAAACAATACCGCTGCAACAGCCCCGTTTACCAGGGCCGGATGGCGGAAATCCATGCCGGAACCGCATATAAGAATACAGAGAAGGGTGACAACGGGAATGACAACCTGCATGGCAGGAAGTATTTCTACCAGCCTGTAATAATTAAGTCCGAAGAAGGCATCCCTTAAAGGGTATTGTGCTGCCAGAAGGCGGTATTGTGCATATGCCCCAGCGAAAAGCCAGACAAGGGCGAGGATGTCTTCCCATTTGTGGCCTTTGATAACGGATAGGAGGGCGGGAATCATAATCACCGGTCCAACCATCCACCAGCCTACAGGGAACAGCCACAACCTGTGCCACCCTGCCTTCACAAACAGGGGACATAGCATGGTGGCCATGATAATGGCAACGGGATAGCTTACAAGCACATCCATGTCTCCCATGTAAATAAGCAGCAACAGGGAAGGGATAAAACTGACTGCATACAGGGAACGTTTTTCCCCCGACGCACGCCATGTGGCCACTTGCAGGAGGACGGCCAGGGCAGCCATTACCAGAGCGCCGGCCCAGCGGATATAGAAGAGCTGAACCAGGAACTCCGAGATATAATCGGCCAAACCTCCTGGCAGGACTAAACGGCGTCCGAGGTAATCCCAGGTGAACAGAAACAACTGGTTCTGTTCCTGATAATGCGGCGCCTGCGGGTACAGCCACATCCAGAAAGCAAACACGGCCGCACCCAAAAGGGAAGTTAAAGCTATCCTGTACTGTTTGTCCATAGGGGACATCTTTTGATAAAAAAGGCAGCCGTCACAGCGGGCGGCTGCCTTCTTTGTTAGCGTTTCAAGAATTATTTTTTGGGTTTGAATCTCCACCAGGTGGATTCTCCCCAGCTCCATTCGGCATTTTCACCCTTGTAGATGAGGGTCATGAGGCCGCCGTCCAGGTACAGAAGTTCGTACTCGGTGGCAACGACACCGCCCTTATTGATGACGAACGGGAACAGGATACCGGAAGCATCTACGTCGGTCTTGAGATCACCCATCTTGTAGCCGGGATTATCGGCATCGTGAAGGATGGTCCAGTTGAAGTTCTCCACGGCATAGGAAGAAGAGGCAATCTTGGTGCCGTCTTCCTTGTAGGAAGTAACCGTTCCGTTCACGCTGTCAAATACCATGTAGGCATCATCGCTGCCGTAGCCGTATACAACGCCTCCGGCGTGCTGAACCTGCTTGGTTTCGAGGTTCTCCGGAATATCACCCCACCAGCAACCGGGGACTTCGCCGGCGGCGATGTTGGCCTGGCCGCCCACGCCGATGTAACCGCAGTTACCCCAGGCAGCTTCTTGAGGACCGTCATCATTCGAATAGGAAACAATGTTGTTCCATGTCCATGCCCTTTGTCCGCCTCCGGCAAGAGCTGCATCGGCATCAGAAGCGTTCTTGAAGCGCCACCAGGTGGATTCGCTCCAGCTCCATTCGGCGTTACCGTTCCTGTCGATGAGCGTCATCATGTTCTCGTCGATGTAGACAACCTCAAACTCGTTGACGCGCACGCCTCCGGCATTGATGCGGAACGGCATCAGGATGGGGGCATCCGTGGTGGTGAGGGTTCCGTAGAGGTAATTCTCTCCGGAAGGATCGTAACCCGTCAGGGAATAGCCGCCCTTGGCAATCAGGGTGCCGTCGGACTTGTAGGAGGCACATACGCCGTCTTCGCTGAAGACCATGTAGGCGTTGGGATCTCCGTAGCCGTACTCGATTCCGCCGGTGTGCTGAATCTGTTTGGTTTCCAGGTTCTCGGGCACATCACCCCACCAGCAACCGGGGACTTCGCCGGCAGCCACGTTGGCCTGGCCGGCTACGCCGATGTAGCCGCAGTTACCCCAGGCGGCATCATGAGGACCTTCATCATCCGAATAGGAGGGCATGGTATACCATTTCCATGCCTTTGCTCCGGATTCGCCGGCGAGCACCTTTACTTCGGCAGGAAGTTCACTGGGAACGAATACTTTCACGGAACTGTCAAAGGAGACGACGGTGCCGTCCTGATTGATAGTTGCCACGGTGAAAGCCTGGTTGGGATCGGCTCCGCGCTTGGGCGTGATGTTGAACACGCCGGATGCGGCAGTGGTAAGGATGTTTTTGGAACCGTCGGTCTTGAAATTGTAAATCTGGACGGTTACGGAAGGAGAAGTATGGAACTTGATAAAGTTACCATCATCCTCTGGAACGGTGCAAGCGGCATCGGAGAACTGGCCGTCGATGACGAATGCAGCCTGGAGGGCGCTGCTGGATACCGCAGTCTTTTCGGTCTGGAATGCTTCCGGAGTCTCAAGAACCACGGGCTGGCAGGCCACTGCAAGTGCGCCGATAAAGGCAATTGCAAAGTAGAATATTTTCTTCATAATGCTTTTCATCTGTAAAGTGACCTACTACTGCCAACCGGAGAACTCGAACTGGGTACCCCAGCCTTCGTTCTGGATGAACTTATACTGCTCGCCGGCACCGGCAGACAGGGAAATCTGGCTGCTGGGCAGGGCGATGAAGCCCTTGGTGGCTTTGTAGCGCTCGCCATAGCCTCCGTTGAACTTGGCTGCGTTGTTGATGTCCTCGACACCCAGGTTCCACACCTTCACGCCCTGCTGTTTGTCCAGGGCTGCCACGGCGTAGGACTCTCCATAGCGGCGCATGTCGTTGAAGCGGACGCCTTCGAAGTTAAGTTCCCAACGGCGCTCGTTGCGGATATTCTCTTCGTTGATGGGACGGCTGGGCAGGCCGGCGCGGGCGCGGACCCTGTCGAAGGAAGCCTGGTTGTTGTTAATTTCGGCATCCATCAGCAGAACCTCGGCGAAGCGGATGAGGATCATGTCGTTCACGCTGTTCAGCTGGTAGTTGTCCTCGTTACCATCAGACCAGGTAAGTCCCGGGAACATGACATTGGTGAAGGTTTTCATGTATTTGCCGTTCTCGTCGCTCCAAGCCATGACAGGCATGTTCTTGGTGTGGTAGTAACCGGTCTCCTGGATAAAGGAGTCGCCACCGTACACATACGGGCCGGCGAAACTGGTGACAGGCAGGACGGATGCATCCAGGCGCTGGTCTGTGGGCTCAATCTGTTTCCAGTCATCCACGAAGGACGGGTTCACAGGGCACATGCCCCAGCCCTGGCCGAACGGCATACATTCGCCGTTGGAGAAGCTCTGTTCGCGGACGCCCATGAACAGGGCGGTCTGGTTGCAATAGCCGATGGTGGTGCTCCAGGACGGCTGGGTGTTGAACTTGATGACGAACATGGCCTCAGGGTTGCGGGCGCCGTCGTCTTCCACCCACTTGTAACCGTGGCCCTTCCAGGGGTTGTTGGCATCCTCGATGGAGCAACGGTTGGTGTAGGCCCACAGGTTGTGGTAGTCGGGTACCAGGGTGTAACCGGAGTTGTTCACGCAGTCGGTGATGTAAGCACCTACCTCTGCTTTGGTAAGCTTGGTGCCTTCGGCGATGTCCACATGGATGGCCTCGTTGCTGTAGGCGGGCAGGGTAATGCCGTCTAGGCCATAGAAACCGGTGGCGAACAGATAGGCGCGGCCCATCAGGGCGATAGCGGCCCACTTGTCCACATGGCCGTCACCGCTGGACATGGTGGCAGGCATGATGTCGGCTGCGATCTTGCAGTCTTCGACAATCTGTCCCCAAAGGGCTTCGCCACTGATCTGGGGCTGGGTGGCATCGGCCGTGGAAGTGACCGGGCAGGGAATGTTTCCGAACATGGAAGCCAGTTCGTAGTAGTACCAGGCGCGCAGGAAGAAAGCTTCACCCATATACTGGGCCAGTTTGTCTTCCACACCGCAGTTGGGCAGGGCCTCGATGGCGGCGTTCGCGCGGGCGATACCTTTATAACGGGTAACATAGAAGCCGTTGTACATGTCGGCGCCTACGTTCATCAGAAGGTCTTCTGCCTGGAACTGAGGGTCGTTCTGACCGCCGCCGCCCAGGGCGTCGTCGGAGGAAGCGATAGACCAGAGGAAATGGTCGTGGCCCACGTTGCCGCCGTCATTGGCACCGATAGCAGAGTTCAGGTTGTTGTAGATACCGGCCAGCATCTGTTCGGCGTCGGTGGCATTCACCGGGAAGTTACTACTGTCCTTGGACCAGTAGTTGTTGGTGTCCAGGAATGACTCACAAGAGGCAAACGAAAAAGCAAGGGCAGCCAGAGCTGCGAATTTGAATATCTTTTTCATAATATCAGTCAATCCAATTAAAATTTAAGGTTAAGGCCCACGAGAATGCTCTTGGCCTGCGGATAGTAACCAAGGTCGATGCCCTTGGCCCAGCTGTCGAAGCCGGAGGAAGTACCCACTTCAGGATCCATACCCATATACTTGGTGAAGCAGAACGGGTTCTGGGCCTGCACATACAGGCGGCACTGACCGAACGGGGCGTTCTTCCACAGGCGCTTGAAGTCGTAACCCAGGGTGATGGTCTGGATGCGGAAGAAGTCGGCGTTCTCAATGAAGATATCGGAGTTGTTGACGTAGTTGTAGTTGGTACCGGCAACCAGGCGCGGGTAGCGGTTGCTGGTGCCTTCACCGTGCCAGTACTTGTACACCTCGGTGGTGTAGTTGTTCCACTGGCTGTCGGTGTAGCGGCGATAGGCGCGGAACACCTGCTGTCCGAACATGCCGTAGGCGCTGACGCCCAGGTCGAAGCCCTTGAAGTAGACAGAGAGGTTCAGGCCCACGTTCCAATCCGGGTTGGGATCACCGGTCATGGTCTTGTCGTCATCGTTGATCATGCCGTCGTGGTTGAGGTCGACGAACTTCAGGTCACCGGGAACGATGTCTTCCACGATGGTGCCGTTGCCGGCAGCCTTCCAGGCGTCGATTTCGGCCTGGTTCTGGAACACGCCGTCCGTCTTGTAGGTCCAGAAGTATCCGATAGGATAGCCTACCTGGGCGCGGTACATTTCGGCGATACCCTGAACCACATTGGTGGGACCGTGGATGATACCTTCGTCGTTGGCGATACGGGTTACCACGTTCTTGTTGCGGGCAACGTTAACGCCGATGGAATAGGAGAAATCCTGGCTGACGGCATCGTTCCAGTTGATGGCCAGTTCAATACCGGTGTTGCGCACATCACCACCGTTCACATAAGGAGCATTGGCGCCGAAGTGACCCATGATGGGAGCGTTTACCAGCCAGTTCTTGGTGTCTTTCTGATACCAGTCGAAGGCGATGTTCATCCTGTTACGGAACAAACGGGCGTCGAAGCCCAGGTCCAGCTGCTGGGAAGTTTCCCAGGTGATGTCGGGGTTGGCCAGTTTGTCGGCGTAGGCGCCGGTACCGGAATTGGTAGCGGTGGGACCGGTGTAGAAGGAATAACCGCCGTCTGCGGCACCCACGGAAATGGTGGACAGGTACTGGAAGTTGTCGATGTTGCAGTTACCGTTCTGACCCCAGCTGCCACGCAGTTTCAGGAAGTCGATGAAGTTCACGCCCCACCAGTCTTCGTTGGACATGACCCAACCGGCCGATACGGACGGGAAGGTGCCCCAGCGATGTCCTCTCATGAAGTTGGAGGAACCGTCGTGACGGAGGATGAGTGAGAGCATGTATTTCTCGGCGTAGTCATAGTTGATACGGCCGAAGAAGGAAACCAGGCCGCTGTCACCCCAAGTGGAACCGGAGATGTCTCCCAGGCTGGGGTCGCCGGACGTGTTGCCCACATAGGCGTAAGCCCAGCTGTTGGGCCAATTGGAGGTGCTGTTGCCTGCACCTACGCTTTCACCGAAGCCGCTGTGCTGCAGGGTGTTACCGATGAGGGCGTCGAAGTGGTGCTTTTCGCCCAGGGTGAACAGGTAGTTCACGGTATTTTCCCAGGACCAGCTCCAGCCGGCATAAGCGCTCTGGCTCACGGAGTCGGTGTCCTTGAAGGACTGGTCCGTGAGTTTGTAGATCATGCTGTACTGGCGGTAAGTGCCGGCACTCAGGGTATAGTTGAACTGGCTCTTCCAGGTGAGGCCCTTGATGGGCTGCACACGCAGGTTGGCCGACATGTTCAGGTTGTAGTCGTGGCTTTCATTGTTGCCGCGGGAAGAATACACCATTTCGGCGATGGGGTTGGAGATGGTGGAAACCAGGTTCCAAACACCGCTCTTCTGGAGATCGTCATAGTCAGTATAGGAGCCGTCTTCCTTATAGGGGGCTACCAGCGGGTTGGCCGACAGCATGTTGAAGATATCGTTCCAATAGTGGTTACCGGTACCGATACCGCTGTTCTTGGACTGGGTGAAGGTGACATTCTCTCCCAGGGAGATGATGTCCAGACCATCCTTGCGCCAGAGAACGTGGTCCGAATTCAGACGGACGGTAATGCGGCTGTAGTTGGAAGCAACGGGCTTACCGAAGATACCCTGCTGGTTGGCGTAGCTGACACCCATGGAGAACTTGGACAGGTCAGTACCACCCACCACATTAACGGCGTGGTTCTGGTTGGGAGCGTTGACGTTGCGGATGAGGTCCAGCCAGTTGGTACCCTTGAAGGAACCGTCCTTGATGCTGTTGTAAAGGGCGGGATCCAGGATACCCTGCCAGTCCACGGTGGCTTTACCCATATTGAAGTTCACCATGTCCTGAACGTCCATATACTGCTGGGCGCTGAGGAACTGGGGCATCTTCTGGACGTTCTGCACGCCGTAGAAACCGTCATAGGTAACAGTGAATTTGCCGGCCTTACCCTGCTTGGTGGTAACCAGGATAACACCGTTAGCACCACGGGCACCGTAAATGGCGCAGGAGGCGGCGTCCTTCAGGACATCGATGCTCTCGATATCCGAGGGGTTGAGGGAATTGATGCTTCCGCCTGCGACACCGTCGATGACGTACAGAGGCTCATAGGAGCCGATGGTACCCATACCGCGGATGTTCACGTTGTAGCCGGATCCGGGCTGACCGGATTTGCTCATGATGCTCACACCAGGCGTGGAGGATTGCATGGCACCCAGGGCGTTGGTGGAGTTGAGTTTGGCCAGATCGTCTCCCTTGACCTGTACGGTGGAACCGGTTACCAGCTTCTTTTTCTGAACGCCGTAACCGACCACGACTACCTCGTCAAGGAATTCTGCATCTTCCTCAAGGAAAATGTTGAAAACCGTCTGGTCTCCAACAGCAATCACCTGAGTTTTGTAGCCGATGGAGGAAATCTCGATGCTGGCTCCGGCTTTGACGGAGAGCACGAAATTACCATCCAAATCCGTAGTGACACCGTTTTGGGTGCCGCTTTCGATGACGCTGGCTCCCATGACAGGCCCCATGGCGTCCGTGACCGTACCTGAAATACGGACAGTCTGCGCCATTGCAGCCACTCCCAGAAGCAGAAGCGTCAATGTAGCAAAGAGTTTGCTTTTCATTGTTGGAATAGTTAGTGGTTTATGGTTGATTGGTTAAACAAAAAAAATTTCAGTGTGGTTTAAAAGCCAAATTTACAAAAATAAATTTGTTTAAAAAAGTTTTTTAAGTAAAAATACAAACGGTTGAACTATCTAAACCGATGTAAAGGTACAAATTCATCTTGAATATACACGCGAACTGTTGAAAAAGTATCAATAATTGAAATAATAATACAATAATTGCTACCTTTGCATCATGAAGGTTCTCAAGGAAATTACGTCCATTACGGACAAAGACTGTTTCTACATCGTAGAGCGGCACAAGAGTGAATTTACGTGGCCCATCCATTCCCATGAAGAATATGAACTCAACTTCATTGAAAGGGGAAAAGGGGTCCGCCGCGTAGTGGGGGACAGCATAGAGGAGATAGGGGATTACGACCTGGCCCTCATTACCAGTAACGGCCTGGAGCACGCCTGGGAGCAGGGAAACTGTACCGAGCCCGATATCCGGGAAATCACCATCCAGTTCAGTTCCCGCCTGCTGGACGAAACCCTGCTGGCCCGCAACCAGTTTGCCTCTATCCGTAAGATGTTTGAGCGTGCGCGTATGGGGCTGGCTTTTTCCATGCCCGCCATCATGCGTGTATACAACTTGCTGGACACCCTGGCATTCAAGGAAGACCGCATGGAACAGTTCCTGGACATGATGAAAATCCTGTACGAACTGTCGTTGGATTCCGGTGCCCGCACCCTGGCCTCCCATTCTTTTGCCAAAGGGGGCTACGACGGGGAGAGCCGCCGGATAAAAAAAGCCAAAGAATACATTGCAGCCCATTATACAGAGGAAATTAAACTGGAAGACCTGGCCACCCTTGTGGCCATGTCACCGTCGGCCTTCAGCCGCTTTTTCAAGCAGCATACCGGGCGCGGACCGGTAGACTATATAATTGATGTAAGGCTGGGCATTGCGGCCCGTATGCTGGTAGATACCAGTACTTCCGTGAGCGAGATCTGTTATGCCTGCGGTTTTAACAACCTGTCCAATTTCAACCGCACCTTCAAGGCCCGTCGCGGGTATACTCCCCGGGATTTCAGGGCGTTGTTCACCAAGAACCGGGTGTATGTATAAAGGGGTTTGTCAAAATAGTATCATTTTTAGACAATTATTTAGATGTGAACCAAAAGCAAACAAACTAAATTTGCATGCATGATTAACACTGTACTAAAACCTTTTGCCATGGGCGTCATTGCGCTCGCACTGGCTGCCTGTTCCCATCCGTCGTTCGTTTCCGTCCAAGACGGTCAGTTTGTCCGTAACGGCAAGCCTTACACGTATATCGGCACCAATTTCTGGTATGGCCCCATCCTGGCCTCGGACGGGCGTGGCGGCAACCTGGAACGTCTCCAAAAAGAACTGGACACCCTCAAAGCCCTGGGCATTGAGAATCTTCGCGTCCTGGTGGGCGCACAGGGGAAGGACGGCGTGTTCTCCCGCGTGGAACCTACCCTGGAAACCGCTCCCGGTGTTTATAACGATACCCTCCTGAGAGGTCTGGACCGTTTCCTGGTAGAACTGGGCAAGCGGGACATGCAGGCCGTGCTGTACCTGAACAACTCCTGGGAATGGAGCGGCGGATACGGCCAGTACATGGAGTGGGCCACCGGAGAAAAGGCCCTCATCCCCCTCATCGACGGCTACTGGCCTTTCATGCAGCAGATGCGTAAGTTCCAGACCAGCCAGGAATCCCAGGAACTGTTCTACAACCATGTGAAAGCCATCGTGGGCCGCACCAACAGTATCACCGGCAAGCCCTATAAGGAAGACCCTGCCATCTTCGCCTGGCAGATGGGCAACGAGCCCCGATGCTTCTCCGACGACCCCCAAATTCGCCAGGGATTCATCGGCTGGATGACCGAAACCGCCAAAATCATCAAGGAGCTGGATCCCAACCACCTCCTTTCCACCGGCAACGAAGGCTGGATGGGCTGCGAACAGGACTGGGAACTGGTGGAACAGGTGAACAGCATTCCCGGCGTAGATTACATGACCATCCATATCTGGCCCTACAACTGGAGCTGGGCCAGTGAAAAAGACCTGGAAGGAACCCTTCCCCAGGCCATTGCCAACACGGAGGAGTATCTCGTCCGCCACGCCGAATTGGCAAAGAAACTGGGCCTCCCCGTGGTGTGCGAGGAATTCGGCTTCCCGCGCGACGGCTTCAATCCCTCCATGGACGCTACAACGTGTGCGCGCGACACCTATTATAGTTTTATCTTCGGCCAGGTTGGGAAGACGCTGCAGGGCGCGAATTTCTGGGGCTGGAGCGGTTTTGCCGTGCCCGTCCACACCCAGTGGGAGAGCGGAGACCCGTACACCGGAGACCCGGCGCAGGAAGCCCAGGGCCTTAACGGCGTTTATGCCCAGGACTACACCGTGGATATCATCAAAGAGGCAATCAATAATCTGCAGTAAAATGAATAAGTATTTGTGTATGGCCCTCACGCTTGTTGTAGCTTCCTGTGGCGGCAACAAACCCATGGAAACGCCCAAGGACCAGCTGGTGCACCGGCTGTTTACCTTTGCCGAGAACGGGCAGATCGCCTACGGCCACCAGGACGACCTGGCTTACGGCCACGCCTGGTGCGTCACCGACTGGGAAAACGATCCCCTGGAACGCTCCGACGTAAAGGCCGTCACCGGGAAATATCCCATGGTGACAGGCTTCGACCTGGGCGGCATCGAACTGGGTGCCGAAGCCAATCTGGACGGCGTCCCCTTCGGCCTCATCCGCAAGGCCTCCCTCAAGCACATGGAGCGGGGCGGTATCGTCACCTTCTCCTGGCATCCGCGCAACCCGTTCACCGGCGGTGATGCCTGGGATATTTCATCGGCCGAAGTAGTCCGCTCCGTCCTTCCCGGCGGCGAAAAGAATGCCGAATTCCGCGTCTGGCTGCAGCGTGCGGCCGATTTCGTGGAATCCCTCGGAGATGTTTCCGTCATTTTCCGCCCCTGGCATGAGAACACCGGCAGCTGGTTCTGGTGGGGAGAGAAACTCTGTTCTACTCAGGAATACCAGGAACTGTTCCGCATGACCTGGCTGTATTTTGTAAAGGAACGCGGGCTCACCAACATCCTGTGGTGTTATTCCCCGGGAGGAGACGCCGGCCCGCAGCGGAGTATGGACCGTTATCCCGGAGACGAATTCGTGGACATCCTTGCTGTGGACACCTATGAATTCGTGGGTGGCGGTTCCCTGGAGGAAGCCCGGGTGCGCTATCAGGAGGAACTGAAGAGCGCCCTGAACTTCCTTACGGCCGCGGGCACAGAGCACCAGAAGCTCATCGCCCTCAGCGAGACGGGCCTGGAAGGCATTCCGGACCTCACGTGGTGGACCCGTACCCTGTATCCGGCCATCAAGGATTATCCCATTTCCTATGTACTTACCTGGCGCAATGCCTGGGACAAGCCCGGCCATTTCTATGCCCCTTGGGACGGTTTTGAAGGCGCCGCCGATTTCAAAGCCTTCAGCGAACTGGACAATATTCTGTTTTTGGACTGACCTATGACTTACGAAAAACGTCTGGAATGGCTCAAGGCGAACCATCGCCAGCTGATTGAGAAAAAGAACCATCCCATTGAAGGGAATGGTGTTTATGAGCGTTGGGAGAACCCCATCCTAACGGCCGAACATGCCCCGCTGGAGTGGCGCTATGACTTTAACAAGGAGCGCAATCCCTATCTTATGGAGCGCATCGGCGTGCATGCCACCCTCAATTCCGGAGCCATCAAGTGGAACGGAAAATACGTGCTGGTGGTGCGTGTAGAGGGCAACGACCGCAAGTCTTTCTTCGCCGTGGCCGAAAGCCCCAACGGCGTGGACAACTTCAAGTTCTGGCCCCGGCCCATCACCATGCCGGAGTGGGGAGAACCCGCCACCAATGTTTACGACATGCGTCTCACCGCCCATGAGGACGGCTGGATCTACGGCATCTTCTGCGTGGAACGCAAGGACCATTCGGCCCCCGGAGACCTCTCGGCCGCAACGGCAGCCGCCGGCATTGCCCGCACCAAGGACCT
>Ga0310696_10002635_pt1 | contig 23449 bp, 17 predicted proteins | sample AusTroGonzalo_MG_4_FD_203885 | JGI IMG/M metagenome (GOLD analysis project Ga0310696, IMG submission 203885) | Bovine rumen microbial communities from tropical cattle in Woodstock, Queensland, Australia - Gonzalo_02 (v2) (version 2) | ecosystem: Host-associated > Mammals > Digestive system >...
CCCTTGCCGGCGAATATGCCCTCACCAGCGACACGATGGACCAGATGGGAACGGAGTTCGACTATAATGGTGCCGGTAGCGGCATCGGAGATGGAGAGCGCTTCTCATTGAAGATTACAGGCTACCGTCCTTTCCGCTATAAGTATATTTCGGGACAGTTAAAGATAAGTACAGACCCAGCCGAATGGGATGCCTCATGGCTTGTTCCATGTGCCAATGATATTCTTGATCCCGATACCCATCAGATACTGACCAAAATTCGGACACGTGGATTGTACGATACCTTCATGGCGGAACTTTGCTACTTCTATCTTCGCCGTAAGAAATACAAGATTAAGGTATCTACAACCATAGCACAACTGGCAGATATTCCTAATCATTGGTTCCGTAGATGGGATATCGGTGGTAAGATAGGTTACATCAATAAGGTAAACTATCAGTTAGCCGTTAACAAAGCACTTGGGGAAGTTGAGATAGAGTTCTTTGCTATTTAGCAGCGGTGAGCGAACAAACGGTAAACAGTAAACAGTAAACTAATTATAAAAATATGGCAACAATAGATTCTGGGAGCATTATCCAATCAAGGTTTATCGGCAGTCCTATATCCGTTCCTGTTACGGCATCCAACCCAGCAGGGAATGTCGCATTTCATCGTGTCCGTCTGCAAGTTAAGATAACGGATGCAGCCGGTGTTATTACTATCGGAGATGTAGAGTTCGAGTCTTCAAAACTTGCCAACAACCAGCAAACTGTATGGTTTGATATATCATCGGCATTCATTGCATACGTTGATGGTTACATTCCATCACCGACCACCTTTGCCTATCCATCTCTGACAGCAAGAATAGAGGCTTATGATGATTATCTGATAGATGGAATATCCTACGAAGGTCAAGACGCCAGCGGTGAGGTTGTTGTTAGTGGTAAGTATATAGGAGCTCTGACCGACCGTGAACGTGGTGCAGGTGTCAGCAACACGTGGAGTGAGCCAGAGCGTTATGGACGCAAGCCTGTCACATCTCCTGAGATTGTTTTTGTTGGCAAGAGTATTTTACGTCCTGGTGCGCTGATGGATGGATTAAGTCCGCTGGCCCCTTCGGTGGAAGCAATAAGCGCTGTTAGCGGTGCAGATCAGTCTCATAACTGCTATGGTATTACAGCTCCGCGTGACGGTTACGAAATCCGATTCGTAAATTCACTTGGCGTACATGAGAATATCTTTGTTTCACGCATTTCCGAGAAGGAGGTGAACATTGATTCTGAGAAGTATGTTATTGCCCGTCAGGAATCCCTTACAATATTCAGCCGTGGCACCACTCAGAAACAGAACGACTATGAGACTTGGGCTTTCAGCAGTGGTGCGATTGACGAAGCATGGGCATCATGGTTTATCCACGAATTCCTGATGGCTGAGAGGGTATGGATATACATTAACGGTATGTGGATTCCCTGCCATACCATGCCGGAGGAAAACGTTACACTTCTCAATCGCGAGAATGCAAGCCTTTTGGAGGTGCAGTTTAAACTGCAAATGGATATCAATGGAAGCCCGATGTAAGATGTAAGATGCAAGATGTCTGAGGGCTGATGTCTGAGTGCTGATGTCTGATGGGACCCTTAACCCTGAACCCTCTTCCCTCTTCCTTCTTTCATCTTACTTCTTGCCTCTTCCTTCTTCCTTCATCCCTCTTCCCTCTATCAATGTCCGAACATTAGGAACGGGGTTTCCTAAATTTGCCTTATAAAACAGAAGCACAATGGAATATTACGTTACCCAATCGAAGGATTACTGGATAGCACCTACTGCTGTAAACATTACTCTGAATGCAGGCGAACCCGATTCAAAGAACCGCATTCAGGGCAGTGTGGCATCTGGTGCTGTAATCATGTGCTTCATAGAGGACATCAAGGCAGAGAGTGCAGGCGGAGAGCCTGGCAATGGTGATGGCCTATGGTATGGTACCAACCATGAGCCGAAGCGGTGGCCGTTGTCATTATCTCCGACCTTCTTTAATAGTGACACGCATAAATACGTCTATGCTGCTATTCCACGTAGCACCAGTGTAGGTTCGCAGGCTGTCATCGTATTTCCGTCCGAAGAGTTGGATATCTATGGCCGTGCCCGCCGCTTGCAAGGAGAGGCTGAATCTTACGAACAGATAGGTTCAACAGATTATTTCTATGTCTTCCTGCAAGGCATCATCGGAGCGCCTCAGTTAAATCCCGATACGAATAGGGTAGAGCGTAGTTGGGAAGTTCCTATTACAGACTGGGGTAAGCTGACGACGGCACAGGGTCTTGACGAGAAATTGAATGCGTCCGAGTGGTACAGTTACTCGCAGGTTACACAGGTCGTAACATTCCTGAAAGAAATTATAATGCGAGAAGGCTCCAGCTTCCGCAACCTTATACTTAACAACAAGAATCTTACTGATGTAGCAACCAGTATTGCCGCTGCACCCATCGACAGCGACACAATGGTGGCTACGCCAAACTATATTGCTAAGTTCTATCTCTCGAAGGTGGCCAACGATGTGGCAGCCGGTCACATTACATTCCAGCAGGGGTTACAATCCGTTCTCGCCGCCACATTCGGCATTTACAATCGTGACGAAGGAACAACAGCAACAGGTGCTGCCATCCTGCCCGATGGTACGGGCGACTTCATCAACCTGATAGTAAAGGGTATGGTGCGCGGCAACCTCACTGTCGAGGATTTGCTCACGGCCAAGGATATCGTATTTAACAGGATTCTGAAGTCGAATGGCGCTCGCGAAGGCTTCATGGATGGCATAGGCATCATAATGAAAGCCTCTGACGGTACCATCCAGGCCGATGGCGGAGAGTTCCGTGGTTTCCTGAAGGTGATGGAACTCATTATCAACCGCCTGCAGTTGATGGAGGCGGACTACTCTTTCACCGAGGGTGATACCACCGAGCGTGTAGATTGGGCAAGCAACGGGCAGCGCATGGTGCTGACGATGCACAAGGAGCATGATAATGACCATACACCATTCTATCCCGGCGATATCTTGTATGCAAAGATTAACGACCTGCAAGACCACGGCACCTACTATACATGTTGGGTGCAGGTTATCAGCGTGGCTCTTACCAACAATACCATAACGGTAAAGCCATATAACGGTGTAAAGCCAGATGCCTCTGCGAAGGTGCCAGGAGGTAAGAACTTCACCTTCCTTGGAACGGAAATCACCACAGACTTTACTGTGGCCCTTGCTACTGATTATGCTGCCAACCCTGACGGTTATGATAAGATTATCAACCTAACCCGTCATGGTAATGTGGCAGATGGATTATCGAATGGTGACGATCCATCAACATACGATGTTCATGTTCTCGAAAGTCAAAAAGCCCGTCAGCAGGCATGGGTGCTCAGCACATCTGATAAGCGTCTGTCATTCTTCTGGAATGTGGATGAACCTATCGTAAAAGACGAGAACTACGCTGTATGTCTTGGTATCTTACCAGACCTTGCAAACCTGCCAGTGACGCGCAACCCGAATATGCCATCGCTGTATATTAATACCCTCTTCGCAGACAACATCGAGCAAGCCAACTATCCTGCACGTGTTGTTAAGACCGACAGGGGGCCGTGGGTAGCTAACCCAACAACTATATATGATGGTGATGAAGGAGGCACATGGACGCCAGACGGAACGACAATCACAGAAGGTTCAAAGACATACGGACTCTATGTTCAGACGCTTGGCGAGGTAGGCGTTCCACAGGTGGTGGCCGTCGGCAGTACCATAGACGAACCTTATCACTTCCGCACCTTCACGAAGAATGATTGGCTGGCTAAACGCCTTTCCGCATCATGGCGCAGCAAGAGTGATGCCGAATTGGAGCGTATGATGTCGGTCAATGCACCAAAGGCCGACTTGGAAGTAAGCCGTACATGGAACAACGGCATCGTATGGGAATGTTTGGTGGGCGGAACAAGTCAGGAACCAACATGGGGTTGTACTGATTGGCAATCCATAGGCGGCGATACCATTTACTATTGTGAGGTCGAGCCATCAGCAGGAACAACATTCCGTAACGGCAACGTAGATACCATCCTTACAATGGCTGTACGCTATGGTCAGGAGGAAATAACATCACGTTTGTTTCAGAAGCCTGGCACTACCGTGCAGTGGATTAGAAAGACGGGGTGGGATACTGTGAACCATTGCTTCATTCAGACTGCCGAGGACCGCGAATGGCAGGCTACAGCTGGTACAGCGGCTGGCAGCATTGTACTGGGTCGTAACGACATGGGTAGTGGATGGATGATAGATTACAGACAAGCCATGTTCTGCTGCACCATCTATTATCCAGAAGGCAATAATGTAACGGCATTTACGGCTAATTTCATTCAGAAAGTATAAAGAAATAAATACATGATACGTTCAAAGACTAACGAGAGCCACGGCGCACTTGATGCGCTGAGTATATGGGGAGAGATAAGCCCGATACAGGGACAGACCACCCAGATGTACTATGCGTCAACGGGCACTTACGAGACTGACCGTCGGTATGCACCGTTGGTGTTGATGGGCAGTTTCTATGTCAACGACCCATCCGGTGCAACGACTGGTGTACCTTCTATATATAATATCGAGTGGTATCACGATGAGGTAAAGGCTGCTAACCGCATTACGGCTGTTGTGCCTGGTCCTGACCCTACTGCCGAGGACTATCTAATCAGCGATGGTGTTTCCTCGTGGTGTACTGGCGTACCTAAGTGGGGCTTGATAGTACACAAGAATGTGTCGTACAACAACGCCATGCAGATTATCGGCGTGATGTCGTTTATCGACAGTCGCACAGGTTCTATCGTTCGCAAGGAATGCAGCATCTCCCTTTCTACAGAGTATTACGACGATGTGATGCTTCGCCTTGATGGTAATCGTGGTGACGAGTGGGTTATCGACCCATTGAACTTCCCCGAGCCTCTTACCACTGGCAACGACATAACAGCAGAGGCATGGCAACGTATCGTCAGCGCACAGCTTCGCAAGACTGGTGTTGATGTAGCCGATAATGCTTCCTGCTACCTATGGCTAATCCGCGATGCTAATGCCGCTACTGGTTGGCGTGATTTTACTGCTACAGAGAAGTCAACGTTGGTTGTGTCTGGATATAATACCAAGGCGTTGACTCTTGACGCTCGCTATATAGACAAGTCCATACAACTGCGCTGCTATGCCAGCGAACGAGAGGCCGATGCTGCATGGGTAAGTCCTTATGTCGAGGGCAATCCTTTCTACGAGTGCCGAGTGGTGGTAGAGATGAACGATAAAACTTCCATCACCATCAATCAGACAAAGGGATTTGAGCAGGGCTTTGATGTGGATAGTACCTGCCACTATGATGCACGTCTGATGTATGGGTCCCGACAGGTGCCGACCAACAAGAACGGTCTTTTTAGCATCACATGGCGTGGTGTCAACCTGCAGACCTTAGAGACCATAACGCTTGGCACAGGAATGTCTGTCGAGTTTGTCCCGAGCACAAAAGGCTTCACATTCCCTGACGGATTTGCCGTATATGCCGAGGCACGAACATTCCGCACGAAGACAAGTGCAGGTGCTATCCAGTACAACAACTCCATGCTGGTCCGCTCTAAGTCGCTCTACAACATTATGACCATCGACCCGCTGACTATTTGGGGCGAATTGCAAATCCTGCAGGGCAACAATAGCCAGTGTTATTATGTCACAGAGGGTGAGTTCGAGCCAGACCGTCGATATACTCCATTGGTCCTCATGGGTAGTTTCTTCGTTAAAGACCCATTGGGTGAGGTGCCCACTCAGCCCACCATAACGGGTATAGAGTGGTATGATGATGCGCCATTGCCAAACGATTACTCTACACATCGCATCGTAAACCCATCAGACCCAGCTATTTATACCGACCCAGACAGATGGCGCAATGTAGACTTCCTGATAAGCGACGGCAGCAATGCCGCATGGTGTGCAGGTGTTCCGCAATACGGACTGATAGTGCATAAGAACCTGCGCTATCCAGAGGCCATGCTGATATATGCCGTTATCAAGTTCCTGGATACACGTACCAACACCGTTGTTCGCAAGCAGTGTAGTATCAACCTGTCTTCCGAGGCCATTCAGGATAATATGCTTTTCGTGGAGGGTGATCGTGGCGACGAATGGGTACTCGACCCATTGAATTTCCCCGAGCCTCTTACCACTGGCAACGACATTATCGACGAGCCTTGGCTGCGTACCGTTACCGCCCAACTCCGTTTCGATGGCAACGATGTGGCCGATGCAGATGCAAACTACATGTGGGTAATAAAGGATGATACGGTGCAGGAAGGTTGGCGTGAGTTTAACGAGATAGAAAAGGCAGTCATGCTGAAAACAGCTCCAACATCCAAAGTCCTGACTTTCGATGCCAGATTCGTCAATCGTCTGACAGCTATGCAGATTCGTTGCTATGCCTGCCTGAAAGTATCTGGTCGTGCGGCGTACAATGGGCTAAATCCATTCTATGATTGCCGTATAAAGATAGATATAAACGAGACGCTTACGCCAAAGATTATTGTCAACGAGGGTTATGAGCCTATACCAGGCATGAACTATCAATGCCAGTACGACATCAAGCTGAACTATGGCAACCGTGTTGTTCCCGCGAACAAGATGGGACTTTTTCGGGTACATTGGATGGGCACCAACCGCAAGACCTTTGCAGAAAGCGAGGTTAATGTCGGCAAATCCATCAGTTTTAATCCGTCTCAGTTAGGTTATGAGTTCCCGCAAGGTTTCTCCATGTATGCTAATGTGGCTGTTTGGTGTTGCCTTGCCTTGGTTAGGCAAGATACGGCATACGTTGTAAGTGATAGTGTGCCTGCCGAGATAGTTACTTCATGTGTTTACGAATAAATATTAATAACATAAAAAAACAATAAGACTATGTATTTCATTATCGAAAGGGATAAACTCCCACAAGACAGACACTATGAACTAATGCCGGACGGACGTGCCATTGTTAGCGGAAACGAGGCGAAGATGATGGACACACTGGAAGGTGTAACTGTTGTGCAGACTACTGCCCAGCTTGAAGCATTGCGCAAGAAAATGAAGTCTAACAAAAAAAAGTAACAGGAGGAAAGAATTATGGGAAACATTAATGGTGGTATTACCATATCCGGTGTGATTGACGGTTCGTCAGTCCTCGGTGAGATTGCGGTCATCAATGGTCCGCTGCTGCAGTATTACGACGGTGCAAGTGTTAAGCCAGACTGGGCTGCCAAATATGCAACAAATCCGTCGAGTGTTCCTACGCTTTTCCCCAAGATGCACGATTCTGCAACAGGCGAAGATCTGACAGGTACGGTATCTTTGACCCAAGTTACCTATAACGATACTGTTGTTACGTGGGGAAATGACGGAAAGGCAACGGCTCCTGCTATTATTGCCAATAAGCTGAAGAAGGAATCGTACTCATACGGCGGCAATACTATCGAGTGCGTGAAGTTTATCGGCAACCCTGCCAACGAGAGTACCAACCCTGATGATGACCGCATTGCCTTTTACGGCACTTGTGTATCATCCGGCGGTCAGATTTCGTTCTCGAACGTTGGTACGAACGTCGAGATTCGCCGATTGGAGAGTACAGACGTACTTGATGTCTATATCTCTGTTCCGTCGGCATACGACAGTTATATTAAGCGTAACGGTGCAACAGGGCAGACTATCCCTACCAGACGATTGGCTACCCTCGTCAAAAATGGCGAGCCTCTTAGTGCTGCAGACATGGCAGGTTATGTGTTCGAGTGGGCCGACATAACCAACAAGACTGTCAAGGTTCTAAGCAACAGCGACCCAGGCATCACTATCGGCACTACGGTTTCTCCGTTTACCGATACCATCACTATCGACGAGGCCGCTGTAAACAGCATGATGACACTTCGCTGCCGTGTCTATGAGGATAATACGAAGGCAAAGATGGTTGCCACAGGCATTACCACGGTCTTCGATTTTTCCGACGAGCTTCAGGTGCGCTGGATGGTAGGAGCTTATCCTTGGTCGTCTGGTGATCCTGAAACAGAGTACATTGGTGATGAGGACAGCTCGCAGCAGATTATAATGCGAAAGAACGAGAAGTTGCGTTTTCGTCCCGTTGTATTCGTCCGAGAGTCCGGTCAGCAAGCATCAGCTTTCTCTGGGGCCACATGGACATTCAGCTTTGACGACAACAATGGTGATGAGATTGATCCAGAGACACTTGACACAGAACCTACAACAACGTATGCAGTATTGGCTTACTCCGATGTCGTGAAGCAGCAATCCGGTACGCTTGTCAAGCGCCCAATCCACATCAGTTGTACAACTTCTAACGTGTAATCATATATGATATCAGGTGGCATTAGTGTAACAGGACAGATAGATGGCGAGAACGGTTATAGCATTGTCGTAGTGCAGTTGTTCCGCCGATATACACCCACACAGGCAGCGCCAATACCGGCGTTGCCTACAGGGTCGTTGACATACACATTCAGTACAGGCATCCTGTCGGGCATAGCAGAGAGATTCAATGGGTGGAGCCAGCAAATTCCTTCCGCGACGGCAGATTCAAGGTTGTATGTTACACAAGCTACTATCAGTTCGCGAGATGCCACCATTGATATTGCTCCAAGCGATTGGAGTACGCCTGTTGAATATGTTGCTGATGGTATGGGCCAAGTACAGGCATTCAAGGCATTTGATGCCGACCCTGGTAGCGACAAGCCTACAAAGACCACCGATATTACGGCCCAAACAACAGACTTTGGTAATGATTGGAAGAAAACACCCGAGAAGCCTACCATAAGGGACATCTATGTAGATGATACTGGCCTTAACACCAATATCGGCGGAATGACCGTATGGGCAGATATGATTAGCACAGACCCCAACTATTCTCTGTTCGGAAAAGGATGGAGAATTGCAAAGGGCAACAAGACCTCTGCGTCCGACTCGAAGTACGTTGTAGATCGCATCAAGTTTACTCCACTTACAGATAGCGAGGTGTTCCGCCTGCAGATTGCAGCATCTGCCGAGATGGGTTACGATGGAGTTCTCGTCGGTAATCTTAACGAAGCGGCTACCATATCTACCAACTGGAGCGAAGCAGGTAAATCAACCAAGGGTAAAACGAAAAACGCCATTATTGATGTCACTGCCCTTGTTACAGATAAGGCTAACCAAGAGTGCTTTATTGATATCATTTTCAAGAAGGATGCCACCACGTACAGCAACGATGACTGCGGTTACTATAAACTGACTACAAGAGCCGGTAAGATTTATTCGTCTTTGGCTACTATCGAAAACAATACGGTGGTCGGGGATTGGAGTCCTGCTACACAATGGGAAGGTAATGAGGGTCCAGAAGGCGATGGTATTGTAAGCGTAGAACGCACCTATGCAATCAGTAATGTTAATACCACTGCCAGCGATACCACAGAACCTGCTCACCAGGGAAGCTGGAGTGCGACAAGTCCTGCCGTAACAGACCAGTATCCTTACCTGTGGGCTCGAGAAGTGGTAACATATAAGTTTGCTTCGGCTACCACCAAATACTATTGTATCGGTTCTCGTGGTGACAATGGTGTAGACGCACAGGACGTAGAATGGGCTTTTATCCGTTCTAAGACGGCTACGGCCCCACACATCTATCAGGATGATTCCTATGTGGATACTAATGGTAAGAATTACACATACGATGATCACTTGCCCCAGGTTAGCGGTAGCGAGAACATCGAGTTAAATAATGGCCATTACCAGTGTACCGATAGTCCGAAGGGTGTAGACAGTACATGGAAGTATGAGTGGGAGATAAAGCGTACCAAGGGTTCTGCTACATCCAATGGAAGGCGTTCATGGAACTATTATCAGGGCGCCATGACCCTGCATAGCAACTATGCAGAGAGTGCCTTCATCATAGACCTATCGAACAATAACGACCAGTTTGGTACGGATAGTGATAGTAAGGTTCTGGTGCAGCAGAAACGCTCTACTACGGTTGCGTTGTATGACGGTGCCACTAAACAGTCGCTGACCAACCTTTCTGTATCGCTTAAATATGAGGACGGAACATCTGTACCTTCTGATGTTGCCACATATACCGCTCAGACAGGAACAGGTGTTGTTGAGATAACGATTAAACAGAACAATACAGCCAATCCTCATACAGAGATACAGGCTCTTATTACTGCTACGTGCGCTATTGGCAGCAAAAATGCCACATTCCCTATCCGTAAGTTAATGGGTGGAGCACCGGGTCTGAATCCTGTTATCTACCAGTTGGCACCGACACAAAAGACTTTCTCTTTCCTTCGCTCTGATTCCAATGAATTATCACCTTCAAGTCGGTCCACTAATATCAATGTGGCAAGGACAGAGGGAAATACTACCACTATACTCTCTACGGCACAGGCTGATATTGATTTTGACTGGGGATTTGACGAATCAACTGTTCAAGGCACTGCTGTTCCAGTAGGTACACAAATAAGCATAACGGCGGCTCAGGCCGCCATTCACTACCAAGTGTGGGTAGAGCTTAGCACTGGCGACCGCGAGACGCTGCCCATCGTAAAAGATGGTGTAAACGGCGAATTGTATGTAATTGACACGAATATTGACAGCATTACCATTCCATCTAACAGCGTATCTGTTACTAAGGATGTTACGGGTCAGTTCTATAAGTTGGCTGGTAGCAACAAGGCCAGTCATACATGTGCCTTTATTATGTGGAAGCGTTCCAAGACTGGAACTTACACCAGAATCGTCAATGCTGCATCTGCCAACTCATTCAATCTGTCAGGTCTGCAGGTTACTAACGATACCGATGCCTTGGTGGCTGTAATGCAGACCACATTGACAAACGACCCAACCGTATATATTGCCAAGAAGGAAATTGCAGTGATATGCGATGGTGCTACTGGCGCAACAGGTCGCATGTTTAATCTTCTTGGCGTATGGGATTCAAATGTCAATTACGGACGCACAGATATGTTGATTCCGCTTGTTTGGCGCGATTCAAATACACAAGACCCTGCAACAGGTAATTTCGGAAACTACTGGTACCTGAGTGCCGATTCCAGCCAGGGCGACGACCCCAATACCGATGGTGGTGCGCACTGGACCAAGGCCGAGAGCTTTGGTTTTGTCATTACACAAGGTATCTTCGCCCAGTTCGCTAATTTTGGCAGTGCGGTCATTACAGGCGATTGGATGATATCCGGCAATGGAAAGATTGATGGCGTGGATGTGACCGTTAATCAGTTACTAACTGGTAAGACGGTTGATGCCAACTCTTCTGAATGGAATACCCGCGCCTATACTTTGTTTGATGGGCAGAACCCGCGTGCTACATCCATATCTATACTATATGGCAAGAATAAGGACCTTCCTGCTGGCGGTACCCATGCCCTTCATATTGGTAATGTGACACTATCAGCTGGAGATACATATTCTATCCGTTTATATGGCCATGCAAATTATTCAAGTGCCACACCTCATGTATTCGTGAAGATTCGGCGTAACGGTGTTGGTGCTACCGATGTTCTTGCATTAGACGCACAGGTTTCTTCGCATAATCAGCGTGCCTTCTTCCGCGTTTCCGAGGATGGGGAATACTCCGTTGATATATATGAGACCGAACACCCGTCAGAACCTGGTACAGGCAATACTTATTCCGGAGCTACCATTGATTTCATCGAGGTGGCTAAGATTGCTTTTGCTCCTGTATATGCTGTTGATTTGTTGGCAGGTGGCAGCATTCAGCGCGATATGATGACATCAGGTTTTATCCGCAAAGATAAGACTGTCATTAATATGCTGAATGTAGACTATTATGTATATGGGCAGTACGACAACAGACTGGTTTTAGAGCGTTGTGGCAGTTTTATCGAACTAAAGGATAGTGTTACAGTTCAGTTCTGGCCATTTGTCTTGTGCAACCAATACAGGTCGTTAGAAAATGTCGAGCTGACCGAGGAGGAAAAGGATTATATCCGTTCTTTGGTAGGCACCAAGATTCTTCTTTATCTTAGGGATGATTCCTCGATAATGGATCATTTCATTGTCACAAACGGATGGTTTACTATTAATGGTTATACACAGCATCGCGAAGTAAAGATAGATGGTGTAACACAGCCGGAGCCTGGTTCTGGGTCTGGGTCTGTGGATGTTATTGGAACTTTCCTGTATCGTGTTACATACGAGCGTTACCTTAATCCGCGTAGCGGTGATTACGAGAATCATTATGTGTGGGAGTTCCGTTCGTTACAAGCTGGGCAGTTTGCCGAAATTGAGTGTGTAACAGATGTAGATGAAGATGGTTATGAAATCGTTTGCTGGCGTGTTAATTCAGTGGGGAATATAGTATAACTATTTTCCCCCTGGCGTCATCAGTAGGCTCGTCCTGAACCTGAACAGCTTCACGCCGATATACAGCGAGTCGAAGGCATCGGTGATGTCGGTGCGGTTCTGCAGTGGCACGCCATCATCGGTGTCAGTCAGTTTCTCGCCTGACTTGTTCTTTGAGATGGTCTTCTGTGTGCCGTTATATCGCTCGCGGATTTCGGTCATTTGCATGGCGATGATCAGTTCTTCGTTGTTCACCTGATTGATGCGGATGCCAGGGGCGGAGAAGCCACCGAGGGCTTCGTTGATGATGCGCCATTTGTCGTGGTGTTCCATAGGCTTACCCATATCCACGCCTACCACATCCCAGCCGTACTTGCGCAGGTCGGCGATGATGGTGTCCTTGAAGTCGTCGCTCTTCTCTATGGCATAGCCACGGAACTTGGCCGTTGCGTCGTAATAATAATATACGGTACGGTTCTTGGCGCGGTGCGGCGCATAGTAGCGGTTCCAGTCCTCCACGAGGGCGTGTATCTTGCGCTCATAGAGGGCGTACATCGAACTTAGTACGCAGAGGCACTCTATGCCGTCCCTGCGCTGCATCTGCCCTGTTATTACGGTCGTGATGTTGGCATTGTAGTCAAAGGCTATGTGCAGGGGCAGAGCATCTATGACATCCCCGTCCTGCGTACAGTCATCCACCTTGCCGAGCCGTGCGAAGTCGTAGGTCTCATAGTCCTCCTTGTATTTCATGCCGCTCTTCACATACTCGCTGGTGGCGAGGTGGATACTCTTGTCTATGCAGGGCGCATCGTCGGGGATATAGCCGTGGATGTTCTCTATATCCAGATTGGTATAGAAACCATCGTTGGCCTTCGACTTCTTCTCGTTCAGAATAGAGACAGAGAACAATCCCGAACTGAGGTCGCGGTACATTGATGCGATATACTCGAATCCCACCACGTCGGCATTGTCAAGCGTAGAGGCCCTCCAGCAATAAAATGCCCATGAGCGTAGCTGCTGTATGCGTTTCAGGTAGTTGTTGTTGGGGATATTAAGCTTCATCATCTCCAGTTGGTCCTCTTTGGTGATAAGAAACTTGTGGCTGTAAAGCAGTTCGCCGTCCTCGGCAGAGAGCAGCTTGTAGTTCACCAGGTAGTCCACTGTTCCCTTTGTGTCGGCTCCATACTGGCGGGGGATAATCTTGTACGGCCCTTCACGCTTCTCGACAGCCTCGTAGAGTGCTTCTATCTCTTTTTTCTTTTCTGGCGACACCTCGATAATCTTCCTGCCTTCTTTCTTGGCATAATAAATAAGGTCGTTGTACTTGATAACATCCTTGGCAAACCGCTCCAGCTCCTCCTGAATCTGGCGGTAGGTCATATCTGTGAACGGACCGAGCGACGGATGCTCGTCCAGTTTCTCCTCTTCCTGCTCCAGCCACGACTGCTTCAAGGTCAGGGCTGCGTCGCTCACGAAGTACGTTCCGCAATAGAAGGGGTTTTCCCTACTGAAAGCCTTATCGCCGAATGGATGCGTCTGACCGCTGATGGCGGGCATCAGTTCCTCGTAGATTTTCTGTTTCTTGGCAAAGCGGCACTCGTCGAAGATGGCATGGTTGAAGGTGAATGAGTTGGCACTGGCCACCTGCGCCATGCTTATCATCTGCCAGATAAAGCCGTTGGCGAACCAGATGGAGTCGGAGTAGTTGCGCATATTGGCAATGGGTTTCGGCACCCACGAAGGCGGTTTACCTGCCCCGTAGTGCGTGCCCTCTGTCAAGCCATAGAAACGACTCATGGCGGTCAGTGCGCCTGGTATCAGTTTGCAACATAGCTGTGCGCGGCTGATACCGCCCCAAGCGCCCAAGCCCTGCGGCATACTCTTACCAACCTGAAAAACGCGGTCGCCGATGCCCTCCGTCTTGCCCACACGGCGGCTTGCCACACCTCTGACATCATGTGCCTGAATGATGTGGTTCATCCGCTGCGGTTTATTCATATAAATATCTACACTGTCCATGTTTCAAAGCTTTCATTAGTATCATTCAAAGGTTTCAACCACCCCCATTCAAACGTTTCAACCACCCCCATTCAAACGTTTCATTTTTTTCACTTTGTCCATACTTCCATTTCCACTGACCTGTTTCGAGCCAGTTTATAGTTGCAAACACCAGCAAATTGTGTGTTTCGCAATAACTTTCGCCCGTCAGTACGTAAGCCGTCGGTAATACCAGGACCACCTCTGCAATTAGCAGTGGCGTTGCAAGCACGTACATTAGCGCAACCAAAAATCGTTTTAGGTAAATCATAATTATATATTTGAAAGCCAATTTCGCTTTATTTCCTTCTTGCAAAAATACATGGTTCGCCTGTTGCCAGTGAGCAGTCCATACGGAACCCTGCCATTTGCAAGTCTTCTATGTATAGGCGCAGCGGGTCGCCAAGGCTGCAGACATAAGCCTTGAACACCTCGCGCAGCCTTCCGTCATCAAACTGCTCATAGCCGGGATCTCCCTCGTTGCACGGATCGTAGTCACGCACAAAGGCCGACACCTTTGCCGGAATCACATAGTCCGACAGATGTACCTGGAACTGGTCGCCGTTACCCTCCAACAGTTTAGCTGCTTTTGCCTGCACTTCTTCGTCCTCGTCCCAGTCTTGCAGGTTCTTACGTTTCTTTGCCATAGTCTTTATCTTTTTTATATTGTTGTTTCAGCCCCATTTTCAGCCACTTTTTCCGACCACGGATTTCACGGATTGAAATACTCTCTGCATTTGAAGCCCTTGCGGGGCTCATAGTCCATGAAGTCCATTGCCTTGAAGAGCCAGGCGCGGTTGGCCCAGCGGCTTATGTCTTTTTCGTACTGCGTGGGCTGACGCTGATTCTTGTAGTCGCGGTACGGCTGCACGAATGGCAGTATGCCCAGCCGCTTCAAGGTGCGCAGTCGGTGGAGGTCTTGCTCCTTGGTCGAATTGAAGCCTACGAGCACGTAGCAGGCTATCTTCGATGCACGGATGTGGCGCGTCATGGTCTCCAGCCGTTCCGTGAGGTCTATCTGCGGCAAGTCCCATGCAATGTGTATGTAGCCCTTCATGCGGAGCGAGTTGAGCGCCTTGGCCTGCTCCTCGTCCATGATGCGGATATCAACGCCGTGGAACTTCACGGGCAGCCGCTGCGCCTTCAAGTCCTCCATCGCCGTGCGCCATTCGGGGTTGGCGAAGAAGTTGTTGTCCAGCACCTCAATCCATTCTGCCCGTGGGTTCCACTCCATCGGCTCGACGGGGTGGATAGCGCCCTCCTTGTCGTGAACCAGGCAGAAGGGGCAGTGGCGGATGCAACCACGGCTGTAGAACTGCACCGAGAACGGATATTGCGGATAGAGGTCGTAAGCCAGTCCGCGATGGCGGTCGATTTCCTCTGGCAGTCGGCTCTTGATATCGTAACCAGTACCCCCCCTACAAACTCGCTGGCATCGTACTCCAGCGGGTTATAGTCCTTGGTGAACGTGAAGACCTTGGAGGCATAGATTCTGTCGTAGTGGCCGAACAGCGGCATGGCCCACTCTGCGGTGTCGCCCTGCTCGCGGTGCCACGATGCCAGTTTCATCAGTGCCACGTTCGGGAAGTTATGCCCGTCCACGTCTATCAGTCCTATTTTCATATCGCCTTTATATTGTTTTAGAATAATTCCAGTTGCTGTTTCTCTTCCTTGATACGCCTACGAGCCGTGGCGAAATAATCCTGATTGGTCTCGAATCCGATGTAACGGCGCTTCTCCTTGATGCAGGCCACGGCGGTGGTACCGCTGCCGATAAAAGGGTCGAGAATTACCCCCCCTCTATGGTGCTGTTGAGCACGAAGTTGCGGATGATCTGCAGGGGCTTCACCGTGGGGTGATGGTAGCGCAGGTTGTCCTCCTGGTTGCGCAGCGTGGTATAGAACGTTCGCTTGGTCTCATACGAGCCGTAAATCTTCACACCCTTTTCGCGGAAGAACATGATGTACTCCGTGTCGTTCAGATACTTGTTGCCGCAGGCGGGTATCGGGTTCGTCTTGTGCCACGTCAGCAGGTTCCAGTTGCAGCCCTTGCCGCTGACAAAGTAGTCGAGGTATCGCTGTATCTGCTTTTGCGAGCAGAAGAGGTAGATGTTCACCCGCTTCATCACGCGGCACATCTCGTCGAGCACTTCATCATCGAAGCCGTCCTTGATACCGCCCAGTCGGTCCATACCCTTGCGAGTGCCACGGGCATTGTAGTGGTTCACCGTCGGGTCTTCGTTCTTCGACCAAAAGCCGCCGCCCTGATTCTCCAACAGGTAAGGCGGATCACAGATAATGCAGTCCACCGATGCTGTGTCAATGCGCTTCATGCCCCGCAAGCAGTCCTCATTATATATCCTATCCAGTTCAATCATAAATTCGTTCAGTCCGTTCAATTCGTGGTTCGTATTAAAACCCGTCTGTTTTGTCAGGTTTTGCATTGATATCGCGGAAGTGGCTGCGCAGTTCGCGGATAGCGGTGTCGATAGCCGTGCCTATCTGCTTGGTGGTGTAGCCCATATCGTCGAAGCCGATGTTGCCGCGACGGTAGCGCTGCAACTGGTGCAGTATGCGCACCGCCTTGGCACGCTCCGTCTGCTTGCGGTGTATCTCCTCCGCCGTTATCTCGTCGCAACTGTGCAACAGGTCTGCCGCCTGCTGCAAAAGGGTATTCGCATGTTTCATTGCTATTATTGATTAAATGGATCATAAGTATCTGGTTCGTCTGTGGGAGTAGCTCCCTCTCCTCGGAGAGGGCGGGGGGTGAGGCTGCCTTCCTCTTCGTCGTTATTCTCGTCGGCAGGTACCATCACGCCTTCCTCACCCTCGATAAACTCCTGCACATCCTCCAGTTTCGCGCCAATCTTCTTGGCAAAGGCTTTCATTTCCTCCTCGGTGTAGTTCTGACGGTCGGGCTTGATGATAGAGATGTCGCCAACGATGTTGCGCTCTACGCCAGGCTTCAAAGCATCGGCAGGGTTCTGCTCATCCTTGAAGTCGTTGTTGATCTTCTCCAGGTTGCGCTGTGCCTCTCGCATGGCAGTGACATTGCCCGTCTTGCGCCCGAACTGGATAAGCCACTCTATGTTGTCCTCATACATCGCCCGCTGGATGTGGTTCTTCGATACCGCCAGTCGGCCTACGAGCTGGTTCACTACGTAGATGTCGTTGGCAATCTCCGTTTCCTTTCTGGCGCTGACTACGCCGCGTTCGTCTTTCCGTATGCCCAGTGCTTCTACCATAGCCTGTGCCTCCTCGTTGCCAAGTGAGGCATTTGTTATCAGCGTCTGATAGTCGCGTGCCGCAATGTTCTGAACCATACGGCGCACGTTGCTCGTCTTGTTCTGCTGCCATAGCATATAGCATTCAAGTGCGAGTCGCGCCCTGAACTGTCCCGCCAACGGCATGTGTATCTGCGACAGATCCACTTGGCCGTAGGTCCAACGTACAACTTTGTCTATATATCCTTGTGATGGTTGGCTCATTTCGGAAATTGAAAATTGAAAATTGAAAATTGAAAATTATTTCTTTGAGGAAGACTTTTTGGCAGTTGCTCTCGTCTGTTTCTTGACTGGCGCATTACTTTCCCGCTTCACAGGCTTTTTGGTTTCCTGCTTTGCGGACTTTTTTGTTTCTTTTTTTGCGGGCTGCTTGGTTTCTTGTTTTGTTGGCTGTTCCTTACCAACGATGGACTCACTCTCGGCGGGCTGCTCGGGTTTCTTGTAGTTTGCTTCATAATCTGCGATGGCGGCATCCACAATGGGGCGATAGACTTTCGCCTCCTCCTCGCCAAGCAGTTCAACGAGACGGGCATAACGCTTCTCCATCGTTTCGATGCGCTGCTTCACGTTTGGCTTGTCCTTCCTTTTTATATATCTGAGCAGGTCGGCCAACTCCTTCTTCTTCTCCTCCTCGGCTTTCATCTTGGCAGCGTATTCTGGCGAGTCCTGCTCAATGAGCCGCTTGATGCGGGCATCCAATGCCGGGTCTTCCTTGCGCACCTTCTCGTAATAAGGACGGGTGATGTAAAGCACCTTCTCCAAATCCACACCCTTGAAGCGCGTCTTGAACTGTTCCGTGTAGGGCAGGTCGATAGAGAGCCGCTTGTGCAGCACGGCCAGCTCTTCGTCCACGGCGGCATAAGTGCTCTCGAAGGCATCGCGTGCGTCTTCTGCTTGCTTGGCGTATGCGGCAATCTCCTCCTGTGCTGCACCACGGCTTGCCAACAGTTTGGCAGCCTGTGAGGCATCGCCGAAAGCAGTACGCTGTGTGCGTACCATGTCTATGCGCTCCTGCAGTTCCTTGGAGCATAGCCACTTAATGTCCGAGAGGTGCAGACGGTCGTTATCAATGCGCTCCTGATAGATTTCGCCCATAGAGAGATTTTGGGGAGCATGGGGGGCCGATGTCTGATGTATGATGTCTGGTGTATGAGAGTTGACGTTATCGTTGACGTCCACGTTGACGTTATCGTTAAATAAAGACGGGTTCTGCCGGTCAAACTCGGCTTTCTTTGCCTCACGCTCCGCTTTCAGTTCGGCATTATTCTTCTCGCGTGGAGCATCGCCCGCAATAATCACTTCCAGACCAAGCATCCTGGCTATGCGGCGACGCTTATCGTTCTCGGGCGAGTTGACGGACAGTTCCGCTGCATCGCCTCTTAGTCTGGCAGCCACCTCTTCTTTTGATGGTCTGCCACGTCGGCGAAGTGGGGTAGAGGGCGATACGAAGGCTACGGACTTACCGCTATTATCCGTCATCACCAATCCTTCTGCCAACGCATCCTTTGCCATATTCACATACATGGACAGTCGGCTTATACGTGCCGCGAAATCGCCATATCGCAAACCTTTCTCGCAGAAGTCTGCTGCAAAAGGCCATGCTACAAGCAGACCGAAAAGGCTCTTAACCCAAGCAAAATCCTCTGCCGTCATTTTTTCCTTATTTTTGCCCATCAGTTCTATTCGTGGACCCTGTTCCTCGATAATGGTTGCAAAATCGCTTACCCATCGCGACTGTTCCTCGGCAGTCATGTTCTGATAAATCTGTGCCATAGTGTTTTGTTCTAATTAGTTTCTAAGGCAAAGGTACGAAAGTCATCATACCTTAACGGACATAAATTACCCGTGTTGTAAAGTTTAAAGTTTATGGTCAGTTTATAAGTTTATGGTTTACCGTTTACAGTATATGAGTTTATGGTTTACCGTTTCAGTTTAGAGTTTAGAGGCAGTAGTAAGTTCACGTTATCGTTGACGTTATCGTTATCGTTGTCCGCACGGTTTCTCTTGTCATACATACTTTTGCGGTATAGAAAAATAAACAGTAAACCGTAAACAGTAAACTAACTATGGCAAAAAAGAAACACCCCAACGTAACGACGGTTACAAGCAGGAAGGAGTTCGAGCAGGAGGCACAGCGCCTTCGTTCGGAAGGCTTTATAGAAGTTCCTGGATTCTTTGGTGGGGGCAACGAAGGAGGCATAAGTGCCGATTATGGCGACTATCTTTGCGCTACCCTGTCATCCGAGCATTCCGTTGGAGGGAAAAATAAGGCTATATTACCATTGCTTCCTATGTCAAGTGGTGCAGCAATACCCATCACGGCAGAGAATGGTTATAAGGGTAATATGATGAGCTGGGGCAGTAGCAACAAGACTCCTAACATTGTCAGTTTCCTTTGTTCTCTGCTTCCCTATACAGCAGCGGCCCTGAAGTTCAATATCGACCTTTGTTGTGGTATGGGCCCACGCCCTATGTATTCCTATTCTCAGTATGTTGGCGGCAATATCATAAACAAGCAAATCGAATACGAATATGCAGGCACCTTGCTTAAGGGTTGGAAGATTGATATTATCAGACAGATAAACAACCTAAAGAGCGCTGCTCCGTCCGGCGATCAGCAAGGTGGCACTATTCAAACAGCCGACGGATTGTTGGGCGGTTCATCTGCCGAGGAAGTGAACGAATACGAGAAGGCCCTTCGCGAACGCCTCGATGAAATAAATAAAGACCTCGAAATATGGGAAAGGACCAACGAGGATGTGAAAGTATTCCTTGGCAACAACAACCTTTTGCAGACATTCCAGCAGCTATTCTCGGATATGCTCCAATATAACATCTGCTTTCCCGAGTTCGAGTTGCAACAGACATACCTCGTGGATAGCGCTAATAAGAATGCAAAAGGCGAACCGATAAAGAAGGCTGTACCCGCTTCTCAGTGGTCGCCAAAAGTCGTTGGCCTGAAATGGCGCAATGCCAAGACAGTGAGACTGGAACAGATGACACCACAAAACCGCATAGAACATGTATTCATCTCAAACACTTGGCTTTCATCGCCCGAACAGACCGTCATCACAAAAGAAAGTGATAACAAGGTCGATGCGCTTCCCGCACTCAGTTACCAATCGCCAGCAGCCGACCTCGAACGGCTTGCCAGAGATGCCCGAGCCGCTAATGCTGGCAAGAACTCCAGACCTACTCATGCAGTGATGCCTATCATCTACAACGAGTACGGACATTCCTACTATCCCGTACCTACCTGGTACTCTGTTTTCAGCGGAGATGTCTATACCTACGCCTCGCTGCTTATTGCCGACCGTAAAAGGCGGCGCGACCATGCCAATGTCATCGGTCGCATCCTGTATCTCAACGACGAGTACATGCAGCGACTCTACCAGCAAAGGGCATGTACTACCATTGAAGATAAGAAGAAGCTGTTCAACGAAGTGAAGACTTCCATCAATAATTTCCTAAAAAACCGCGACAACATGGGCGAACCCCTCTTGGCCTATACCTTCAAGGACAGCGAGGGTAAGACGTACAAGTCTTGGGAAATCGTAGAAGTGGAGGAAAACAACAAGTCACAGGCAGAGGCCAACAAGGAGGAGCTGGCAGAAATCAGCAGCATCATCCTCTTTGCGTGGGGCGTGGATAGCCAACTCATTGGCAACACGCCAGGCACCACCTCTCGTAGTGGCGGCACAGATCTGCGCGAACGCTACCTCCTAAAGCAAATCAATATGAGTACCCTGCAGTCGCTCGTTTTGAATGCCATGAATGTGGTGAAAATCCGCAACCAGTGGGACAGCCACCTGACATGGCAGATCAAGAAGGAAGTCCTCACCACACTGGATAACAGCAAAACAGGCATCACAGAGGCGGAGGCTAATTAAGATAAAAATTAAAAGAGAAAAGGGAAAAAATGAACGATAACGTCAACGTGAACGTCAACGTTAATAACTTATAAACTTATAAACTGTAAACGGTAAACCAAGAAAAACTATGCTAATCACCAATACTAAAGAGCTTAGGCTCTGTTTCCCTACACATGCTATCGACCACATCGAGGCATATACAGGATTCATAGACAATTCCGAACATGAGTTCCTGCTGAACCCACTCGGTTTGCCATTGTATGAAAAACTATGCGACTGGTACGAGGAACATACCAACGATTACAGTTCCACAGATGGTAAGGATGTTGGCTACTACAATCGTCTGCTTATCATGGCGCAGCGCTGTGTGGCCTTCGATGCCATGAGCCGTTCCATCGACCAGCAGTCCATATCTATGAACAATGCTGGACTCAATATGAGCATGGCAGATGACTACAAGCCTGCCGATGGTGATTCCGTTACCCGCGCCAAGAACTCCTATGTCAAGGAAGCTCATTCCTCGCTCAATCGCCTGCTCTACACCTTGGAGCAGTGGACGGCTATCTGCCCAGATGCAGAGGATGTGTCCGAGGAAACATCAGAACTATTCGAGATATGCAAGTTCTGGCGCAGCAGCCGTTATTTCTATCTTGCCGCACAGTTGCTTATCCCCAGCGCCGTGGTGTTACAGGAATACCTTAATATATATGACAGCCGCGAGAAGTTCATCCAGATGCTTCCCGACCTGCACTTTATACAGGAGGAACAGATAGCGCAGGCCATTGGCGAGGACTTCACCGAGGCGCTCCTCGAGATACAGATTGCCGGTGGTACCAAGCGCGATGCCACAGCCGCATACGCATCCGAGCCTAAGTCACTGGCAGACGATGCAGGTATCGACCCTCTTCTTCGCCGCATCCTGCATAAGCTCCGTAAGATTATGGCCACCCTGCTCGAAGGTCGCACAACGGTCATCAAGGTAGATAAGCAGCGTAAGATAGATGCTCACGACGAGGGTGTGCGCCTGCTTGGCCAGTTCGTTGTCTATTGCCAGCAGCATCAGGACAAGATACTTACCGCTCTTGGCGATAAGGCAGAGGCATACAAGGCATCCCCCATGTACATAGAAACAGAGCCCGAGCATGAGCAGCCTGCTGCCAATGTTCCATGTTCAATGGCTAATAGCCAATGTGATGACTTCAACGACCCCAATATGGCGATGCACGTAACAATGCCGCTGCTTTAAAAAAACTGTCAATTATCACCTGTCAACTGTCAACTATCAAAATGTTCCGACTTGATAAAATACTCGAACGTTGGGCAGAGCTGTACAAGCCTCTGTCGCACAACGAATCAAAGAACAAGACTTTTTATCGCATCAGCATGATTGATGCGCAGAGTTACTTCGTGCGCAATTATAATATGATGGACGGCTGTGCAATGGCATACGCCACGCATATTGATGCCGAACTGGCAAAACAAAACCCCAAGTCTATCAACTATCGACATGTCATTTACTTCCTAAGCAAGCAGCAGAATGCGCAGGGCAAGACCGATGTCACAGACGAGGATGCCGCAACAGAAGCCCGATTCCTTACAGACGATATGGTGCAAGATCTCCTTGCCGTCTTGTGGGCCATGAAGGGCGCAGTAAGTGGTAAGACTATTCCCGACAGTGTGCTCAGCGCTACTGCTGTGGAGGTAAGGCAGTTTATAGAACAGACCGCCGCCGACCCGCAGTACCGAGAAGGATTACGGGGACTCCAACTCGAAGGTGCACACTGGGGAACCCTCCCTGCTCAGATCAGCGGCTGGCAACTCTGTGGCCTGACCATCGAGCAAGTATCACCACGCCTGCTGTGTATCAACCAGGAGAGATA
>Ga0310696_10002636_pt1 | contig 23440 bp, 22 predicted proteins | sample AusTroGonzalo_MG_4_FD_203885 | JGI IMG/M metagenome (GOLD analysis project Ga0310696, IMG submission 203885) | Bovine rumen microbial communities from tropical cattle in Woodstock, Queensland, Australia - Gonzalo_02 (v2) (version 2) | ecosystem: Host-associated > Mammals > Digestive system >...
GTACATTGACTATTATAATAATGAGAGAATAAAGCTCAGACTAAAAGGAATGAGCCCAGTACAATACCGGACTCAATTCCAAATGAGCAATAGTGTTTAATCCGTCCAAACTTTGGGGTTCACTTCAGTACTGTCCCCTGTCCCCTGTTTTCCCATTGTTAAATGTTGATAAAAAGGGCACAAGTATATAATCATTTTGAATAATTTCATATCTTTGTAACAATAAAATCCATCGATTATGACAGAAGTTAAAAGAATACAAAAAGGGCTGGCTCGCGAAGGGAGGTCAGCATATAATAATGCTTAGAAGAATAGTAATGCCTTTATAGCTGTAGGAAATAGCATTTATCGCATGTCTGCTGATGGTTCTCGCGAGAGGGTTAGTAATCTGCTGAGTACAAGAGTAAAAGCCAGATGTAAGATATTTGTAATATAATCTCATGGCAGCCGCAGTAAAGAAATGCTTGCGTATATATGCAGTGAATAATAATGAAAAAAACAATTAACTATGAAAGGAATACAAAATACAATTACAGGAAACTTTAGTTCAATTATCAGTAACAATAGACGCTTTGTTGTTCCCAAATTTCAAAGAGATTATTCATGGAATAATGAGCAGTGGGATGATTTGTGGCAAGATATTGAAACTATGAGAGAAGAACATGATGAACATTATATGGGATATCTTGTCCTTCAGACACAAGATGAGAAATGCTATTATATTATAGATGGTCAACAGCGCTTCACAACAGTTTTACTCCTTATTTATGCTGCAATCAAATGTGTCGAAAGACAGATTGATCAAGGTATAGATGTAGAAGACAATACACGAAGATGTGAATCGCTGAAGTCTCTATATATTGGAAAAGAAGATCCTGTCACACTAGATTATGATAATTTGTTGACGTTAAACAGGAATAACAACCCTTATTTCTGTGACTATATCCTAAAATTAGGCGATTTGAAAGCAAGAAATTTGACAGCGACAGAAAAACTGATGCGCAGTTGTTTTGAATATTATGAACAAAAACTTATCGGGAAATTCAGTAGCGGAAAAGAGTATGCTTCTTTTATTCAATCTGTTGCAGATGGATTGCATTTCACTCAAATTGTTGTCAATGACGAGATGAATGCATTCCGCGTGTTTGAGACTTTGAATGCTCGAGGTGTACAGTTGTCATCTGCTGATTTGTTAAAAAACTATTTGTTCTCAAAGGTTGATAGTGATACTACTCATAGTAGTCGTATAGAGACTTTAGAGCGAAAATGGAGTATTTTGACAGATAATATTAAAGCAGAGAAACTACCAGAATTCCTTCGGTATTATTGGAACATGCAGCATAAGACAATTCGCGCTAATGCTGTATATAAGACAATTCGTCAGGAGGTTAAGGAAGATAAGCAAGTGTTTCTTCTTCTGGATGAACTTATTAGTTTTAGCGATATTTATATGGCTTTAACTGATGAGAATGATGAAATGTGGGAGGATTCTGAGGTTAAAGATGATATTGCTCTTCTCAATCTATTCCGTCTTAAACAGCCTTTCTCATTGTTGATGGCAGCAAAAAAATACCTGAATGATGCTGATTTCAAGCGTGTGTTGAAGACTGTCATAACAATGTGTTTTCGTTACAATGTAATTTGTGACCGAAATCCAAATGACCAAGAGACTCCTTTTAATCAATTGGCTCAGTCAATAAGTCTTGAAAAGCAAGTTAATTTAACCCTTTTGTCTTCCATTATAGTAGATGATACTGAGTTCAAGAGTTCATTTAAGGAAAAAGTATTTCCTTACAACTCTAGAAATGCTAAGGTAATAAAATATATTCTAGGCAAGATTGAACATTTCAAGGGTGCAACGCAGGTTGTACGATTTAACGATGAGTCTGTATCTATCGAACATATTTATCCTCAGAATCCTACTGATGAATGGGGGCTGGATGAATCCAAGATGCAGCGTTACGTTTTCAGACTTGGCAATATATGTCTATTGGAAAAACGTTTAAATAGAGATATTCAAAATGCAGTTTTTTCAGATAAGCTCGCCGTATATCAAAAGTCATCATATTATTATGCTCGGAAAATCGCAACCGACTATACAGAATGGAGTGATAACGCAATTATAAAACTCCAAAGTGAAATGGCAAATGCAGCCATTTCAATATGGAAAGTATCAATATAACTAAAAAACAATAATGATGTCTCACGATAGAGTGTGCTAACGGACAGTATTATGTTAATACGAACTTAATACGAACTTAATACGAACTTAAGTAACCTCTCAATTTAGGTTTGTAGTTCGTGAATAAATAATGAGCATAATCTCCGACTCCATCCAAGCGAAGTGCCTCGCATTTGGCGATAGAATCATAAAGCTGAATGACTACTTGCTGAAGGAAGCTGCCAATGCAAAGCCTTCATACAAGATAGTCAAGGGCAAGCAGGTATATGACAAGCCAGTGCCGGTTTACTTGCAATCCGTTTCGAACCTATGTAATCAACTGCTTAGATCAGGAACGAGTATTGGGGCCAACAATGCGGAGGCATGTAACGCAATCAGCAAGGCTGATTTCAAGTCCAAAAGCTTTATTGCACTGAAAGAAGCAAGAGAATCCTTATACTGGATAGATTTGCTACATCGAAATGAATATTTGGACGAGAAACAATATAAAAGCATCTATAACGATGCTGAAGAACTAGTAAAGATACTTGTGGCACGATGCAAAAAACTCAATGAAGATTGATAGATAGGTATAAGAGTCGTCTATTGGTGGTTTTTGGCGGCGGTAGCGAAGAACTCTTCCCTCTTCCCTCTTCCTTCTAACATCTATGACTTCTTCCCTCTTCCTTCTTCCTTCTTCCTTCTTGTTCCATAAAACATCATACATCTTCCAAGAAATGAGGAAAAAGTATGTGAAACCCGAGACGCAGGCAGTGTTATTGCAGTCTCGGTGTATGATTTTGACAACATCTGGAGAATATCCAGATATGCCGTGGGGTGATAACAATTTAATGGATGGAGGCATGAATCATGAAGATGTCGTTCTTTTCAATAATGGCACTTGCTGCTATGGTATCATGCAGTGAAGTGCAGGAGAATATATCCGAGAACCCGAATACAGAACCACAGCCTTTAAACGGTGTGGTGATGCAGGTTTCAGACATACCTTATGCAGAAACGACGACCGATGGATTCAGTCGCTCTGCAATGGCAGTAGATGCCAGTGGACTGACCTTCACATGGAGTGATGGTGACAAGACAGGTGTTTACTCTAGTACCGATGGCTTTGCCCTGTTCAACCTCACTGGCGGTGCTGGCACCAGCAGTGCCACCTTCGATGGTGGTGGCTTCACACTCACCGATGGCGCCACCTATTACTCTTTCTTCCCTTATGCTGCCGCAGCCACCGATAAGACCGCTGTTCCCGTTGATTTCACGGGCCAGACGCTGACGCAGGACGATGATATGGTCTCGCCCATGACCAAGGACTACCTCTATGCCTCTGCTGTTGCCGATGCCGGCAATGCCCAGTTCAACTACAGCCATCTGGGCTCTTTTGTGCGCACCAAGCTCACCATGCCCGCCTCTACCCCCGTGGAGAGTGTCGATTTCATCCCCATGTATGCCTCACTCACCCAGCAGGGAACTGTCGATGTTACCGCAGCCACTAATCCGCTCACGGCCACTGTCACATCACCCAAGCTGTCGCTGACCCTTTCGGGCGTCGCAGTACCTTCTGGTGGCGTTCTCACCCTTTGGGGAGCCATGGCCCCCCAAGACCTCTCTGCCCCCACTGAGGCCGTAGCCATCCTTGCCCATAGCGGTTCCGCTATCTACTCCGCCCGTGTCGCAGGCAAGAACCTGCAAGCTGGCAAGGCCTACCGCTGGGCAGCCACGCCCCTCCTGCCTACCGGCTATAGTCACGGACTCACTGTCAGCACCAAGACACAAAAAAACTATGGCATGAGTCTGGGTGAGTATTCCGCCATTACCTGGTTGGGCGATAACCACTATGCCGTTGTCCATGACAAAGAGAAAGGTGGTGGCATTATGCTGTTCGATTTCGATATTGCCGATGACGGCACTATTGGCGACGTGACCAGAACCACCCCTGCAGGCACCACTGGCTCTACCGTCACCAATATGGATAACGAGGGCATCGCCTATTTCAATGGCAAGCTCTATGTCTCTGCCGAGGCCGACCAGAGCATCCGTGAGTATACCACCGATGGCACAGCCACTGGCAACCGCTTCACCATCCCTGCCGATATGGCTGTGGGTAAAATCACCTCCAATGCCGGCTTCGAGGCCCTGACCTATAATGCCGCTACCCATTTGTTCTGGACCACCACGGAGGCCGCCCTGCCTAAGGACAGCTATCTGCCGCGCCTGCACCGCCTGCAGAGCTTCGGCGAGGACATGCAGCCCGCCCAGCGCTATCTGTACCAGATGGATGCCCCACAGTATTCCAGCGATGGAGCCACCCAGTATGTCCATGGCATCTCAGCCATGACCGCCCTTGACGATGGCCGTTTGGTTGTTTTAGAACGCGAGGTGTGCGTCAATACCTCTTCCTTAACAGCCCATGGCGTTGCCAAGCTCTATGTGGTCGATCCTGTTCACGATACCGCAGGCATCCTGCGTAAAAGCCTGCTTACCACCCTTACAACAGGACTGTTCAACTTAGCCAACTACGAAGGTATGTGCCTTGGCCCTACGCTCAGCGATGGCAGCCGTTGCCTCGTGCTGATTGGCGATTCACAGGCTAAAGCCTACGAGGTTTTGCAGGTGGTGACGATTAAGTAAAGCCTTGGCGGTGACACGCGCTCGGCTCTGCCGCTTTGCTCTGCAAAGAAACCTGTCCCTCTGTTCTGATTCTTAAAACCGATAAAAAGTGTACGCATAGCCTATGCCTGATCAGGAAATGTATCTCCGCTGGTCGCAGTATAGCGACAAAGGATATTACGAAAAATAACTCCGCCCCTCATACGGGCTGTGCTGAAGAACAGGTTGGTGGCAGAAGGTGCGGATGAACTGCTTACAAATTGTAAACGTTTGAAGACCACTAAGCAGTATAAGCAGTTCAAAGGGTTGAAGAAAGAAAGCTTGCGCGATAACATGACGAATACCGAGCTTAATTCCAAGTGGGGTACAATTTGTACCCCTGTTCGTGACAGGCTGGAGTCTCAACTTGGTCATTCTGTCATATCGCTTGCTACAAGGTGAAAATCACAAAGCAGATAAAACCTGTAAAATAGGAAGAATGGACGATAATAGATAATAAACAATATGGCTGAGAAGAAAAAACAGAAAGAGATAGTAAAGCAGGGCAGTACGGAGTTAGTGTCGGCTCTGATGGAGGAAGTGGAAGCCAAGATAGTGGTGATACGCGGGCAGCGGACGTTGCTTGACCGCGATGTGGCCGCGTTGTATGGTGTGGAAACGAAGCGGGTGAACGAGGCAGTCAAGAACAACCCTCGCAAGTTCCGTGAAGGCTATGTGTTCGAGCTGACTAAAGAGGAGTCTATTGCTCTAAGGTCGAAAAATTCGACCATAGAAGTTCCAGCCGCGACCTTAGAGTCGACAGGCAAGGGCCGCCACAGCAAATATAACTTCAAGGCGTTTACCTCCAGGGGCTTGTATATGCTAGCCACGTGCCTGAAGTCTGACAGAGCTGCTGATGCCACTGTAGCTATTGTGGAGACCTTTGATAAGGTGCAGACCCTTAAACATGAGCTGCTGGATTTGCACAAGGAGACAGACAAGACGAAGCAGGCCAGTAAAATGCAGCACTTTGGAGAAGTCCTTTCAGATATCGTGATGCCCGACTTGCAGACATCAGAGACGGAGTCAACGCTGGAGCTAAACTTCTTTATAGGTAAACTGAAGCATACGGTAAAACGCGTAAAGAAAGAAAAATAGAAGTCAGAAATAACTTCAACCATCAGCCATCAGACTTCCGCCTTCATCCTTCATCCTAATGATAATCCAAAATTCAAGAAAGCAGCCGACAAGATAATTGACCAGTATAAAAAGGCAAGGCAGTTTGCCGGAGATTTTGTAAAAGCATACGAGAAAGAACTGGCAGACCTTTAAAATTAAATGATCAGAAGAACCGTCCCTGTAATCATATGGCAGATTATATAGATGTCAGCCCTGGAAAAAACGATAGCCATGGCTATCGAAAAGGAAATGATAACCCGATGGGCGTGGCTACCTACAAGAGCGAGGAAGACGTTCGCAAGGTGCTGCCTTCCGAGGAAGACCTCCGCCGTGTGATGAATGACGATTAGACTCTCTGCATCCCACTCTCCAGTCTCTTGTCATACAGGTGCAAAAAGTTAGATGAGCAACTACGTGAAAAATAACTCAGCCCTCAGCCTTCATACTTCAGCCATCGGATTTCCGCCCTCTACCATTGTCAAACTGTCCAAACTTTGGGGGTCACTTCAGACCTGTCCCTTGTCACGCCTGGAATAATCTTAGGCAACTTTTTGTTGCTCAGAAGAAAGTAAAATAAAAATACTGCGGAATTTAGGATGACAGTAAATACTAATGGAACAATAGATATACCCAAGACAATACGAGAGCTTTGGCCATCAATGGGTGGTATGTTCTTTGTTTGGGTGTTAGAGGTGGTTTTATTGTTATGGTTATATCAAACTCTTAATTTAGGTGCAATTGTATGGCTTGGAGTATGGGCTGGCTTTCTATTATTGACAACATTTCTAATATGGACAATACAAACTAAACGTTGGTTTCAGCGCACGGGCTATTGGATTCTTTTTCATTATTTTGGGACATTATTAATAGTATGTACGGTCTATCTAACTTATCCCTATCTCATAGAAGGGAGTAAATTAGACATCCCGTATATTCGATATTGGTTGCCTGTTGCGATAGGCGCAATACTTATTACGTGTTCATTTTTATACATTTGTAGGAAGCATAATGGCCTTTGTATCGTTTTTCTTGTAAGAAATCAGTCTCAGTACGAGCGTGATATACTGCAGGCGTTGGCGGAAGCTCAAAGCAGGGTAGAACAAGTTGCCGATAATATTCAGATTGTGATTCCTCCGTTTGGGATAGTCAATACTCCTAAAGGTTGCAAACGTTATATCAACAGCCTCTTCAATCAGGCAGATGCAGTCATATTTGCCTCTTTGATTGACAGCCCACAGGGCAGTGAATTTGGCTATTCATTCAATCGGTTTACCTCAATGATGAGTGACCGATATATCAAAAAGGAAAATAGGGATGATGAAAGTGTTAGAGTCTTGATGGATGAATCCTATCGATGTCATGAGTGGAATACGCTTAACATCAATACAGACCAAATATCTCGCCATCTTGAGGTAGCTGGCAATTTGACTCACCTTTTTCTGATGTACGTCAGTTGTATATACCTGCAAAAGAATAAGTATACTGAAGCTATTGATGTATCTGAGGCCCTATACATATATGCATCTACAGGGAATGCACGCTATGACGACCTTGTAAGGGATCTAATCGTTCATTCGTATGTGACAGCACAATACATTGAAGAGTATGACAACCAAGACTATAATCGTGCTCATGAGATACTCGATGAGTGTGTTCGTCGGATTCCACAGATGAAGCGCTCGTTGTCATACGAACTTTCAATGGCACGTATCTTCTTTTATGAGGGGAAGATCAAGGAGTCTAAGCGTTTAACCAAGTCAATAAAAACCAACCGTCCTACTGCAGGATGGTATGTAACTACCAATCTAGCATTCTTTGCCATATACGAGAAGAAACCTGGTGAGATGGTATCTCACTATAAGCGAATGCTTAAGATGCAGAAACAGGACCGAAGAGAAGTCGACTATGCAATCCGTTTTTTGAAGATAGAGATGGGCAAAACGAATGACTTAGAATATCTGATGGGTTTATGCCATGGTATAGCTTTCCTATCACTCTATATAGACGAAACTCAGTCTGATAAATACTTTAAGAAAACAAAAGATTATGTGAGCATAGCTGGCTATCGTGAACTAGAGCCAATGCGCCAGTTAATCATTTCAAGTAAAGGAAAACTTGGTGTAAAGAAAAATATCGCGTGACACCTATCCCTTGTCTACTGGTATTGACCCGTTGAAGAAGAAATAATGGTGACAGGGACTGTTTCCGAATCTCTTATTTACATCTGGCTAGCTTGTTTAAAGCGACTATATCCGCGAGTCCGAAAATATGAAGAGTCCTCTCAATATCTCTGCAACAGCAAAACGATATGGTTTGGATGGAGACCTTGCTATGAAACAACAATTGATAGCTTTTGACAACTTCATTTGGCAGGATTGCCAAATTGATACTGTAGAGAAGCTTAAAGCCTTTGAGAAAGGCTATCAGAAACATGCTAAGGATTTTGACTTCTGTTATGATACAGAGGTTAATGAATTCTCATCAGTGTATATGTGTGATGGTGAAATGCCGCTTTTAGACAAGGGCGCTTTCCAAAGGACAGCAGAAAGTAAAGGGGAACTGCATAAAAAATTCATAGAAGCAGGTTTGTCCGAATTAGAAACAGTGGTGATTAGAACATTCTTGGCGGAGATTTCAGGCTTATATCGAAAAGACGCGTACTATTTAGGTGTACCTCCTTTTGTCTTGGCTGTATGCGAAACCCTGAATAATGGGATTTCTAAACTTCCTGTTTACACAAAGACGGTAGTGAGAGTTTGTAACGAACATGATAGAGATGATTTTACAGTTGGTGACATATTTACCCCAGGTTTCTGTTTGACTTGCAGTGCTGATATTACTTGGGAAGATGAATCAAATAATCGTTATAGAATAACACCACTTGATGCAGACCATACAAAAGCAAGAAAATTGTTTGATATTTATAATATATCTGAGAAACAAGTAACTTTTCTGCAGGATGTGCAGTTTATTATAACAGAGATTATAGATTGGGGTGAAGGTAAGAAAGAGTTTCTGATGAATGAGATGATTTCCAACCCGAAATCCAAAATCAAGGTGACAGCTCAAGCATATTGATTTTCTAAGAAAGTATTCTATAACTTTTCCGAAGAGATTTGAAGAACAATAGAAATCATGTGTTATTGGAGCAAAGAAGAGATGTATTTGCACAAAATGGACAAAATTGTGCTATAGAATGACGTTTTTTAAAAAAATAATGTAACTTTGCACCATCAAAATAGCAATTACAATTATGGCAATACTTAATTTGCAGGATGAAAACACAATAAATCGTGTCTGGAAAGAGGGGCTCGTTGAAGAAGGTTACGATAGCGATCTCTTTAGGAAAGACGCGGCAGGAGCTTGGATTTCACGGAGTGAATATGGCAATCGTGAGAGCAAATTCGGTTGGGAGATAGATCATATTTATCCCACAGCTTTAGGTGGAGATAGCAATGAAGAGAATCTTCGCCCCATGCAATGGGAGAATAATTTATCTAAAGGTGATAATTATCCTGATTATGTGGCAATTGTTGCGGCTGATGGAAGTCAGAATATAAACAAACAGAGCTCTCGTACGATTAATCAAAAAGTTCAAGAGCGATTACAGAAACTGTATTCTTTATAGATTTCATTATTATGTTATTAAAATCATTTAATGTTGAAGGTCTTTTTGGTACTTTCAACTACACCTTGGATTTTTCTGATAGATCAAATCTTATAGTTCTTACTGGACTTAATGGTTATGGTAAGACAACTATACTGAGAATTTTATCTTCAATAACTAGTAAGGAAGATTTGTTTTATCTTTATGAGATACCCTTCAAGACGATCACTGTAGAATTTGATACAGGAACAATACTCTTTGTATCCAAAGTGAAATCCAAAGGAAAGACAGATGGTGATTTGAGTACAGATGAATTATTGGTAACAAAGTTCTCGTATAAGAGAGGGAAGAAACTTATAATGAATTTTGAAATAGATCAGGAGAAGTATCTTACTTCTGACTATTATGAAAAGAACCATAAGGTTCAAATTGAAAATGAACAAGACAGTTATAGAAATTTAAAGTGGTTGTCTTACAGGTTTCATGATGATGACGCCATTGAAAAGCTTATAATGAATCTTTCTTTACTCAATACTATATTCATACGCTCTCAGCGACTATATAATGAAGACAAAGAAGGTAAATCTCAAAGAGTAATCAATGAGGTAAACAAAAAAATGAGTGAAATTTTAACAAGTGCACATTACAATTACTTGAATAATGCACAGCAATTGGATGGACATCAGATAGACGAACTATTAGCGGATGATACTCCTCAATTATCTGAAAGAGATTACCAAAGGAAAGCAGCTGTTCTGGAAATGTTGGCCAAAGAACTCCTTTCTTATAATTTGCTGCCTCAGCTTAATATCAGACCTTTTAATCCTCAAAAGGCGCCCATTTCTTCTGTTTACATTAATACTCTAGAAAAGAAGATAGAAATTTATGACGATATACGCAAGAGGTTACGCTTATTTCTTCAGTTACTAAATAATAAAGAGTTTGTAAACAAACGCTTTTCTTTCTCTAGGAACGAAGGATTGCGCGTATTATTAAAAACAGGAGGTGTTCTGAAAGATTTGACAAAACTGTCAAGTGGAGAACAGAATGAAATATTTCTATTGTTCAAGTTTATATTTGAAGTCCCAGAAAAGAGTGTCTTGCTTATTGATGAGCCAGAATTGTCATTACATGTTGCATGGCAGCTTCAGTTTATTAAAGACATCAAGGAGATAGCTAAGACAAGAGATGTACAGATAATTATTGCAACCCATTCTCCTGAAATAGTATCAGAGAGCTTGGATTGTTGTGTTGATCTAACAGAGATGGCTAACGCATAGTATGAACACAGTTATAGCTTCACAAACCTCAAATACAGTTACAACTAGAGTTGGGATGATTCTTGCACATCCTATATATAAAAGCAGAGTACTTGTTGTAGTAGAAGGTAATGACGATAAGAAAGTATATGGACGGTTATTTGATAAAGAAAAAGTAGATGTATACCCTCTTGGAGGTTGTGGCCATTATGAATCTATGCTTTTGACATTGAATTCAAAATTTTATCCAAGACTTGCTGTCATTAAGGATGCAGATTTCGAACATATAGTAGGATATGAGTATGAATTCCCAAATCTGTTTAGGACCGACACCCATGATGCAGAGACGATGATGATGACAGATACATTTTATGAGTCATTTAAGACAGAGTTTCTTGATGATGATGATAACGTTCTTGCGGAAATGATGAAAGTGCATGATGAAATGATGCCTCTGTCATGGCTTAAACTTGCTTGTAAGGAGTTGAACAAGAAAGTCAATTTTGGAACATTCTCATTATACAATTTTTATAAAGGCAATAATACCGTTGATGTTGAGGCTTGTCGAAATGTTCTAAAAAAGATACCAGAGAATGTTTCAATAGGTGTTCCTACAGATTCAGATATAGATGGCGTTAAGAAAAAATACGGTGCTGTAGATAAGAATAAACTTAACAATGGTCATGATATTTGTGATGGCTTCGTTTACAAATATAAAGCAATAGGAAAGAAAAACGAAATAAAAATTGATGCATTAGAGAAGGTATTAAGAACTGCATTTACAATGATGCAATTTAAAGAAACAAAACTCTATGCGGATATGGCAGCATGGGCGGATAGTGAAGGTTTGAGCCTTTTTGGAACAGATTAACGGCAAGTTTTCCAATGCCCCGACAGTCACGAAATCCTTCAGCTTTCAAACTTCTTCCCTCTTCCTTCTATCATCTATGACTTCATCCCTCATCCTTCAGCCCTCTGGTCAAGGAGTTCCAGAAACACCATGATGATTTTGAAACAACAAATAGAAAGTAGATTTGGGGATGGTTTTGACTATGATACATCCTTGTCACCCCAGATTTAGTTTAAGCAGAAAGCAGCATATAAGAACCAAATAAAAACCGAATAATAATGGCAAAGAAAGTGTATCTTGGCATGATTGCCGACATTATGCACCCTGGTTTGATTAATATTATCAACAGAGGTGCTGAGTATGGAGATGTAATTATAGGCCTTTTTACAGATAAGGCAATAGCAACACATAAGCGTCTTCCTTATCTTACATACGAGCAGCGTGAGATGGTTGTCCGTTCTATACACGGAGTGGCAGATGTTGTACCTCAGGATGATTGGAGTTACGTTCCCAATCTGGTGAAATATAAGCCCGACTATATTATTCATGGAGATGATTGGCAGGAAGGTCCTGATAAGTATATCCGTGAAGAAGTTTTTAAGGTTATGGAGGCTATGGGCGGCGCAGTTATTGAAATTCCATATACCAAAGGTATTTCCGCGTCAGGACTCAAAGAAACAATAGATTCTTTAGGTGTAACACCTCAGGCGAGATTAGCCTCTCTTCGTAGATTAATTACAGCAAAGCCTATTGTCCGCATTATGGAGAGCCATTGTGGTCTCACAGGTCTTATCATCGAACATACTAAGGTTGAGGTAGGTAATGAAATTCGTGAATTTGATGGTATGTGGGCTTCCTCTCTTACTGACTCAACAAGTAAAGGTAAACCTGACATTGAGGCTGTTGACTTGACAACCCGTTTGCACGATCTGAATGACTCCTTGGAAGTAACAACAAAGCCTGTCATCTATGATGGTGATACAGGTGGAAAGACCGAGCATTTTGTGTTCACGGTTCGCACCCTGGAGCGTCTTGGCGTGAGTGCTGTCATCATTGAAGACAAAGTGGGTCTGAAGCAAAACTCTTTGTTTGGAACAGATGCTGTCCAGACACAGGACACGATAGAAGGTTTTTGTGCTAAGATTAAAGCTGGCAAGGATGCCCAGATTACCCGTGACTTCATGATTATTGCCCGTATTGAATCTTTGATTGCAGGTAAGTCCGTTGAGGATGCATTGGAACGTGCTTCGGCTTATGTGGCAGCTGGTGCTGATGGAATCATGATTCACAGTAAGAACAAGGATGGTATGGACATCAAGGAGTTCTGCTTGCGTTTCCGTGAGGTGGATAACCACACCCCTATTGTGGCCGTTCCTACCACCTATGCACAGTTTACTGAAGAGGAACTGGCAAGTTGGGGCATCAATATTGTGATTTACGCCAATCACATGTTACGTTCGGCTTATCCTGCTATGGTGAAATGCGCTGAGCGTATCCTTGAAACCACTCGTTGCTTAGAGGCTTCAGATGAGTATTGCATGCCTATTAAGCAAATCTTGAATCTTATTCCTGGAACAAAGAAGTAAATCATGATTAGACCGGAATTCTTTATAGAAACCCTTAGACAAAAGGGTATTGACTGTTTTGCTGGTGTCCCAGATAGCCTTCTGAAGAATATCTGTGCTTACATCACCGACCATTTAGACGAAGCACACAATATCATTGCTGCTAATGAAGGTGCAGCTTTAGGCCTTGCTGCCGGTCATTATCTGGCTACCGGCCAGCCCGCTTGTGTGTATATGCAAAACAGTGGAGAAGGAAACATCATCAATCCGTTAGCATCACTTACAGATCAGGAAGTATATAACATTCCTGTACTCCTTCTGATTGGCTGGCGTGGCCGTCCTGGTGTTCATGATGAGCCCCAGCATGTGAAGCAGGGAAAGGTGACCACTGGCCTGCTGAATGTGATGGGCGTGAACTATGAGGTTCTCTCCAAAGAGGAAGACAAAGCTACCAAGCAGATTGAAAAGGCCGTCAAGGCTCTTGCTAATAAGGAGGTCTTTGCTTTGGTGATAGAGAAGGACACCTTTGAGGATTATAAGTTGCAGAACGTTGAAGAAAACAACCTCACGATGTCTCGTGAAGAGGCCATCCAGACAGTAGCTGCCGCTCTTGGTGAAAAGGATTGCATTGTCAGTACCACGGGTATGATTAGTCGCGAGCTCTTTGAGTATCGTACAGCTATGAATCAAAGTCACGAACGTGATTTCCTAACCGTTGGTTCTATGGGACACGCTTCTCAGATTGCCCTTGGTATTGCCTTGGCACAGCCTGAGCGTCGTGTTTGGTGCTTTGATGGTGATGGTGCGGCCATTATGCATATGGGCAGTATGGCTATTGTAGCCAACAAGGTTCCAAAGAACTATGTGCACGTTGTGTTTAACAATGGCGCCCATGACTCTGTTGGTGGTCAGCCTACTGTTGGGCTGAAGATGGATATGCCTGCTGTCGCTAAGGCTGTTGGTTATAAGAGTGTTTATAGCGTAGATAGCAAAGATGGCTTAGAAAAACAATTGTCAATAATCAATTCCCAATTGTCAATTTACGAATATCCAATATTTTTGGAGATTCGTGTACGAAAGGGTAATCGTAAGGATTTGGGCCGTCCTACCACCACACCTATTCAGAATAAAGATGCTTTGATGCAGTTCTTGAAGAAATGAGAATTGTAATTCTATCCGATATCCATGCCAACGTAACAGCTTTCAAGGCTGTTCTTGCAGACATCTCTAATATGGGTAAAGTTGATGCCTTTACCATCATTGGAGATTTGGTCAACTATGGCCCGCGCCCCAATAAGATTATTGAGATGGTCAAGAGCCTAGGCAATCCTCTGTTGGTAAACCTCTGGGGGAATCATGAGTATTCCATTTTTGGCGGAAACTTAGAACGTTTTGCCACAGACAGAGGTAGGGCGGTATTGCAATATACCAATTCAATCCTTACACCAGAGTCACATGACTACTTGGATAAGGAGATGGAGCATTCTGGTTTTAAGAATTGTCAGATAGGTGGTAAGAGCATCTTATTCATGCATGGAAATCTGGATGACCCTTACTGGGGAAAGTTCGGTATTGACAAGATGAGTGATGAGCGTTTTGCAGAGTATGATTATGTGATAAGCGGACATTCACATGTGCCTCATTATGTAGAGCATTTCTTTGCTTCTGATGATGCGGCTTACCGTAATAAGAAACGTACAATCTTCATCAATCCTGGTTCTGTAGGACAGCCCCGGAATCACAACCCTTATGCTCAGTATGGTATATTGGACGTTGAGAGCGGTAACTACGAGCATCGTTGCGTGTGGTATGACGTGAAAGAAGAGCAAAAACTGTTTAGTGACATCGTAGATAAGTTCTATAAAGACAGATTAACATTAGGGATATGAAAAGTCTATATGTATTAAGTGGCGCTTCTGGTATGACAGGAAGCGAGCTTGTGAGACAAATATTAGAGGCGGAGAAGGATAGCCGCATCATTGGATTTGATAACTTCTTTGCTAGTTCGATAGATACCGTAAAAGAGTATCTTGACAACCCAGGATTCGTGTTTTATGAATACGACATCAATAATGCAGACCAGATGAAGGCCATCGAAGAGCAGGTCTTGCGTGAGAAGGGTGCTTACGACCGGACTGTTTATATCAACTGTGCTGCTGTGGTTCATACTGAACACTTCTATGAGGTGGAGCACACATGGGAGACCAATGTGATTTCCATGAAGTCTTTCTTGGAGCAGGCCATTCGAGTAGGTGCAGATTCTTATATAAATTGCTCAACTTCTGAGGTTTACTCTATGCAGTCTTGGAACGAAAACGGAGGTGTACGAGAGAGCGACTATTTGCTGATGTCAACTGCTGAGCACAGCCAGCGTACCAGTTATGCATGTGGTAAGCTGATGACAGAGTTTTTCATGAAGGATGCAGTAGATAAGGGCAAGATTAAGGGGTGCTCTATTCGTTTTGCTAATGTGTATAGCAAACATGAGCGCTTTGCCAAGCACATTATCCCGCATATCATTAATGAGCTTCTAGAGAAAGGCTCAGTAACCCTTCTTGAGAATTCAAAGAAGAACCGTCGTGCATTCCTACACAACATTGATTCATGCCGTTCGGTGATGGCGTTGATTAACTCTGAAAAAGCTCTGGATGGTACTGTCTATAATGTGGCAACTGACGAGGAGATTACCATCATTGATCTTACGTATAAGATTGCTGAGAAGATGGGAATGCCTAAACCTGAAATTATCTTCAGTGGCTTCCGCAGCTCTGACCCTGAACGTCGCATTCTGAATACTGAGAAGATTCGCACCCGTACAGACTGGACGCCTATCATCACTTTGGATAAGGGACTGGAAATGTGCGTTGCATCAATAGAGAAATAATGAAGAGCCTGATTATCACAGTGGCCGGTATGTCCAGCCGCTTTAACCGAGATACTAAAGAAGATGTGTTGAAGTGCCTCTATTATGAGGACACTCCTGCAAACTCGCTTCTAAGTCTACAGGTCCATAAGACATTTGATTTGGTAGATGAAATAGTGGTTGTTGGAGGTTACAGGTATGATGACCTGGAGCGTTTCATCCGATCAGAGATGAAAGATGTTAATCATAAGATGAAGCTGGTTTATAATGACCATTATTCTGATTATGGTTCCGGGTATAGTCTTCTAAAAGGTATTGAGGTTGTATCCGATAATGTGGATGAAATAACGTTTATTGAAGGTGACCTTTTCTTTGATACTGAGAGTGTTGAAAAGATAATTAATTCAAAAAAGGATGTCATTTCAGTAAATAACGAGCCAATCCTTTCCTGTAAAGCGGTAGCCCTCTACTTTGATGCTAAGAACTATCCTCATTACATTTACGACACAAGCCACTCTTGCTTAGAGATTCATGAACCCTTCACAGCCATCTATAATTCCGGCCAGATGTGGAAATTTATGAATCCATCACGGGTAAGGGAGATTTGCCAGTTCCTTACGACCGAACAGGAGAAGGGAACAAATTTGGAAATCATTCAGAAGTATTTTGGCGCATATAAGAATTCACAATTAGATATCATTAGTGTAAACCTCTGGTTCAACTGCAACACCGTTGCAGACTACCGTGAGGCGATCAAGGCATTAAGCGTATGAAAACAATAAATGAAAAGCTGAACCTCCTGAAGAAGAAGTTGGATGGGGGTGAAAAGATTACTATAGCCATCTTTGGCTTGGGTAGTGTAGGATGTTACCTGCTGGACTATTTGGTGTCCTTAGCTGATCCACAACTCCGTCTGGTGGTTGTTGGCCGTAATGCGGAAAAGATGCAGCAGGACGTCAATATCATCAAGACCGCAGCCACTATCCGCAGGCAGATGCGAAGTGAAATTGTGATTGAGGGAGGTCGTGACTTCAAGGACGTGAATAGCATTGAGACAGTATTGAGGAAGATTCAGCCTGACTTTATTGTGAACAGCAGTCGTTTGTATGCCGGTTTGAAGTATGGCACCATTTCATGGTCTAACCTCCGCGCGTATGGTATTTGGAGCCCCATGTCAGTACTTCTTGGTAAGAATATCATGGAGGCATACGGCAAGGCTGGTTGCAATGCTATTAGCATCAACACCTCATACTCTGATGCTGTAATTCCTTGGTTGAAGAGTGCAGGTATGCCTTACTTCGATTTTGGAAGTGGCAACCTGAATCATCTGATTCCTCGTATGAAGTTCTTTGTGGCAGAGAAGTTTGGTATTGATAATCTGAATGATATCGACATTACGCTTGTTGCCAGTCACTTCCATGATGTGGTAATTAGCAAGGAGGGTCATACAGAAAACGTAAAGCTTTTGCTGAGTATTAAGTGCCAAGGTAAAGAGTTGGACATCAATCATGATGATGTTTATAAGGCTTGTGGTATTCCGATGCCTACCGACCAGAAGCGTAACATGATGAATGCTTCCAGTAACTTTGACATCATCTATAGCATCTTGAATGCAATCCGCGAGAAGAAAGCCATCAAGATTCATACACCTGGAGTTGATGGTCATATTGGAGGCTATCCTTATATCATAGATGCTACTCAGGTTGAAGTGAAGGGTTATTTCTATCCTGGTTATACTATGGAAGAAATGGAACAGGTAAATAAGAAATCTATTTACTGTGACGGTATTGAAAATGTTGAGGATGGTTGTCTGATTTATACTGATGAATTGATTCAGAAAGTGAAAGAACGTTTCAATGTTGGTTTGCCTAAGCGTGTCAAATTATCTGAAGCAGATAAAGTGGCAAGTAAATTAACTATTCAAATTATTCAGCCTAATTTATAAATAATTATGAAATCTGGGGACTCTATTTATGTAAATGAATTGAAGGAAATTCAACTTGATATACTAAGTGCCGTTGACGAGTTTTGTAGGAATAATAATATTCGATATACGATGAGTTGTGGCACGCTATTAGGCGCTGTTCGTCATAGAGGATATATACCTTGGGATGACGATATTGATACCTTTATGTTACGTGAAGATTATAATCAGTTTATAAAATTGTTTCCCGAACTTTATCAAGGCAAATATAGTTTGAGTTGTATTGAGAGGGTGGATGTAGATAGGGTTTATGCAAGTGTATATGACACTAGAACTATAAAATATGAAGGAAATGCAACAAAGAGTTCAGTTGGAATTTTTATTGATGTTTTTCCTGTCGATGATGTTCCTGATGATAATAAAGAATGGCTTTGTTATAAGAGGAAACTATATTTTTTTAGCTGGCTTAGAAATATTAAATTTTTGAAATGGAGTGATAACAGGGGGGGGGGTAAAAATATTTTTCTTTATATATGTAAGCTATTGATAATCCCTATTCCTTTTAAGTGGATTTTGAAGCATATGAATGTATATGCTCAAAAGAACAATGGGAAAGGCTACCATATGGTTTATGAAACATGTTATGGAATAGGTTATGAGCGTCCTTTTAAGAAAGAATATTTTGATGATATAATTGATTATCCATTTGAGGACCGCATTTTTAAAGGATTTAAAAATGCAGACGAGTATCTAACCAATACATTTGGTGATTATATGCAGTATCCCCCTGAAGATGAACGTGTGTCAACTCATGTATATCGTGCATATTGGAAATAATGCATTGGGGATTTTGATGTGTAATATCAGTAAATAAATGAGATAAATGTCATCTATTTGGAATCGTTTGAAAAGAAGTGCTCTTTTCAAAGACTCTGTTTGGGCCGTAAGCGGGAACGGAATAGGGAATTTCTTGATGTTACTATCTGGGATTCTAATAGCCCGTTACCTTGGAAAAGACCTTTATGGAGAATATGGCATTGTTAAGTCTACAATGTTTCTAGCAGCTTTGTTTGCAACATTTGGCTTGGGAGATACCTCGACAAAATTTGTAGCTGAGTATCTTCAGAAGGATCAACAAGATGTTAAGGGAATAATTATTGCATCATTAAAAATCGTTCTTTGTTTTAGTTTAACAATATGTACGCTTTTGTTGTTTTTTTCACCACAGATAGCAGAATTCGTACATGAGCCCAGGTTGGCAGTTCCATTTAGATTTTTGGGAGTCATAATAGTATTTAGGGCATTAAATACTGTTAGTGCTGGAATATTGGGAGGTTTTAAGGACTATAAACGTCTTGGCAAAAACAATGTATGTGGTGGCGTGATAATGATAAGTGTAGCAGTCCCAATAACATCTATGTTTGGCTTAAAAGGGGCATTGATTGCCCTGTTGTTTTCTCAAGTTTTCCTATGCTTCGCTAATTTAATAGCAGTGTATAAGCGTAAAAAGTCAATTATAGGAATATGTAAAAAAAATCATGAGCGCGAACTGATTGCTTTTTCATACCCATTTGCTTTGAACGAGTTTATTTATACACTCACAGCGTGGGGGGGAACGCTATTGTTAACAAAGTATTCCTCTTTGGGTGAATTGGGAATGTATACAGCGTGTACGCAATGGAATTCAATAATTCTTTTTATGCCTGGACTATTAGGAAATGTTATACTATCTTATCTTTCAACCACGGCTATAGGTGATAGAAATACACATGATTCACTTATAAGAAAGATGTTGCTAATTAACTTTGTAAGTACATTGATTCCACTTCTTCTTGTTGTTGTTTTATCACCCTTTATTGCTCGTTATTATGGACCAACATTTGAAGGCATGAAATTGGTATTATGTATATCGGTTCTTGGAACACTTTTCGTGTGTTTGACAAGAGTATATCAGTCAAATTTAATTTCAGAAGGAAAAAAATGGCTAGCTTTCAAAATAAGGAGTTCGTATAATTTTCTGAATTTATTTGTAATATATGTTATTTTAAGGCTTACTAATGGCGTAAACGCTGCTTTGAATTTGGTAATAGCAGCTCTTTTTATTGACTTGTTAAGTTTGTTTTTGTATATGTTTTTTTATTATAGAGGAAAGACGAAAACCGTATAATTAAAAAGGCATTTTATTAATGAGGTGATAAGGTAATTGCTATATGTAAACAATGAATCGTATTTACCGGATTTGTAATAAGATTAATTAAGATGTATAAGATACTAATACTGTTTTGTATTTTTGCAAACTTTTGGGGGTGTTATTTGGCGATTGAATTAAACCTTTTGCCAGACGCGAGTTACATAGTACCCCCCAATCGCTACTATCATGACACAATCATTGAATTATTGATAGTATCAATTGTGCTTATCACTTATGCTTTTACAAGAAATAGGATTAATAGAAGTAACGTTACTTTTAATGTCACCCATAAGCATAAACGTTTTATTACATATTTATATTTGTTTTTTGTAATATCCTCTTTCGCGGCTATCAATTTTAGTGGCGATAATTCTGCGAGGGGTGTGGATCAGTTTGAACTCTCGGGTAGAGGAGGAATTGCCGGATTATTTACATCAGTACAAATGTTCTACGTTCCATTTTTTATGTTTTTACTAATGACAAAGCCCTTTAAGGAGAAGAATAATATATATGTTATGATATTCCTCTTGGTATTCCTAGTTTCCGGAATAACGGGTGGCGGTCGCCGTAATTTAGCATACTTAGGTATTTCTCTTTTGCTTTTCTTTTACTATTATAAAAACCTTTCTCTAAAGAAGGTGTTTTTGTTTTCGCTCCCCCTTATTTTCCTATTTCCGATTTCATTGGCAATGAGAAACGAGGAAGCCTTGCTGCTTGTGTTAAAAAATGCTGATCCTGTGGCATTAATATCATCTGCCTTTATCTTGACCAATTCTGATCCTTCGTTTATGTGGGCAGTTAAAGATTATATGGCATCCGGAATCTCCTTATCTCCTTTTACTTTTATGATGCATTTTGTTAGTTTGTTGGTTCCCAGTTTTGTTTTTATTATTCTTTTCAATAAAATCAGTTACGAAAGATCTGTTTTTTTATTTGATAATCTCTTTAATAATAATCCGAATCAAGGCTATGACTTCATGTTGTTAGCAGATTTCTTTTGGTGCTTTGGCTATTTTGGGTATGTTTTATATGTTTTGTTAATTATGTGGTGTATGAAGTTTTTCAAAAGGAACGTATACTCACTACGATTTTATAAAATAACAGGCGCATTACTTTCCGTTATTTTTATTTGCCAGCAGAGAAATGATTTTGGCGCAATATTGAAATCATTCGTATATTGCTTTTTATTTGCCTATCTACTTGATAGATTTTTTATTAAGAAGTTTGAAATTGTAAAAGATCAAGATAATTGACGTATGAATTTCCTAATTAATGCTTCCAATCTTAAGGCTGGTGGCGGGCTACAGGTTGCAGACTCTATTTGCGGCCAGCTAAATAGATTCCAACGGCATCATTTTGTTGTTGTTCTATCTTTGTATCTAACCACAACAAAAGACAGACTTCAAGGTTATGAAAACGTTGATGTTTTAGATTATACGATACCGAACACCTTTAAAACAATAGTATTGGGAAGAGACTCTTTTCTCGATGAACTGGTTGAAAGCAAACATATTGATGCGGTTTTAACGGTTTTTGGCCCGTCAAGATGGCGCCCCAGTGTACCACATCTTAGCGGATTCGCACTCCCTCAATTGGTAATACCAGAGTCGCCTTATTTTACAAGAATGGGATTTCTGGAGAGGCTAAAATGGAAGTTATGGTGCAGTATAAGAAAATGGTCTCTTAAACGAAGTGCAGATTGTTTCTGGACTGAAAATCCCTATATTTCAAAACGTCTCAATAACAAAATTCACAACGTGAAAGTATATACTGTATCAAATTACTATAATCAGGTGTTCGATACGCCTGAGAGTTGGAAGAAAGGCATTACATTGCCAAATTATGATGGCATTACTTGCCTTTCTATTTCCTCGCCTACGCCACATAAGAACTTTGGTATTATTGAAGGTATTGTGAGATATCTTCGTGAAGCTCACCCTGGTTTTAAGGTTCGTTTTGTATTAACATGTGACGAGGAACAGTGGCCAATGGCAGGGGATGTTCTGGAACATGTGGAATATGTGGGCAAGACGGAGGTCTCAGAAGGGCCATACTTGTATGAGCAGGCAGGCATTATGTTTATGCCTACGTTGCTCGAGTGCTTTACGGCCACTTATCCCGAGGCAATGAAAATGGGGGTTCCTATAGTAACGACAGATTTGGAATTTGCCCGTGGCTTATGTGGGGATGCTGCGTGTTGTTATAGTGCGGTCGATGCTAAAGCCGCAGCTGAGGCGATTTATAAGGTCGCAACAGATAAAACATATGCAAAGCAGCTGGTAGAGAATGGCAAAAAGCAGTTGTTGACTTATGATAACTATGAGCAGCGGGCGGATAAGTTGATTGGTATATTGGAAGAAATAGTAAAGTAATTATGTATAAGCATTTCTTCAAACGAGTCTTTGACTTTATAATATCTCTAATTGCCCTATTGTTGATTGGTTGGGTTCTAATAATCATTGCCATTTGGCTGCACTATGCTAACAATAAAAGCAGCCTCACCCCTCGCTCGGCCGAAGGACGCTTGCAAGGCAAGAACCCCTCTCCTCAAGGCGAGGGGAACTGGATACAGCGGTGGTTACAACCTGTCATATTCACACAAGAGCGACCGGGTAAGGACGGAAAGATATTCAAGGTTGTCAAGTTCAAGACGATGACGGATGAACGAGATGCGGAAGGGAACTTATTGCCGGATGAACAGCGCTTGACGAAGGTGGGTAAGTTCGTGCGTAGCACTTCCATTGATGAACTGCCACAGCTTATTAACGTGCTAAAGGGTGATATGGCGCTGATAGGGCCGAGACCTCTATTGGTACAATATCTGCCGCTCTATTCCCAGGAGCAGGCACGTAGGCATGAGGTCAGGCCAGGAATCAGTGGATGGGCGCAGTGTCATGGTCGTAATACCATCAGCTGGGCCGAGAAGTTCAAACTCGATGTGTGGTATGTGGATCATGTGTCGCTTTGGACGGATTTGAAAGTGATTGGTATCACCATCAAGAATGTGCTGATGCGGAAAGATATTAATTCCGCTACAGCAGCTACGATGGAAGCGTTTAACGGAAATAATTGATAATTGTATGAAGGATATTGCAATTTTTGGAGCGGGCGGCTTCGGTAGAGAGGTGGCTTGCCTGATACACTTGATAAATAAAGATAAACCGACATGGAATTTTATCGGTTTCTTTGACGATGATATTACTTTAAAAGGTACTCATAACGAATACGGCGAAGTGC
>Ga0310696_10002638_pt1 | contig 23438 bp, 17 predicted proteins | sample AusTroGonzalo_MG_4_FD_203885 | JGI IMG/M metagenome (GOLD analysis project Ga0310696, IMG submission 203885) | Bovine rumen microbial communities from tropical cattle in Woodstock, Queensland, Australia - Gonzalo_02 (v2) (version 2) | ecosystem: Host-associated > Mammals > Digestive system >...
CCAAAAAAATGCGCATTCTTGGCTAATGTGGGTTCGCCAGGAATGTCGTTTGTCATTTGGAACCCGTAAGGTTGAATGGAATGAAACTGATTCTCAAGACTCTTGCCGCAGGACTTTTCGCCTTCTCGATGGCGAATGCTCAGGATGATGTCCCTGCCGATGCCGCTTTGGCCCCTGCTTCTGACAAGCCGACGATGGCTAGAAGCGAACTCCCGGTGGGCGCCGATATTTCTAACCGTTACCTCGAACGCGTTTTCTACCACTGGAAGGACAACAAGGAAAAGGGCATCATCAAGGTGTTTATCCACACGGATGAACTTGCCGAAGAACGCGAACCGGACGTGTTGAACTACGACGTGCTTTACAGGGACGCCGATAGCAATGTCGTGTTCTGGAAGGACCATGTTGCAAAGTGCGTGAAGTGCTTTGGCAAGCCGGTTGTCGATGGCCCGACCCCGAATACCCCGAAGGCTCTCGTGTATGACTGGGATCCGAAGAAAATCGACGATACCACCAAGACGATGGTCGAAGGCGAATTGCCGGCTGAAGTCTACATGATCACGAAGGACAACGATATCAGAAATCTCAAGTCCCGCTGGATTGGCCCGTCCGACAAGGAACAGGGTGAAAGCGAATTCGTGCGCGCTTACCGCTTTGGTTCCATCATGAAGTACAACGACAAGAACGCTTTTGCGATGGCTTTCGTTTACAAGAAGGGTGGCAAGTTCTTCTATGTGCCGGAAGGATACGGCTATATCGATCAGGGCGTTTACAAGGGCGTTGCCTTCCCGGAAAAGTTCTACGAAGTTGAAGTGACTGACTTCAAGGAAATCGTGGGCAAGTCTCCGATCGAAGAAGTCCAGGAAGCTATCAAGCGTGGCCCGACTCCAGTCAAGATGGCTGACCTCCCGAAGCAGACTTGGAAGGGTCCGAAGATTGAAAAGGAACTCAAGGCTCTCGTGAAGGGCTACAAGGTGAAGAAGCTCATCATCACGAGCGACTCTTGGGAATACCGCAGAAACTTCTTCGGCTTTGTCCTTTACAGATGGCTCGGCTTTGACATCGTCTATGATGGCAAGAACAAGGACGGCAAGAAGGCTACCATGTACAAGTCTGGCTTTATTGCAAAGCAGATGAGCAATGGCAGCGGCTTTGATAAGAAATTGATCATGACGGGTTCTCCGGTTTCTTGGAACCGCGAAGTTCTTGACTGGAAGTAATTTCTGGTCGCCTCTAAAAAATTTATTTTTAAAAATTTGGCTGCGACACATCGTGCAGTTTCGTCACTCAAAGTGGTAAAGACCTCCAGTATTCACCACTTTTCGTTCCTGCCTGCACTCGGTCTCGCTCAAATTTTCTTAACCAAAGCATTTTTTAGAGGCTCCCATATTTTTGAATGATTTAATAAGGCGGCTCCCATTAGCGTGGGGGTCGCTTTTTTTATCTTTGGTTTCGTGATTCAAATTCAGAACGTTTCTAAGTCTTTTGGCATGCAGGTCCTTTTGGATGGCGCTAGCATGCTTGTTGCCGACCATGAGCGCGTCGGTCTTGTAGGTCGCAATGGTTGCGGCAAATCGACCCTTTTCAAGATGATTCTCGGGCAGGAATGTCTCGATGGCGGTAACATCGACATCCCGAAGGGCTATACGATTGGCTATTTGCAGCAGCATATCAAGTTCACGCACCCGACGGTTCACGAAGAGGCGTGCAGCGTGCTCAAGGTGAATGAGGACGGCTGGCTCGAAGAACACAAGGTCGAGGCGATTCTCTTTGGTCTTGGCTTTGACGAAGAGAGCATGCAGAAAGACCCGATGCTTTTGTCGGGCGGTTTCCAGATCCGTCTGAATTTGGCGAAGGTCTTGGCGTCGGAACCGGACATGCTTTTGCTTGACGAACCGACGAACTACCTGGACATTGTTTCCATGCGCTGGCTCAGCCGCTTTTTACGCGCGTGGAAGGGCGAAGTGCTTTTGATTACGCATGACCACCACTTTATGGACGAGGTCTGCACGCACACGGTGGGGATTCACCGCCACAAGATGCGCAAGGTCAAGGGAACGGTCGAAAAGCTGCGCGAGACGATTGCCGAAGAAGAAGAAGTGGCAATGCGCACGCAAGAAAACGAGCAGCGCAAAAAGGAACAGCTCGAGCGTGTCATCGAACGCTTCCGTTACAAGGCGGCGAAAGCTGCAATGGTACAGTCAAAGATTAAGGCTGCGGCAAAGCTTGCGACGGGTGAACGCCTCACGCATGAACGCAACCTGGATTTCAATTTCAAGAACGCGGAATTCCCGGGCAAGCGCATGCTCCAGATTCATGGGCTGCACTTTGCGTACAAGAACGAAAACGGCTACGGTCCGGAGCTGATTTCGGATTTGGAATTGGAAGTGTTCAAGGGCGACCGCATTGCAATTATCGGTCCGAACGGTCGCGGTAAAACGACGCTATTGAACTTGATTGCGAAAGAATTTGAACCGACCCAGGGTACAATCAATTACAACCCGAACCTCAAGATAAATTACTTTGGTCAGACGAATATCAACCGCCTGAATCTTGAAAATACGGTCGAAGAAGAAATTGCATCGGCGATTGCGGATGTGTCGCAGAAGAGCCGTGCGCGTAGCCTTGCGGGCCTTATGATGTTCAGCGGCGATACAGCCATGAAGAAGGTCAAGGTGCTTTCGGGTGGTGAACGCAGCCGTGTGCTGTTGGGCAAGATTTTGGCGAACGAAAGCAACATGCTTTTGCTTGACGAACCGACGAACCACTTGGACATGGAAAGCATCGAGAGCTTGATCGATGCGCTCGAAGATTACGATGGCACCGCACTTGTCGTGACGCATGACGAAGAATTGTTGCACGCCTTTGCGACGCGCCTCATCGTCTTTGATGGTGGTAAGTGCCGTATCTTCGAAGGCACTTATGCGGACTTCCTTGAAAAGGTCGGCTGGGCTTCTGAAAAGAAGCCGGGCGGCGCGAACTCCGCAAATATCAAGGTCTCTAATATCGATGTCACGGACGACAAGCCCGTGAGTTCGACGCCGCGCACCAAGGAAGACCGCAGGGCGCGAGCAGACTACATTGCCGAACGCAGCAAGGTCATTAAGCCGCTCGAAAAAGAGACCGCGCGCCTTGAAGCAGAAATTGCGAAAGCTGAAGCTCTCGGCGGTGAACTTGAAGCAAAACTTGTGGCCGCCTCGGAATCTGGCGACGGCAATGCCATTACGTCCATTGCAAAAGACATGGACGAAAACAAGAAGCTGACCGAAGAACTTTACGCCGCTTGGGAAAAGGCAAGCGCCGAACTCGAAGCTGCGAAAGACAAGTACAAGTTGGACTAGTCAATAGTCTTTAGTCATTGGTTATTAGTTTGGTAGAAGGGAGATGCCTGCTCGGTGGCAGGCATGACAACGCTATGGCGGTTACGTCATTGCACAAGTGCATGACTTGTTCGCCTCGGATATAGAAACATGCCAGCATGTTTCTGCATCGCTCGGCTTCTTCGTCATTGCGAGGACCCTGTAAGGGGACACGGCAATCTAGTTAAGTTTATTCCATGCGTTTGCGAGGTTTGAGCGTCATTCCGTTGCTACGATAATATTGAATGTCCGTGAGGACTTGACCTACCCAATAATGTTTTTGCGGGTCCTTGCGCCAGTTTTCAAAGGAATTGCGGTGCTTTGCATCGGGGTAGAATTGCGCGACGGCGTCGGCGAGCGTGGGCGATGTCGCGAGAACTTTTTTGAGGCGGCGGGCGCCTATGTCAATTTGTTCTAAACCCTTGCCTGTATCGAGTGCCAAGAGTCCAGATGTGTTGTTTTTGCCCTGATAGTTCATCTGGAATCCGGAAGTGTGATGGATGATGGACATGAGGACGGCTGGGTCTGTGCGTTCGCGGAGGCAGGCTTCAAGAACGGGCAAGTTGCAAAGATGTTCGCTGTCCCATTTCTTGCCTGTGTAGGTAATCTTTAGCGTATGGTCCGTGTCCTCGGAAATGATTTCGATATCGTAGCGGATGCCAAGATCGCGCTGTAGCGCTTTTGTGAGGCGGATTCCCCTGTTCCTGAACTTCTTGTAGCCGATCATCTTTATTTGTAATGTGTCCTTGATTTTTTCAAGAATCGGGGTTGTCGGGCGCGTGACAACGAGGTTGTAGTTGTTGATGACGGTGGGGAGAATGTAGGCAAGTTCTGCGGCGGCGCTGTCAAGGTCACAGTTCATGTCGATGATGAGTTCGCCTTGGTCACAGAGCTTTTGAATTGCAGACGTGGTGTACTTCTGGTATTCTCGTTGCTCGTCAATCGTTGGGCGCGGCGCCTCTTCGGGGTGCGTGGCGTAAGCGGTCGTAATGGCTGCTATGCTTAAGGCGCAGGCAATGATGGAAAGCTTAACTTTGATGCTCCTCCAGAGAATGCGAATCACTGCACGACCTTTTTTAGTCATGCAGATGCATATCAGCCAAAGTAATGCGAGAATCGCCCAGAGGAGAATTAAATTCACGTGGCCTTATTCCTTATCTCACGTTTATGCGTTTGTAGGCAAGCCCGATCTTAACGATGTAGGAGCCTTGTGTAGGCACGTTCACGCGCGCCCCTTTGTCGTTCAGTTCTCCAACGGTGAGTACCTGGCCCTTCATGTCCATGACGGCGTAACGCTTGGCAAGGCTCGGCAAGGATTCATCCATGACGATTTCAAATTCAAACGGGGCCGTCATCTTCACTCGGAACGATGGCTTGGTGGTGGTGTTCTCATTGTCTTTGTTGTTTCCCTTGCTGGAACTGGACTTTGAGTTTGCATTGCCTGAACTTGATGTGACTTTGCCGCTATTGGAGCTTGAAGATTTGGAAACGTTTCCCTTGCTTGACGAACTGGACGTTGCTTTGCTTGCGCTGGATTCGTCTTGATTTTTGGAATTTTCAATGACTATTTTATGGCTTAGAGATTCGTAGCCTATCCTGATAATTAGGTAATATGTGCCATTTGGAAGGATTTCTCTTAGTTTTTCTTCATTGATGACGGGCCTGGTTGGATTCGTTATATCGATGCCTCCGAGGTAAACCTGATATACAGCAAATTGTTCTTCTGATATTAAGACTGCGCTGGGATCAGAATTTGTCTGGTCTCTTGTTAGGGTATAGGTGATTTGGTAACCACGTGCGAGGATTTCATCTCCACAGACTCTTTGCTCTTGATTGAGTGTTGCAGCGCAATTTCCGTTGCCTGACTGCTTATAGCATATATTGAAGATTTCGTTGTAGTTTGTATTCTCGTCTCCCTCTTGCATTTGGATAAACTCAATACCGGTACGCTGTTCAATGAACATGTTTGTTTTGATATGGATGTTGCTCATTTGGGTGCGACGGTCGCAAAAGTAGATGTCGATGTCGTATAGTTCGTTTTGAATGGCGTAGGCTCCCATGAATGAGTCCAGATCGACGTAACCAGGAGCCGCTAAATGAAGGCCGCCAATGTCTACGGCGAGTCGGTTGTCTATAAATACCCAAATGTCGTCGTCGCCACGGAAGCTGAACTTGAGGCCTTTCTGAAAACGGAAGTTGGCATGAGATTCAAAACAGAAATGCTGATTGCGGCCTCCTGTCGTAAGGATTTCGGAATCGCTTGTGCCTGAAGTCCAACGAGGATATCCGTTAATTGGCGTCCTTGCCTCATTCATTGTACCGACTTTGGTTTCGGTGCCGCTTGTATAATAATTCCAACCGACAGGTGCTTCCTGAGAGCAGCTCCAGCCCCAAGTAGAAGTGTAGTTCATATTGAGCGTGTTCTCAATATCTTGTTTTACACTGAGATTTCCGTCCAGGTCTGAACCTGTGGCGAAGAGGCCATTGCAATCAATGCCGCCATTCCATCCAGGGCCTTTGCAAATGAGGTCGCTCTTGGGGACTCCCTCTTTTTCGTCAATGGTACGGAAATCCGCGCAAAAGTAAATAGGTCCTTCGGCTTTGCGCTTGCTTTCGGCAATTGGCAAACGTTCGGATATCATCATTGAGGCTGAAGGCGATTCTTCGGCAGGGTAGAAGCCTCCTGGAACAGGGGCGCCTGGGCTTTGGTATGTGTCAGATTCAAATTCAAATTTGCCATCGGATGTTTTATTGAACGTCATGTCGTAGCAATATGTTTCGTTCACTCCTGGCGTAGAATTGAACATCGCGGAAAAAGCTTCTGCAGCCTGGGACCCAAAGCATGATTTACCTTTTGAGGTAAGCGTCATTCTTTTTTTATTTGTCTTGGGGTCTATTGTAAGCGTGCTTTCGACCATGCCTTGAGTCACGCCAACACACGGAACTTCACTAGACTTAGAAGAAGTGATTGGATACTTTACGGACGGGTAGTAACAGGCATTGAGGTTGGCGTTTGATCCCATAGAATAATTTGGAGCGCACGTAAATGCCCCGTGCAAAGAAGCGTCGGTATCGTAAACGATGGCTGCCAAATTGTAACTTTTGATTTCTCTTTCTTCGGCGTTCAGGCTTGTTACGCCAAATGCTAAAAGCGCTGTCGTTAAAATCTTAAATAAATTCATTTTTACCTCCCTACAAGAACCAGTAGATTACGTTCAACTGTCCTTGCCATGTTTTTGGAGAATCCTTGGCGTCGCTTATGCGCGTGAGACCGAATATAAGGCGCAAGTCGAAGTCAAGCATTGATTTGCCTACGCTGCGAGAAATTCCAATGCCTGTTGCGATGTCAAATTCAAAGGCGCTTAAGCCCCCGTTAACTTCGTAAGTTTCTGTTCCATAGACATCCGTGATTTTTGCTTCGTTGCTAGAATAAACGTTGAACGAGAACATCGGGCCTGCTTCAAAGTAAATGGCGTTCGGGATGGATACGCGTGCGAGTATGGGCAGGTCGATGTTTAGCTGTGTCGAGGAGTATTCGATTTCCATGTCGGATTTCTCGGATTTTTCGGAGTCCATCCAGGACAAGATAACGGTTGAATTTGTCTTGCCGGATCCTTGACGGAGTGCAAAGTTCAAGTCGCCACGCAGATTGAAATATTGCGACTGGATGAACATCCCGCTCATGCCCGCCTTGAATCCTACGCCCCAGTAATTACCGAGGAGGTCGTCTGCACCGCTAGTGGTAAGACCGTATGCGGTTCCGTGCTTGATGTCTTCAAGGCCGAATTTGGTGCTGTAGAAATCGTTGTATGTGATGCCTGCGGTGATGCCTCCCCAGATACGTTTGGGCTTGTTGCTTGTAGCAGGCACGTCTGCTTTGAGCGTGTCGGATGAGATTTTTTTACCGTCCAGTTCGGCATAGGCGACTGCTGCTTTTTGGCGTATCTCGTCCGCTTTTGTAGCGGTTGCCTTTTGTTCGTTTATTTCGTAGGTTTTCTTGACGACTTCGTGCCACTTGATTTCGACGGGAACTTGTTTGCGCTTGCCTGCATGCTCGATTTCAATCTTTGCGCAGAGAGGAACCTCGTCTATGAATGGCGTAGTCCCTGCGGCTTTTCCGTCGATGAATACGGGGACTGCTTGCGGGACGTTGTTTTTTGTAACGCTGAGCTCAAGTCCGCCAATGCCGCGTGTTAAAGAATCGGAAATGGTCTTTGTTTGGCCTTTTTGCAGTACGATATTGAGCTCGATGGGATCGTGGCAGCTTTGCGTGATGCGAACCGAGTGGATTCCCGGAATCAGTTCGTTTTCACCCCAGTTGGCCTTTTTACCGTCGATGACGATGGCGGCGGAACCTTGTCCCTCAAGTTCTTTTGCGATTTGCGGGGCGATTTTAAGGACACCTATGTTTGGGGTGAGACTTGCGGCAAAAATTTGTTCGTTCTCGGTGACGTTGATGAGCGTGTCCAAATCATCGAAACGTTCCTTTGAAATGACGAGCCTGTGTTCGCCAGCTTCAAGCTGGAGCTTGCATGGGGTGCTTGTGCATTGCGGGTTTGCCCTGCCATCGAATGTGGGAATGGCGCCTGCGGGGCTTGTCTGAATTTCGATGATGAATTGTTTCTTTCCTTGGAATGAGAATGTGTTGTTCGTGTTGACGTAGCCAAATGCGCTCATGGCGTTGTCTCGGACTTTTCTGAAAAAGGCGGGGGCTTGTTCCTTGAGCACTTTCTCGAGATCGTCGATGGATTCGCCTTTGCCAACAAAGCTTGCGACGAGTTTGCTGCTTACGGTTTCGTATAGTTCCGCGGTGATGGCGAGTGATTTGCCGAACTGGGAGATTCGCGCCTGGGCGACATAATCGGCGGCGATGTTCTTGCCTGTTTCGGCGAGACAGCTGCCTTCGCAGTCTTCGATCGTTTTGCCGGGCGGAAGCATCACGTTGATGTTTTCGCGGGTCATGATCGTCCAGTTCTGTTCTGCCGGGAGGATGTTGACGGCTTGCCCACGGAAAATGTCTGTGAGGTATAGACGTTCTTGCGTTGTCAGCAGGTCTTTGGGGGAAAGAGTTTCTAGAACGGCCATGTATTTGGCAGAAACCAGACATGGGAGCAGTAAGAGGAACGTTACAGCGAATGAGCAAATCTTGTTCAATGTAGCCAACCCTTCTTTGTATAGCAGATATTTATTTTAAGAAAAATTTAGCAAAATTTACAATTCGCCGATGTTGCTGAATGCATAAACAAGAGATGCCCGCCAGGGCGGGCATGAGAAAGTGAAAGGGGTGTTTTAGGTTATTTTGCAGTGGTCGGTGATGGCTGGGCGGGTTGTGATGCTTGGGGCGCCTGTGGCTTTGCTTGCTGCTTACCGACGAGGTTTGGCGTCTTGAGCATGTTGCTTGGTAACGAGGCGATAGTTTCGCTTGCCTTTTTGATAGTCTTGATGATATTTGCCGTGTTGTCGAACTGCGCCTTGATATCGTCCTGGACGGCATTGAACATTTGCGTAAAGCAGAACAAGTCGTCCTTGGATTCGTTGAATAGTTTGTACGTGTTGCGGAGCGCGACGAGATTTGCGGTTTCGCGGTCCATGGATTCCTTGATTTCTTCGTTCAGCTTGTCGCGAAGGACTTTCTTTTCTTCGATGATTTCGGGGGCGTTCTCTCTCAAGATGTATGTCGGGAGCGTGCCGAACTCTTCAAATTTGGTGCAGGGCGTGTTGGCCTGATTCACGGAGCTGCGAAGTCCGCTGGTACGGACTTGCGGATCGATGGAAATGGTGCAGTTCGAAGTCCCGTGGTAGTTGCAGACTACGCGTTTCTCGATTTGGCGAAGTTCGTTGTACGGGTTGAAATTGATATCAGTTTCGATGTACTTGAGCGGGGCGTAAAGCGGTACCGATTCGCCTGCGATGGTGATGCGGTAGGCGAGACACTTTTCGCCGTTGAAAGGCTTGGTCTCGTAGAGGTTGTTCGAGCTGTGGACAAGGTGGTTTACGCGCATGAGCAAGTCGTTTGCGTCGTATGGCGTTTCAAGAAGACTTGGCGTGTTCTTGTACAACTGCGCTTTGAGAATTTCGCGATAGCTTTCGGAGATGGCGCTGTTCGATGCACTGCGACCCCAAATCGATGTCCCGAGGAAGAACGTGTCGATAAGCTTTGTTTCGGCGCGACCGTTGAGGAACGCGATGGCCTTGATCATGTTCGAAAGCGCGAGCCATCTGCGGATGGGCACGTAAACGCAATTTTTTTCGCAGGTTTCTGCGACTTTGCCGATGACGGCGAGCGTATTCGGAGAGAGCGTGACCTTGCTGATGGCCTGAATCCACTGGGCCTGTTCTTCGGCGCTGATGGCAAGTGACGGCGGAACGGTGACGTTGCTGTCCGTTCCGTGAAGTTGCAGAAGTTTGCAGAGCGCGTCAGACGAAATGTTGTCCGGAAGCATAATCGTGAGCGTGACCTGGTCGCTCACTTCGGAGCGACTGAGCGCGGATTCTGGCTTTTGGTCGCCCGAGATGATGATGGAATTTTTTTCGTGGTCGTGGATGACGATCTGGAGATTGTTCTTGCTCTGCTCATCGCCGGGTGTAAAGTTGTCGAAGATGATCAGGTTGAAGTCGTTGATGTTGTCGGGAAGCTGCCTTTGCTTTTTGCCGAGCTTTAAAACCTTGGCGTCCTTGAACGCGCTTGAAATTCTGCGAATGAATAGGGAGCTTCCGCAGCCTGGACGACCGTACAGATAAAATGGCTCTTGAATAAGTGCAGTGAGAAAACCCAACTGCACATAGTATTCTCGTTCAGGAATGTCCTTTGTGATGATTGCGATGAGTTCTGCAAAACGTTGACGCAAATTCATATTTCTCTCCCTTGATTCTTGCTTTTAAAAATACAATAAAAAAAGGAAAAGTTTTCAATTATTTACAAAGAATGTTGTATTAGACGGATGGCTTTATCTGAAATCTTGATTTCTTGCATGGCGATGTGGAATTTGGGATTGCTTAGGAGCGCTTGTGGCAGGCGACTGGCGTCTTTTTGCGTGACGATAACTTCGCTTCCTTGCAAGAGTTCTGCCTGAACTATTTGTGAAAAATGCCTGTCGTGATCGGGGCGCGTTATGGACCTTGCGATTTCTATATCGGCAGTCTTGCCAAATACGCGGATATCTTCTATGAAACGTTTGGGGGAGCCGAGCCCGCAAATGATGGTGGCGGTGAATTGCTTTCCGGGAACGTAATTTGTTATGGATTTAATGGCAAAATGGATGTCGGTGATGCAACTGAGGTGGATGATTTTACTTTCGTCGTGGTCTTGCTTTAAACTGCGGAACGGGCCTTTGGGCAAAAGATTTTTCCAGGATGTCGGCGGTTCTTGCCAGTCTAGACAAATGTATTTCGCATCTGTAAAACGGGAGTCTTCAAATCCGTCGTCGCAAAGAATGATATCAAATTTGTGCTGAATGCTCTTCGCTTTGGCGTAGCGGTTCTTGGTCGCAAAAACTTCTATTGGCTTAGGTTTACCATTCCCAAATTCTCGCTGCATCATGATAAATTCATCCCAGGCGGCGCTGTGGCAAAGGACGGCGACTCGTTTACCTTGTTCCTGAAAATGCCTTGCAAGCCAGATTGTAAATGGGGTCTTGCCGGCACCACCTGCCAAATAGCTCCCGACGATGATGACGGGAGTCTGAATAGGCGGTTGTGGCCGCAAAAAGAGCTTGTGGTGTAGCTTATACGCAATCCGGTAGAATGCGGCTGCTATAAGGTGAAGTGGAGACCGTTTGACGAAGCGTGCTTTCACTTAACCAAGGCAATTACGTTTTTGTTGCAGATAAAGGTCTGCGAGTACGAGGGCTGCCATGCTTTCTACAATCACGGGAGCGCGGACGGCAACACAAGGATCGTGCCTTCCCTTGGCGGCAAGTTCGCCATTTTCGTAACCGCGTCCGGCGGTCTTTTGCAACTGCGAAATCGTGGCGGTCGGCTTGAATGCCATGCGACAGTAAATCGGTTCGCCGTTGGAAATGCCGCCAAGGCTACCGCCTGCGTTGTTCGTGCGCGTGTGGTAGGTGTTGCCTTCTACATAAATTTCATCGTTGTGTTCGCTACCGTGCATGCGTGCTGCGGCAAAACCGCTGCCGATTTCAAAACCCTTGCATGCCGGAATGGAAAGCATCGCCTGTGCAAGGAGTGCGTCGAGCCTGTCGAACACGGGTTCGCCGAGCGCAGCCGGGACGTTTTTTACAAGAAGAGAAACTGTTCCGCCGATGCTATCGCCCTTGGACTTTGCCTCCAGGATGGCCTGTTCCATCTTGGTGCTGGCGTCGGCATCCGGGCAGCGGACGGGGGATGATTCGATCTGGTCAAGCGAAAGCGTGTTCAAGTCGGGCATGGCTCCGTCTACAGTGCCGACAGAAGATACCCACGAGAGGAATTCCGTACCGGCTACGGCCTTGAGGAACGCCTTTGCGACGGCGCCTGCGGCGACGCGACCGATGGTCTCGCGGGCAGAACTTCTGCCGCCGCCGCGATAATCGCGGAAACCGTACTTGAGGTCGTAGCAGAGGTCTGCGTGTCCCGGTCTGTACCACTTGGCGATGTCGGCGTAGTCTTTGCTGTGCTGGTCTTCGTTAAATACGACGAATGAGATGGGTGTGCCAGTCGTCTTGCCTTCGAAAACGCCGGAAAGGATCTTCACCGTATCTTTTTCGTTACGAGGAGTCGTGAGCTTTCCCTGTCCCGGGCGCCTGCGATTCAGTTCTGCTTGAATCATTTCTTCGGTGATCGGGAGGCCGGCGGGGCATCCGTCGAGGACTGCTCCGACAGCAGGGCCATGGGATTCGCCCCATGTTGTGACAGAAAATATCTTTCCAAACGTGCTAGACATGTGACCAAATATAGATTCTGGATGAAAAAACTTTTTTTTTGAGAAAAAATTTACGCTTGGAGAAAAAGTTTACTATCTTTTACAATATCTAGAGGAGTCTAACGTGTCCAAGTTTGGAACTGTCATCACTTTTTTGATTCTTGTGCTGTCGCTTCATGTGCAGGCACAGTCTCAGAATAATTTTGCTGGCATTCCGTTTGGCTCTACTCGCGAGACCGTCATCGAAGAAATGATGAAAAAAGGTTACGAACCTTATGGCCAGACCGGTATTGGCGAACGCGTGGTGATTCCTGTCTACATGTTCGGTGAACTGCCTGTCCAGGTCGATTTCATCTTCAATAAGAACGACAAGTTCTATGCCTTTGAAATCCGCACGGGCCGTGTAGAACGTGCTCGTTTGAGCAAGACCTTCGAGGCTGTCGCCTATATGTCCGACCAGTTTACGCTCAAGTATGGCAAGGCATCTGGCGCTCCGGCGATCAACGAAACTTCGAACCTCAAAGAAAACGTTCACAACCTGTACCAGGAATGGTTCTCGGTGAAGTCGCTGGATGCCTATACGGCTGTGATCCAGAAGGGCTATCGCTACTATGCCGTGGGTTCTGTGACGCATCGCCAGCTTGCGACGGAAAGCGAAAAGCGTTCCCGTGAAAAGGTTTCCGAAGCTCCGGCTTTCTAGAATTCCTGTACATGCTGAACCGATGAATTGACCCGTTCGGGTCTTTTTTTGTATCTGGTGTTTTTTCCAAAACTAAAATTTGAAATAATTACAAAAAAGTTGAACTTACCTCTTGACTTAATTTAAAACAATTATATATTTGTAATGATTACAAAATTAATGACAAATTTTTGTAACGCTTTTCTACACCAAATTCCGCATCGCGGAAAAGGAGAGGATATGAAAGTCTGGGTTTGTAAAGTTTGCGGTTATGTCCACATGGGTCCGGAAGCTCCGGAAGAATGCCCGCAGTGCCATGCTCCGAAGAGCAAGTTCTTCGAAAAGGTCGAACAGCCTGCTGCCGGCAAGATCGTCTGGGCCGACGAACACAAGGTCGGTGTCGCTCAGGGCCTGGATGCCGAAGTGGTGCAGGGCCTTCGCGAGAATTTTGCGGGTGAATGTACCGAAGTGGGCATGTACCTTGCAATGAGCCGCCAGGCGGATCGTGAAGGATTCCCGGAAGTGGCGGAAGCATACAAGCGCATCGCTTTCGAAGAAGCGGAACACGCAGCAAAGTTCGCAGAACTCTTGGGCGAAGTCGTCTATGCCGACACCAAGAAAAACCTGGAACTTCGCGTGGCTGCCGAAGCAGGCGCTACCGAGGGCAAGCTCGCTCTCGCAAAGCGCGCCAAGGAACTCGGCTACGACGCCATCCATGACACCGTTCATGAGATGTGCAAGGACGAGGCTCGTCACGGCTCTGCATTCCAGGGCCTGCTCGGGCGTTACTTCAAGTAAAATTGGAGTGTGGTGCGGTTCCGGACGTGTTGAAGCGTTCGGGGCCGTTTTTTATGGAGTGTTTGATAAAGGAGTGTGAATTATGCAAGAGACCGCGAATATACTCAAAGATCATGGCATTAGGCCTTCGCTACAGAGGGTCTGTGTCTATCGCTATTTGCGCAGTGTCAAGACGCACCCGACAGTCGATGAAATTTATTCGGCACTTTTGCCGGAATACCCGTCGCTTTCGCGCACGACGGTCTACAATACTTTGGAGCTGTTGCTTGAAAATGACTTGGCGATTTCGCTGGATTTTGGGGACGGCTTTTTGCGCTACGATGCGGACTGCACGCCGCATAGCCATTTCAAGTGCAAAAAATGCGGCAAGGTTTTTGACATCTTTGTGGCGCCGCCAGATTGCTCACAAATGATCCCCCCGGGATTTACCTTGCAGGGGACTTCGCTCTATATGTTTGGGCTGTGCGACAAGTGCGCGGCCGAGGGTGCCTGCTCTGAGGCGGGCGTGACATTAGATAATTAATCTTTCAGTTTGTCGAGGGCTTCGTTTGGCCCGATGATGAACAGCACGTCGTCTTCTTGCAGGACGACGTCTGCAATGTTACCGATTTTAGGCGTTGGCTCTTGCGGGTCGCGGATGGCGATGACCTGCACGCCGTACTTGTGCGTGAGCGACAAGGTCTTAAGCGTTTTACCGACAAAGTTCTTGGGGCAGACGATTTCTACGATGGAGTAGCCTTCCATGAACGGGAGGAAGTCGACCATGTTCGGGCGGTTGAGGCGTTCGGCGAGGCTTATGGCGGCATCGCGTTCCGGGTGGAAAATGTCCGTGACGCCGAGCTTTTCCAAAATGCTCGTGTGTTCGGCGCTGCTCGACTTTGCGATGATGTGCTTGACTCCCAGTTCCTTCAGGTTCAGGATGGTGAGGAGCGATGCTTCCAGGTTGCTCCCGATGCAGACGATAACGCTATCCGCCTTGGTAAGTGACGGGATGGAGGCGAGCTGCTTTTTGCGGGTACTGTCGGCGACAACAGCTTGCGAGACCATGCTGGCGAAGTCCTGGACTTTTTCGGGATGCGAGTCAATGACCATGATGTCATGACCTAGCGACGTCAAGTGACGTGCAAGGTAGTTTGCCGAATTTCCAAGACCGATAATAACGAATTGTCTAGAAGCCATATTTTAAATATAATTATTAGGGAATTAGTTACTAGTTACTAGTTAATAGTTAATAGGTGTTTTTGTTTAATGTTACTAGTGATTAGCACCTCTTAACTTGAAACTGTTGCGAAGCAACCTCAGTAACTAGTAATTCATAACTTGGAACTACGGCGAAGCCGCTAACCCACCATTATGTCTTCTTCGGCGTAATAAGCGGTGTCCTGGAGCTTGCCTGCGACTGCCGAGATGAGGAACAAGGGACCCATTCGTCCGATGAACATCACGCAGCAGATGACGATTTTCCCGACAGTGGAGAGTTCTTCGGTGAGTCCCATCGAGAGGCCGCACGTGGCATACGCGCTTACGACCTCGAATAGGATCTTGAGGAACGGGGAGCTGTTGGCGGAATAGGCGGTACCGGAGGGAATTTCGGTGCAGAGGAGGATGAGTGTCGCCGTTGCGATCACGACGATGGCCACCACGAAGATTCGAATGGCCTTGTCGACCGTGTTGTTCGGGATGGTGCGTCCCATGACCTGGGTCTTTTCTCTGCCGAGGAGCCTGTTTATGCCCAAAAGCCCGATGACCGCTGCTGTCGTAATCTTGATTCCGCCGCCACAGCTACCGGGGTTTGCGCCGATGAATATGATGATGATAAAGAAGAAGAGCGAAGCTTGTGTGAGGTCGGGGATGTTCAAGGAATTGAGGCCGGCCGTTCGGCTTGTGAATGCCATGAACAGTACGGATTGAGCGTTTTCGCCAAAGGTGTGTCCGCTAAAGAGGTTGTTCCATTCGGTGAGCGAGAATACGAGTACGCTTGCGAGAATGACGATGATGGTCCCGTAAGTTGCGATTCGCGTGTGCAAAGAAACGCGACGGATTTCCTTGTGGCTGAAGTCGAAAATGTAGCGCAGTTCTGCAATGGCCAAAAATCCGAAACCGCCTGCCAGCACGAGGATGCAGGTGGTGATGTTCATGACGGGGTTGTACTGGAAGCTTTCAAGCGAGTTGGGGAACAACGTAAATCCTACACCGCAGAAGGAGCTGACCGCCTGGAATATCGAGCACAAGATGCGGTCGTACATTTCCATTGAATCGAATTGCGTGAAGTAGACGATGCCGCCAATGAGTTCGAGGAAAAACGTAAAGGGTATGACGGCTCGTAGGATGCGGCCTGCATCGATGTTGCCTTCCTGCGTGAATTCGGAGAAGAATACGGACTGGTGGCTAAATCCGGGGTGCATGCCGGCAAGCAAGATAAGTGTCGTGGATGCAGTCATGATGCCAAGGCCGCCAAGTTGCATGAGGGCGACGATGAACCAATGCCCAGTGTCGGTAAACGTCGATGAGATGTCGACGATGGAAAGCCCGGTGACGCAAACGGCGGACATGGACGTGAAAAACGCTTCGATAAGGCTTACCGGACGGGTGCTTGCCTGGGGCAAACTTAAAAGAGCCGTGCCAATGGCGATAAGCAAAAGATAGGCGAGCACCACCAGCATGATGGGGTTTGCCTGGGTCTTTGTCTTGAAAATGTTCTCGGACAGGGAGTCCGTGAGCATCTGGTACTTTGAACGTAGCATAAAAGCGAATTTAGTAAAGTTGAGAGGATCGCTCCTTCAGGAACAAGAAAAGACCTTGCGGATGCAAGGCCCTTTCAGAAGGATAAAAAATTCGAAAGTTTAGTCCTGGACGCAACGGACGCTGAAGCGTTTGTTCTTTGCGTCGACCTGGAAGAACTTGTGTTCCTTGTTTTCGCCGGCGTAATCGGGTTCCTTTTCCACGATGATGACCGTGTAGCTGTCGCCAACATTGCTTTCAAAGTTCTTGTCGCCGTCCTGCGGAGTTGCAGATGTCCAGTGGAATCCCATCTGGCCGAGGAAGTTGCAGTCGCCGTCCTTGCAGCGTCCGCTGTAGCTCCACGGGTAGGATTCATCGCTGATGGCGGCCTGGGCTTCGTCTCTGGTAGGGATGTGCCAGCCGATAGGACATGCCTTCTGTGCGGCGTTGAATGTGTAGAGTCTTCCGTTGGTGGTGCAGTTTGCGGGGGTCTCATTGTAGCATTCGCTAGTGGAGCCTTCGTAGTTGATGTCCTGCGCCATCCAGAGCTTGCCGCCAACTTGGGCGAGGGCGTAAGTCTTGTTGTCACGCGTATCGGTCATGGTCATGCCGTTGATCACGGGGGCCTTGTTCTCGGGCGTGTCGATGGTGATGCCGTTATTGCTGGAGGAACTCTTTGCGACCGGATTTGCCTTGGAGGAGGAGGAACGCGGCTCCACTGTGGCTTCGCAACCAGTAGTCCAGATGCAGAACGTTTGGCTTTCGTCCACCAAGTCAGGGTGCTGGACGCTCGATTGACTGGGAACGGTTATCGTCTGGTGCTTTTCAGTCGTGTCTCTGACGCCGATGACTACAGTGGAAGAGGATACGCCTCCTTGCTGTGGGTTGGAGGCGGCGCCGGACGAGGATGATTCGGTACTAGAGTCAACAGGTGCTACTGGAAGGGTTGCGTCGTCGGAGCAACCCAGAAAAAGGGCTGTAAAGCCAATAAAACCTAGAGAAAGGAGACTTTTCTTCATGATTACCAAATATAGTTTACAAAAAGGGATTGATGTAGCAAAAACTTTTTTACTATCTTTGGGGTCACTATGAGCAATGTTGAAATTTTCGACACCACCTTCGCCATGACGATCCTTGTGATCATGGCTCTCTGCATTCCGACGGTTCTTCTTGTTGCCAACTGGGTTTTGCACCCGGGCAAGATCAAGCATACCATTATTAAGGGTTCTGCTTACGAATGTGGCCTCGCTCACGTTTCCGGTACGGCAAACGAGCGCTACCCGGTCAAGTATTACATGGTGGCCATGCTCTTCTTGGTGTTCGACCTTGAAGTTGCCTTTATCTATCCCTGGACCATCCAGTTCCTCGCTGGTGGCTGGGAACTCTTGTTCATCCTCCTCGGATTCCTCCTGATCCTTGAAGCCGGTTACATCTACCTCCTCAAGAAGGGTGTCCTGGACTGGAACAGCGTTAAGGACTAATCCTTAAACAGTTGATTATTCTATCTCAAAATGGCGGATGCAGACCTTGGGTTTGCGTCCGCTTTTTTTATCCCCCAAAAAAATAACTAATGACCAATAACTAATGACTAATGACCAATGACTAGTCACTAGAAAGCGTCGCGGACGTACATCGTCATGCCGACACTCTTGAAATCTACCCATGAAAGTTCACAACGGGCATACAAGTTCTCTTTCTGGTTGAGCGCCAACCGCCCCCCGAAGCCCAGGCTCCTGTGCCACTTGTTGCGCATGAGGTCGCTGAAGTAGTCGCCCGTTTTTCCGCCTTCGAAGAAGATGTCCCCGGCGAGCCTCCAGAACAGCTTTTTGCGGAATTCCATTTGCAAGAATACGGCCTGGTTCCCGTAGAAGTAGTTCTTCTCGACGCCACGGTAACGCTTAAGGCCGTCGGATCCGGCGAGCTTGTCGAAGGGGGCGTCTCCGTCTACGCGTTGCCAGAGGAGACCAATCGCCATGGATGTGTTCCATATGAATTCGGAATAGCCGCGGATGTCGAATTCTTGGTGGGTGAAGCTGTAGTTGCCTAAGCCTTTGTTATAAAAGTAGTGCCCCCATTGGACTAGGTAGCCATGTCGGGCCCAGTTGGTGTTGTCGCGGGTGTCGAGGGAGACGTGGTAACCAATGCCGTTTCGCCAGCCGTCCGTGTTTTCGGGGAGCTTGATATCCCCGTGATAATGGTAGCGGTTGAAGTCGATGTTGGTGCGGTTGAGTTCAAAGAATAATCCGTACCTGAAGTCGGGGAGCCATTCCCTTGTTCCAAAATTTGTTTCGGCGAGTGCGGTGAGGTAGAATGTCTGGCGGTCGAACTTGTGGTAGTCGTCAATGTCCGGATCGTTCTTACGACCAAAGTAGTTGCCAACCCAGTCCTCGTAATGGAGATCTATATCTGTTGTCACCCTGTCGTTCAATAGATAGAATTTGGGCGAAATGGATCCCGTGACTTGCTTGCGGGATGTTCCGTAAAAGGAGAGGTCTAGTTCGGAGGCGTTACCGCCCTCAAACGAGGGCTTGAAAAAAATGATGGCCATTGCGCCGAACTGGTACTGCGTTTCTTCGGTGTAGCCGAGCACGGGCACGGCGGAAAAGCGTTGGAAGTCGTCCGCCGGATCGGCGGCAATGGAGGTGTCCGCTGGGGTTATTGCTTGGGCTTGCGCCGTTGCGAATGTGGGGGCGGCGAGTGCGGCTAAAGTCAGTAACTTTTGGGTAAAGGAACGCATTTTGCGCAAATTTAGATTTTTTTTTACTTACTCCAAGAGTATGGTTTTATTTCCGTAAATTAAAAAAGAATGTTATGCGGGCGGAACCCCTGCTAAGAGTTGATGCTTGCAAGCAGCCGCCTGCGACTCTCGCTTTGCACGCTACTGCGAAGGACTAACTTTGGCCGATGCTTTTTCTATTTTTCAATGGGAAAAGTAATTATAGAAGGGTTTGATTATGCCCATTTTGTCGGTTCAGAATATTTTGCTGCGTTTTGGCGGTCCGCCGCTTTTGGACAATGTCTCGTTCGATATTGAGGCTGGTGACCGTATTTGCCTTGTGGGCCGTAATGGCGAGGGCAAGAGCACGCTTTTGAAGGTGCTGACCGGCGAGATGGAAGCGAATTCCGGCGAAATTGTAAAGAAGACGGGGCTTAAAGTCTCCCGCATGATCCAGGAAATCCCCTCGCATCTCGACGGGACTGTTCGCGACATTGTGATGGGACGCGTGTCCGTGGTGAGCGGCGGTTCCGTGATTTCCAAGAAGATTCTGGACGATAGCGCGCACAATGCGACTGCCGAGGCTATTCTCGGGAAGACGGGCATCGATGCGGATGCGCCTTACGACAGCTTGAGTGGCGGCCAGAAGCGTCGCGTGCTTTTTGCTCGTGCCGTGGCTGAAGATCCGGACTTGCTTTTGCTCGACGAACCGACGAACCATTTGGACATTCCGGCTATCCAGTGGCTGGAAGGGATTGTGACTCGATTGAATTGCGCGGTGATGTTTGTTAGCCATGACCGTGCATTTGTCCGCCGTACCGCGATCCGCATTTTTGAACTCGACCGTGGCCGTGTGCGCAGCTGGGACTTCCCGTACGACAAGTTTGTGCAGTTCAGGGATCAGGCGCTTGCCGAAGAAGAAAAGGCGAATGCGCTTTTCGATAAGAAGCTTGCTGAAGAAGAAGTCTGGATCCGCAAGGGCATCCAGGCCCGCCGTACGCGCAACGAGGGGCGAGTCCGCGCCCTCATCAAGATGCGCGAAGAACGCGCGGCTCGCCGCTCCCGTACGGGCAATGTGAACATGCAGATTACGGAAGCCGACCGTTCCGGGCGCCTCGTTGCGCGCCTCAAGAACGTGAGCTATTCCTATGACGGAAGCCCGCTCATTAGCGACCTCTCGACCGAAATCAGCCGTGGCGACCGCATTGGCATTGTGGGGCCGAATGGCTCTGGCAAGACGACTCTTTTGCGCCTGATTCTTGGCGAACTTCAGCCGGAATCGGGTGAGGTCCGTCTGGGCAGTAACCTCCATATTGCGTATTTCGACCAGATGCGCACCCGCCTGCGCGAAGACAAGTCACTCATCGAGAACATCGGCGATGGCCAGGCCTACATCACGCTGAACGGCGTCAAACGTCATGTGTTAAGTTATTTGCAAGACTTCCTGTTCTCGGCGGATCGCGCCCGCGGCCCGATCAGTGCTCTTAGCGGCGGTGAACGCAACCGACTTTTGCTCGCGTGCCTCTTTAGCCACCCGAGTAACGTTCTGGTGCTTGACGAACCGACGAACGACCTGGACATGGAAACTCTCGACCTTCTGGCGGAGCTTTTGGCCGATTATAACGGCACCGTCTTGACGGTCAGTCATGACCGTGCCTTCCTCGATTCCGTGGCAACCGGCATCCTCGCCATTGAAGAAGACGGCCACGTCTTCGAAGCGGTCGGCGGTTACTCCGATTACGAGGCGAACAAGAAGATTCGCGACAAGGAAGCCGCCCAGGCCGCCCGCCTGGCCGCCGAACGCGAAGCCGAAAAGCAGGCCCGCTTAAGCGCTGGCGCCGGCGCCGCCTCTGCGGCCCCCGCGCCTGTGAAAAAGAAAAAGCGCAGCTACAACGAGGAGCGCGAATACGCCGCCCTCCCCGAAAAAATCGAGAAGCTCGAAAAGGAAATTGCCGACTTCCAGCTGGAACTTTCCAAGCCCGAAGTCTACACGAATGCGACGCTCATTGTGGAACTTCAGAAAAAGATCGCCGATGACGAAGCGCTCCTTGAAAAGGCTTACGAACGCTTTGAAATTCTAGACAATTTGGGCTAATTTTTTTCGCTCCCCTAGTGACATTTTAGTGAGGATAATATAGATTTATCCTGATGGGTATTGGTGTTAACTTGAGAGGAGTTTGAAAATGAAATCGCTATCTTTGTCAATGGTGATGGCGTTGGCGGGCGTGACGTTGGGTTACGCTGGCACGACGGTTTGGAGTTTTGATAAACAGAAAGGCAATGACATGCAACCGGCTTATTGGTATAGTTATGCCCAGCCGGAACCCAATACTACAGGTGTGCTTACTGATACCGATGATGGGTATAAGCAGTTCTCTATTGCCTTGGACCTCAATTCTGATCAATACAGTGTCGCAGGCTTTGGCTTTGCATGGAAATCTTCTGGTGGACAGGACGTCGATGTAGATCTTTCTACTCATTCTGGCCTCTGCATTACCTATAAGGCAGACCGCCAGTTCCGTTTGGACTTGAAGCAGTCTACGATTACGGACTATAACTATTATGGTACGGACCTCCCTGCTGCTTCGGAATTTACTTCCAGGTATATTGATTTTCAGAATTTTGCCCAGGAAGCAGGCTGGGGCGCGACGGTCCTGCTGGACTTGACAAAACAGCTTGCCATTCAGATGAGCTATAAGGCAGGCCATGCCAATAGCTTTGGAGAGAGCGACGCCACTAGGCATAAAAACGTCGTTACGATTTCTGCCATTTCTCTCGGCGAATGCGAAACGGTTGTTGAAAAGCCGAAACTCTCGGTTCTTGAACCATATGACAAGACCCAGACCAAGACCATCAAGGAAACCGATTCCTTGAAGATTCCTCTTGCAGATGTCTTTACTGCCGAAGAAGGCTCGGAAGTGACGATTGCGACTTCTTTGACGGCCTCCAACATCTTGACGATGGTCAAGCCCGCTGGTGCTCCGACCTTGAAGGATACCCTCGTCTATGTTTCCAGGGATCTTGACAAGGATACGTCCTTGACGCTTACGATCTTGGCCCTGAGTGGAACGGAATCCGTGAAGACCCAGATTAATGTCAAGATTACCGATGAAGGCGAAGGTCCGGTTGGCCCGACTTGCCCGGGTGACCCAGAATGCCCGGACGATCCTCCTTCTGAAAATCACCCCACGACAGTGCTTGCTCCGTACGATGTTGAAGCAACTCTCGTTAACATGAAAGAAGCGGATACGATGAAAATTGCGCTTGGTGATCTTTTCGCTGACGAAGACAATGACAAGCTTACCTTTGTTGTGGAAATGTCTGCCAATTTGATGAAGGTCTTGACCGCAATCGATAAGGCTACCTTGAGCGATACTTTGAAACTTGTCCCTTCGGGCGTCAAGAAGGATACGAGCTTTATCGTGGCCGTACAAGCCACTGATGAGAAGTCTCCGCTGGTTAAGGTTTCGTTTGTCGTGACCATCAAGGACTCTAATACTCCTCCTGTCGCTGCGGATACTGAATTCAATGTGACCGAAGGCGAATCCCTTATCGTTCCCATTGTTCGCGGTCTTGCGACTCTTGGTTCGGATGTGGATGGCGACGACTTCCTTGTCGTGCCTGTGGATTCAACCAAACATGGTAAGTTGACGGAATTTTCTCAGTTAGGCTCGTTTGTATATACGCCGGATAGTACTTTCCGTGGCGATGACACTTTGACTTATGTGCTCGTGGAAACAGCAAACCATCAGATGATTAGTAACATGGGTACTGTGGTGATTCATGTGTTGCCGGTCAATGCAAAGCCAACTGTTACCATTGCCGATAGCGCATTTATCAAGGATACTTTGGTTCTCGATATGGACTTTGACGAAGACACCGTGTCCCAGATCAAGATCTCGACGAAGTCTCTTATCTTTAAGGATCGCGAAGTTACCGAAGGCACGCAGAAGTTTACTTATAAGGCTGTCGGTACAAAGATTATTGCCGCCGTCGATAGCGTGAATGCAAGCTACTACTACCTTTCTGTGAAACCTGTGGCTAGTGCAACTGGCGTTGCGACGATTGCCCTCTATGCTTCGGATGGTGCTGATTCCGTTGGCGTCAAGTTCTACGTGAAGCTCGTCTCTCCGGCAGATGTTGCCCAGGCAGTGAAGGACGAATATACGACGTTCAACGATAGTACGCTTACGGTGGACGCCAAGAAGGGTGTCCTTGCCAACGACAAGTATCCTGAAGGTGTGACGAAGGGCATGACTGCTGAACTTGCCCAGAAGCCGGCTCATGGTACGCTGACTCTCAACA
>Ga0310696_10002639_pt1 | contig 23437 bp, 16 predicted proteins | sample AusTroGonzalo_MG_4_FD_203885 | JGI IMG/M metagenome (GOLD analysis project Ga0310696, IMG submission 203885) | Bovine rumen microbial communities from tropical cattle in Woodstock, Queensland, Australia - Gonzalo_02 (v2) (version 2) | ecosystem: Host-associated > Mammals > Digestive system >...
ATCCGTTTCGCTGGGTGCTTTGATCCCGTCTTGGGTGGCGACGACGAAAAGATCATCAGAGTCTGCGACGCCCTCTATGAGGAACTCAAGAAAGATCTCAAAGGAAAGAGCGGATCGGTTGCCATCATCAAGATCCGCCACCCGGATGGCAAGCAGAAGATATTAAGAACATATAAGTTCTGATTGGAGCCTAAGATCACCAGTTGTTCCAATAGGTGAAACACTTAGTGCCAATGCTTGGAACTAGGTGTTTCAATGCTTGGCACTATCAGTTTCAAGCGCTTGAAACCAAGAGTTTCAAATTGTGGAACAAAATATGAAACTCTTATTAAATTCTGTTAAATTAATGATTAGGTGCAGGATGGGGTGCAGGATAAATGTCCTGCATCCCCTTTAAACACTGGCAAAGTGCAGGATGGTAGGATAATTTCTGCTTACAGTCGATTCCTCTCGTCGTTGCCTGCACCAGTACCACGGTACTTCGAGTGGGTGGCGTTGAAGTTGTAAGTCAAGGTCAAGCCCACACATTGTGTATAGGTATAGACGTCTTGGGCTGTCAGACCAATGGCGTAATAGGTGTTCGTCTTGGTCTTGGCTGTGCGGAAGATGTCGTTGGCATATAGCGTGGCTTTCAACTGTTCCTTCAGGAATGACATTTGCAGACGGGCACTCACATTGAAGATGCTGCCACGATACATGAATCCCCAATGGTTGCTGGTGGAATAGTTGACTTGTAGGAGAGCCTTGGTCATGGGGTTGACGACAAACCAGCTGTTCAGATTGAAGCGGAACTCGGGCTTGTTCAGTTTCTTCGCTACGCCGTAGGCCTCGGCATCGAACATCTGCTGATAGTAGTGCAGCGTGGCTTGTGGTTGCCAGAAACCGAACTTTGGCGAGGCCACGAGGGTGGCATAGATGCGATCCTGATGGTCGAAGTTGTCGGGCTGGAAGATGGCTATCTCTTTCTCTTCATCGTAAATATTGCCGACATGGGTAAAGAAGTCGTTTTCGCGAGTAAAGCCTGTGGCGAAGTTCAGCCACGAGTAGGTCAGGTTGAAGTCGATGCTCTGACGTACCGAGGGGCGCAACAACGGGTTGCCGCCTTCGTAAAGGATTCGGCTGTCGTAGATGATCATCGAAGACAGCATCTGATAGGGTGGGCGGGTGATGCGCTTGCTGTAACTCAGTTGTGCGCCCCACTTGTCCTTCTGCCAGGCGGCTGAGAGGTTGGGGAACCAATCGTTATAGGTACGGCTGGGCTCTGACTGCCAGACGCCAAACGAGGTGTAATCGGCAGCTACGTGCTCAAAGCGTAAGCCAGCATTTAAGTTTACGGTTGACTGTTTACAGTTTACAGTCAGTTGGTATTCAGCAAAGCCAGCGATATTCTTCTCTTTCATCTCGTTATCGCTTTCTGGAATGATATTCTCCAGGTTTACGTTGCCTCCACGACTCGTTGTGCTCGTCGCCTCTGATCCTGCGCTGATCTCACCCTTCCAGACGGGATAGGTCAGCACCAGTTTGCCTGCTACCATCTTTCGGTCTTCGTTGGTCATGGTGGTGATGGTGCGATTGCCGTATTCCTGACTTGTTTCCTGCTGGCTGTTATTATCCTCAGATTCACGTCGCAAGACTGTGGCGTTCAGGTCAATGCCCAGTTTCCCTACCTTACCTACATAGTAGGTGTTCAACTCCCATACGGGTTTGTCTTTTTCGCGGATATCCGTTGTCAGACGAACGTCGCCATCGAAAACGCCGTTTTTCAGGTAGCGCTGTTGCATGTCGGACGTGAAACGATTGTAGAGGTTGTTCTGCGATGAGAAACTTAGACCTATGGAATGGTCCGTGTTGAAATCGTAACTCAGACCTGCCTGATATTGAATCTCTGTCCATGAACTTCTGACAGGCAGTTCTGCATGACCATTAAACAGGTCTTTGCTGATATGCAACTCTTGGTCGACATCTTCATCATTGCTGTAGTGACCGTTGTCGAGTGCCACGTTGGCAAAGGCTTCCAGTCCGCCAGTGCGATACTTCACCGTCAGGTCGTCGTAGTTGTTCCACTTGTTGTTTCGCCAGGTCTGACTGGTAGCCATCAGACTGAATCCGTCGCCTTGGGGCTTCAGCGTCTTGATGAGGATGACGGCATCCACCTCGGCATTATATTTGGCACCAGGGGCCGTGATCACATCGACGCTCTTGATGTCAGAAGACTTCAGTTGCTTCAGGTCGCCCATGTCGCGTACCTTTTTATTATTAATATAGATCTCAGGCTCGCCCTTGGCCAGCACCTCGAACTTTCCGTTACGTCCTTGTACCATGGGAATCATCGACAACAGTTCGTCGGCATTGCCGATGTCGTGGAGCAGCGAGTGCTGCACATCGACAGTCATACCACCCGTAGTTGGCTTGTACTGCGGAATCTCACCCTTGATCTCTACGCCTTTCACCATATAGGTCTCTGGTTGCAGGGTGATGGTGCCGATGTTACCCACGCTGATGTCTCTGGTAACGGTCTTATAGCCGATATACGACACTTTCAGCGTAATGTGCTGGGCCTTACAGGGAATCACGAAGTCGCCATTCTCGTTGCTCACGCCACCATTGATGAAATCGACGTCATATAATGAGATATTTGCAAATTCGATGGGTTGTCCGCTTTCGTCCACGATGTGACCTATCACCTTGGTATCCTCTTTCTGGGTACACTCGATGAAGATCTTATCGTCGTCGAAGGTCACCTTCATTGGATAGAAGCCGATGACCTCGCGGATGGCCTCGTTGATAGGCAGATCGCTAAAGTGGCTGGTGACGGTGAAGTCCTCCAGTTCGTCGTAGATGAAGTAGATGGTCTTGTCGCTGGTAGCGGCATTCAGGTCTTCGAGCACCTTCGATAATGACTCGTTCTGATAATGGCGGCTGATTCGCTGAGCCTGGGCACTAAGCGTCAGCCCACAGAGCAAAACTGTGATGATATATTGTTTCATGTTGTGTGTTGGCTATGTTTATTCAATAATCAGTTTTTGGTTGTCGCGAGTGATGTGGATACGTTCGAACTTGTTGAACGTATCGATGATGTCGTCGAGGGCCTGTTTCTTATCCCATGTGAAGTAGAGGCGGATATGCTTGCTCTCAGCCTTCTTATAGACAGGCTCTACCTGATAGAAAGTCGCCATATCGCTGAGAATGGTAGCCAGTTCAGCATCTTCGTAGACGATGGGCTTCATGTAAGTTGAGTCAGACTCTGCCTGTTGAGCGTTGACAGTTGAGGGCTGAGCGTTTGATGCCGTAACGGTCTGCACGTCCTGGGGCTTTTGCGAACTATTATTAATAAGGTGGATAGTGGCATAGGCGATGCCAGAGAGCATCAGCAGGCCGATAAAGATGGCGGCTATCTTGAGAAGCGCAATCTTTACACTTTTCTCTTTTAGCTTTTCACTTCCAAAATGCACTGCCTCAAACTTCGTCCACTCCTCGTCGATGATGTCCGAAGTGTCAATATTGTCATCGTGGAGGGATTCTTGGGAGTACATCTGCCTAAGGAGTTGTTCCAGTTTGTTATTTGATTCCATAACCTAATGATTTAAAATGTTCCTTTAATTGTTGAAGCGACTGCGACAGATGGTTATGAACGGTGACCTCGCTGACCTGCAGCACATCGGCTATCTCGCGATACTTCAGTCCCTGCTGATAGCGCAGACGGAGAATCTGCTGCGAGAGCTTGGGAAGTTGGGTGTCGATGTAGTGGTAAAGCATCTGCAATCGTTCTTGTTCTGCCGTCTGTTCTGGCGTGATCATCTCTACCACGACGGCCTTCTGCATTTGCTGCTCTTTCTGCCTGTGCACCAGCAGATTGATACAGCGATTGCGGACACTCGTCAGCAGATAGGTTTGGAGAGTCTCCGCTCTGAGATCGGTGCCGCTGTGGAGCAGATGGGCGAACACATCGCTCACCACATCCTTGCTTTCTGCGTCATCGCCCAGCATCTTCATTGCCAGCCGGAACATCCCGTCGTAATGACGTCTGAAAACCGTTTCGAATTCTCGCTTGCCAATCATCTGTTTCTTGCAGTCTTTTCTCTTAATACAATCGAACCCTCCGATTTCCTAAGCAAAGGTACAACTTTTTTTGTATTTTAGAAAAATATTCGTATATTTGTACCCAAATTCAACAATTAACGATAACTATATGAGAAAAATCCTATTGCTAATGGCCTTGCTATGGGGCAGCGCGTGCAGTTTTGCACAGACAAATAAGACTGTCGTGGGAGCTTATGTGGCTGCATGGTCGGATATTGTGCCTGACCCCAACGTAATGACTCACCTGTTCTATGCCTTCGGAGGGGTGAACGAGACGTTTGATGGCGTGACGATCAATTGTCCGGAGCGGCTTCAGATGATCGTCGGACTAAAAGCACAGAACCCAGAACTGAAGATTCTGCTCTCGGTAGGCGGCTGGAAGAGTGGACGGTTCAGTGAGATGGCTGCCACGCAGGCTTATCGTGAGGCGTTCGCCAAAGACTGCAAACGTATTGTCGATGAACTTGGTCTTGAAGGCATCGATATAGACTGGGAATACCCCACGTCGGATGTGGCAGGCATCTCCTCGTCGCCTGATGATACGGAAAACTTTACCCTGCTCATGATGGCACTTCGCCATCAGTTAGGTGAGGGGAGACTGTTGACAATGGCAACCGTTTGCGATGCGAAGTATATCGACTTTAAGGCTTGTATGCCCTATGTGGATCTGGTGAATGTGATGGCCTACGACATGAGTGAACCCCAGGAAGCCCACCATGCCGCCCTCCATCGCTCGTCGATAGCAGGCTACTGCACAAGCGACGAAGCTGTAGAGGCTCATCTGAAGGCTGGTGTGCCAAAGGACAAGCTGGTGATGGGCATCCCCTTTTACGGCAAAGGTCGTATGGATGATCCTGGCATCCGACAGTTCTTGGAAACGGGCACCCTGCCTGAGGGCTATCAGGACTGCTGGAGCGAGGAGGGTCAGGTGCCGTACGTCGTGAACGAGAAGGGCGAGTTCCTATGGGGCTATGAGAACGAACGATCGCTGACAGCCAAATGCCAGTATATCAAGGATAACGGCCTGCGTGGAGCCATGTATTGGGAATACAGTGTCGATACTCCGCAGGGGGACCGTCGGAACACCGTCTATCGAAATCTCATCACCCCATAAACAAAAAGCCCCGCTGATTGGCGGGGCTTAATCATTAGATCTCGAAATCGAGGCAGGAGCGCTGAACGGTGTAGGGACGAACCTTACCGTTGGCGACAGCTACGTGATCGGGGTGGACGGCATAGCCCTTGAGGGCTTCCTCACTTTCGAGGGTGCTGTCGAGCATCACGTCGGCATTCGATGAGGCCAGACGACCATCGATGTGAACTTTCACGTCGAGCAGTCCGGGAACCTTACCTACCAAGCCTTCCAAACCTTCTTTAATACCTGCCTTGACGGCCTTCTTCTCCTCTTCGGAGAGTTCTGGATTCAGTGTCCAGAGAATAATGTGCTTAACCATAACTTAAAATATTTGAGGGAGTTCAAAATGCATTCGTTTGCCTGTGACGGGGTGGACGAAAGAGATGGCCTGTGCTTGAAGATAGAGGCGGTCGCTCTTCGTCCCGTATAGTTCATCGCCCTTGATCGGACAGCCTAAGCCCTGCTCATGGGCACAGTGCATGCGCAGTTGGTGGGTACGGCCTGTATGAGGCCAGAGGGCGAGGAGGTTGGGAGGGGAAAGGACACGATATTCCGTGATGGCCCTTTTGCCATGCTCGAAGTCGACCACTTGTCGAGGACGGTTCAGAGGATCGCTGAGCAAGGGCAGGTCAATGATGCCGTGTTCCTTAGCAGGTACACCCTCCACCACGGCAAGGTACTTCTTTTTGACGGTGTGATCCGTAAACTGTTTCTGTAAGGTCTGATAGACCTCTTGGTTCTTCGCCACGAGGAGAATGCCCGATGTTCCCATGTCCAGACGGTGGACGGGCAGGGATTCCGGCCATCGCTGTTGTGCCCATGTGGCGACGGAGTACTCTTCCGTTCGTCCTGGGATACTCAGCAGTCCTGCGGGTTTGTTGATGACAGCGATGGCGTCGTCTTCATAGATTACTTCAGGCACCAGATGAGGGAAGCCCACCTCCTCAGGATTGGGATCGACGTCGAGCCCCTGAAGCATCCAGGTGAGCACAGGCTTGCACTTGCCACTACAGGCAGGATAGAATTGTCCGTGGTGCCGGATCTCGGTCTTGGGAGAAGGCCCCCACCAGAACTCAGCCATGCAGACGGGTTTCAGATGATGCTGATAGGCATATTGCAGCAGTTTGGGTGCGCAGCAGTCGCCAGTGCCGCCTGGTGGCAGGGGAAATTTCCTACTGATACGGGGCGAAGAGTGGTAATCTTGCCAAATGTCCACGAGATCCTTCTCCTCGCCCTTTGCATTCAGCATACGATATTGGTGGAAGAGCCACAGTTGGAGATCCTGTGACATCTTCTTAGAGAGGAGTGGTGAGAGGTGAGTAGTGAGAGAGATTTCACGCTCTCGGGTTTTGAAGTAGCCGTCAGGCTGTTGTGCATCGAAGACGGGTGGCACGAAATAGGGCCAGTCGTTGCGACCTTCGAGCAAACCAGAGTAAGCAGCTAGAAAACCACCCTCCACCACCAACACTCCGAACATCTTGCCTTCGGAGGGATGGATATGCTCAATCTCCTGCTTCACTTCCTCTGCAGCCAACAGACACAACGGATGAGGCTCGTAGCAGAAGGGGTAGGTGAACCGCTCCGGCTTGGGGATATCAGTCGTGAGTGGATGCAGGGGCGATAACATGTCGTCAGTGGTCAGCGTTGACGTTGAGGATGTCGAGGCATTTCTCCACAGGGATACCTTTGTTTCTGTCGGGGGTGTCCTTGTAGCGATCGATCATGCGGAATACGGTGTCCATAGCCGTGCGGGTAGAGACCTTCAGCGATTCGCCATTCAGAAGGTGACCGATGAGTACAGCCGAGAAGATGTCGCCTGTGCCATGGAACAGTCCTGGTATCTCGTGATACTCCAGATGGAAGTAACTGTCGTCGAAGTGGTTATAGCCAGCCACAGCATTCTGACCATCGATCTTACAACTTGTGATAAGGGCCGACTTACAGCCTATCTGGCGCAGTTTGTCGAGCAGGTCGCCTGCTTCCTCCCAAGTGATGCCTTCCATGTGGATGGGAGTGCCAGTGAGATAGCAGGCCTCGGTATAGTTGGGGAAGGTGAGATGAGCCACGCTGACCATCTCACGCATCAGTTCCACTTGTCGTTCCGTCATGCCATTATACAGTCGTCCGCCATCGCCAAGGATGGGATCGACGAAGACGGTGGTGCCCTGAGCACCCTGTTCCTTACAGTAGCCTGCCACGAGTTTGGCCTGTTCGTCGCTGAACATCAGACCAGTGCAGACGGCATCGAACGAGAAGCCCAGTTGCTTCCATACGGGCAATGTGCCACGGATATATTCGGTGGTGTCTTGGATATTGAACTTCCCGTAGTCGAGTGTGTTCGACACCAGCGCCGTTGGCAGACTATAGGTGGGAATGCCGAGGTACGACAATATCGGCAGCATGGCACCCATGCCCACCTTGCCGTAGCCCACGACATCATTAATCAATAATATCTGTTTCATATCGGCTGCAAAGGTACGAAATAATTCATAATTCATAATTTATAATTCATAATTTTTATCGGCAGTAGCAAATTATTCACTTTTCACTCTTCACTTTTCACTCTTTTTTGTATCTTTGCCGAGAAATTATGGGAAATCAGCAAAATTCGCCAATCTTGGCTCTCCAACAACAACGACTGCTGCTCCAGATGGAGTATGCTGCAGAAAAGGAGGCTTTCCGCAAACAGACTGAGGAGATGGGTCTGCAACGGAAGGTGAAGCGTGGCGATGCCTGGTATCCCCTGAAGATGGGCAAGAGTTACTATAACTCGCTGAACCAGCTGGTGGTAGAGGTGTTCCGTCAGGGTGATGAGGAGATAGAACATAATTTTGAGTTCGGACGACCTGTGTGTTTCTTCAGCATCACGGGAGCCGACAAAGTTAAATACTTCAATTTCACTGCCACCGTGAGTTATGTCGATGGTGACCGTATGGTGGTGGCTGTGCCTGACAACGGCCAACTGATCGATGTGCAGGGGGCAGAGAACGTGGGCATCCAACTCTTCTTCGACGAGACCAGTTATAAGATGATGTTCGAGGCCCTCGACCGTGTCATTCGGGCGAAAGGACGCTTAGGCTATCTGAGGGATTTGTTTTACTCAAGGAGTCAGGAGGCAGAGACTTTCTCTTTTGCGCCCATGCACTTTCCTTATTTGAATAAGACTCAGGAAGAGGCTGTCAACAAGGTGCTGTGGGCGAAAGATGTGGCCGTTGTGCATGGGCCTCCAGGAACGGGCAAGACCACCACCCTCGTCGAGGCTATCTATGAGACGCTGCGTCGTGAGAACCAGGTGCTGGTTTGTGCACAGAGTAACATGGCTGTCGATTGGATCTCCGAGAAACTGGTGGATCGTGGCGTCAACGTGCTGCGAATAGGCAATCCGACACGTGTGAACGACAAGATGCTCTCCTTCACCTACGAACGGCGTTTTGAGGCTCATCCCGATTATGAATTGCTTTGGGCCATCCGTAAGGCCATCCGTGACCTGCGTGCTCATCGGAAACGGGGTGACGAGAAATACCACCAGAAGTTGGAACGTCTGAAAGAACGGGCTACGGAATTGGAAGTGCGTATCAACGCACAACTCTTTGGTAAGGCCCGTGTCATCGCTTCGACGCTCGTTGGTTCTGCCAATCGTCTGTTGGAGGGACAGAAGTTTGGTACATTGTTTATCGACGAGGCTGCTCAGGCTTTAGAAGCAGCCTGCTGGATTCCCATCCGACGGGTGTCGAGGGTGATCTTTGCTGGCGACCATTGTCAGCTACCACCGACTATCAAGAGCTATGCCGCCCTGAAGGCTGGTCTGGACAAGACGCTTATGGAACGTATTGTGGAGAACAAACCCGAGGTGGTCACCTTATTAAAAATGCAGTATCGCATGAACGAGGAGATCATGCGCTTCTCGTCAGACTGGTTCTATGGCAACCAGGTGGAGAGTGCCCCGGAAGTCAAATACCGTAGCATCCTTGATCTTGATATCCCCATGACATGGGTGGATACCAGTCAGTTTGCCGTTGAGGGGTTGCAGTTTACGGAGGAATTTGTGGGCGAGAGTTTCGGACGTATTAACAAGGCCGAAGCAGAACTGACGCTCCTTGTGCTCGAGCAATACTTCCAGAAGATCGGCAAGCAACGTATTCTTGACGAGCGCCTTGATGTGGGTATCATCTCGCCCTACCGTGCCCAGGTACAGTATTTGCGCCGCCTGCTGAAGAAACGTGAGTTCTTCAAGCCTTATCGCAGTCTGATCAGCGTGAACACCGTCGACGGCTTCCAGGGCCAGGAGCGTGACATTATACTGATTTCTCTGGTCCGAGCCAACGATGAAGGACAGATCGGCTTCCTCCGAGACCTGCGTCGTATGAACGTCGCCATCACCCGAGCCCGAATGAAACTGATCATCCTAGGTGATGCCTCTACGATGACCCGTCACCCCTTCTATAAACGCCTCTACGACTATATCGAGGCTCTCTGATAGCGCTATCGTCGCGATTTAACTCCTTTTAACTCCCATCACTACTTTAACTCCACAAAACTTTGTAACTTTGCACCGGTTAGAATGTCATATAGCAATGGTTGAAATCAAGAAAGTAACCACAAAAAAAGAACTCCGACAGTTCGTGCAGTTCTATTATGACCTTTATCGCGACAACAAATGTGCCGTGCCTTTCCTCTTTTTTGACGAGATGGCTACGCTCGACCGTCAGAAGAATCCTTCGTTCGATTACTGTGAAGCCGACTATTTCCTGGCCTATCAGGATGGAAAAGTTGTGGGACGTGTCGCAGCGATTATCAATCGTCGTGCCAACGAGCGCTGGAACAGTAGTCAGGTGCGCTTCGGATGGTTCGACTTTGTCGATAACCCCGAGGTGTCGTCAGCTCTGCTGAAGACCGTTGAGGACTGGGGCCGTGAGCGTGGCATGACAGAGATGATTGGTCCGATGGGCTTCATCGATACGGATCGTGAGGGCATGTTGGTGGAGGGTTTCGACGAACTGGCCTCTATGTACATCAACTACAACTACCCCTACTATCCGCAGCATATTGAGCGTATGGAGGGCTTTGAGAAATCCAACGATTGGGTTGAGGTGAAAGCAAAGGTGCCTGAGGTTGTGCCTGATAAGTTTGCCAAGGTCACAGAGATGGTACGCCGTCGTTATAATCTCAAGGTTCATAAATTCACCTATCATGAGCTGATGAAGGAAGGCAAGGCCCATGAGATCTTCAACTTGCTCAATACTACCTATCAGAACCTCTATGGTTTCTGTCAGTTGACAGACAAACAAATCGATAAACTCGTGGGAGACTATATCAAGGTTGCTGACTTGAATTTGGTAACAGGTATTGTTGATGGCAACGACAATGACAAGCTTGTGGGCTTCGCCATCACTTTCCCGTCGTTTTCTGAGGCATTGCAAAAGACCCGTGACGGACGACTTTTCCCCTTCGGCTGGTGGCATTTGCTGAAAGTCCTGAAGTGGCACAAGACGCCCATCGTCAATCTTCTGTTGATAGGTGTTTTGCCAGAATACCGTGCCAAGGGTGCCAACGGACTGATCTTCGACGATCTCATCCGTCAGTTCCAGCGCTATGGTTTTGAGTGGGCCGATACAGGTCCGATGATGGAGACTAACGATGGTGTGCTCTCTCAGTGGCAATATCTTGAGTCGACCATCCACCGTCGCCATCGATGTTACAAGAAAACAATCTAAGATATGGATAATATGACTTGGGAGTTTGTGCTCCGCATCTTCATTGCCGCCTTGTTGGGTGGTGCCATCGGACTGGAACGTGAGTATCGTGCCAAGGAAGCCGGTTTCCGTACTCATTTCCTAGTTGCTTTGGGCTCTGCCTTGTTTATGGTCGTCTCCGCCTATGGCTTTGATGGTGCCATGTTCTCGCCAGAGCATCGTTGGGATGTGTCACGTGTCGCTGCCCAGGTCGTTTCAGGTATCGGTTTTATTGGTGCAGGTACCATCATCTTCCACAAGAGTGAGAACGTCGTACGTGGACTGACAACAGCAGCAGGTCTCTGGGTGACAGCTGCTATCGGTCTTGCTTGTGGAGGTGGTATGTATGTGCTGTCAGCAGCTGCCACAACACTTGTGCTTGTCGGACTGGAGGCTTTTAATTTTATCCTCCATAAGTTTGATAAGCATCGTGGGGCATAAGCGTTAAAATTCCCCTTATATTATATAAAAGGTACACGTATGTACTATGCCCGTCGCTGTTACGACGTGTAATGTTTATGGTTTTTTAGTTTAAAAACCGTTATCAATCGTAATAAGGTTTAAAATAAAAGTTTTCTAAATGTATCAGGCACTTTGTAAAATGTAACATATATGGCTCTGGGAGTGTTTTGGAAAAGATTACGTTACAAATTATAAAGTATTTAAGTAAAATTTATAATACCTTTGCATGGAAATTGCGGAAGGATAGCTGCGTGAGCAGCAGGTTCGACGCTTCACAAAATGTGTAATAATCAACTAATCAAATTTATATAAACAATTATCTTACTAATTAATGTAATTATGTGGAATTTTAAATCACTACAAAAGCCGTTAGTGTTTCTGTTCCTGCTCTGTTTGTTCCCCCTGGGAGCTATGGCTCAGAGCACAATCAGTGGAACAGTAAATGATGAATCAGGTGAACCGATCATCGGCGCCAGCGTGAAAGTGCAGGGTGCTAAGACTGGTGCTATCACTGATTTCAATGGTAACTTCAGTGTTCAGGCTGATGCCAACTCAACACTGGTTATCTCGTACATTGGTTACACCTCCGCTACTGTGAAGGTCAATGGCCGTAACAACATCACTGTTACTCTTAAGGAAGATGCCCAGACGTTGAACGACGTGGTGGTCATTGGTTATGGTGTTCAGAAGAAGAGCGACCTGACTGGTGCCGTTGCATCTGTGAAGGGTGACGAGATCAAGAACCTGTCTACTACCGACGCAGGTGCAGCCCTGCAGGGTAAGGTATCAGGTGTGCAGATCATCAATACCTCTGGTGATCCTACTGCAGGAGCCAGCATCCGTGTTCGTGGTTATTCTTCGAACTCTGGTAGCCTCGGCCCGCTGCTCATCGTCGATGGTTTGAAGGTTGACAACATCCAGTATCTGGATCCTTCTCTGATCGAGTCTATGGAGGTGCTGAAGGATGGTGCTTCTGCAGCTATCTACGGTGCTCAGGCCGGTAACGGTGTTGTGCTGATCACCACTAAGAACGGTTCTAAGGGCAAGGCTCACGTGACCTATAGCCTGAAGGCCGCTAGCCAGAGCCTTGGTAAGAAGGCTGAGCTCTTCCACGCTAAGGATTATATTGAGTATCACAAGTACCTGGGCGACATGACCGAGACTGAGCTTGTCAACAACGGCTACTATGCACAGGTTGATGCAAACGGTAATGGTGTTCCTGGAACAGAGCGTTTCGACACCGACTGGTATGATGAGGTGTTTGAGAACAGCTGGAGCCTCCAGCACAACCTCACTGTTGAGGGTGGTAACGATAAGGGTCACTTCCTCGTAGGCCTCGGCCTCGTCGACAACGACGGTATGGTTAAGGGTAAGAAGGATACCTATAACCGTTTCACTGGTCAGGTAAATGCTGACTATAAGTTCTTTGATTGGTTGAGCGTTTCAAGTAATACTTCTATTGAAAAGTATAAGACAAAGTCACTGGGTAAGGGTTACGGTTCATTCCTGAACGCTGTGGTTTCTATCGACCCGCTGACTCCTGCTTATATCTATGATCAGGCTGACTTCGGTCAGAACGTACAGGGTGCTTGGGATTCTGAGAACCATGGTTTCGTTCCCCTGCCTGCTGAGTACACTGAGGAGAACCCCGTATGGTATGGTACTTCTAAGTATGTGGAAGAGGCCACTGGTAACCCCTTGGCACAGCGTGACCGTTCAAATGGTTACAGCGAGGGTGTTAATGTTCGTGGATCTTTGGCAGCTAACCTGATGCCGTTCAGCTTCCTGACCATTACTTCTCGTCTCGGTTATCGCATCGCACAGGGCAATGGCCACAACTACAGCGAGCCTTATTTCCTGTCTTCAATGGCTAAGAGCGAGACTTATTCTATCTCTGCTAACACCAATGCAAGTCTCTACTACCAGTGGGAGAACTTTGCTAACTTCAACAAGCAGTTTGGCAAGCACAATGTTGGCGCCATGGTCGGTATGTCTTATACCAAGAACCACTGGGACAACACCAGCGTATCTTCTTCTGATAGCCAGATGATCCTGAGAGCTAAGCACGCTCCCAACTTCCGTTATATCGACTGTCTGAACGACAATGGTAAGGCTCACCTGAGTGTTGGTAACACTCCTGGCGATGCTACAGAGCTTGCTTACTTCGGCCGTCTGTCTTATTCTTACGACGATCGTTACTTCATCCAGGCTAACTTCCGTGCCGATGCTTTCGACTCTTCGAAGCTGTCTGAGAAGAACCGTTGGGGTTACTTCCCCTCTGTATCAGCAGGTTGGACTATCAGCAATGAGAAGTTCTTCAAGGATAACGTTAGCACAAGCGCTGTTTCTTTCTTGAAGCTCCGTGGATCTTGGGGTCGTAACGGTAACGTGAACATCCTGAGTGGTTATAAGTACAATGCAGCCATCGGTCTTGGTGGTTACTACAACTTCACCGAAGACGGTCTTGCTACTGAGGTAGCTAAGCCTAACGGTGTGTCTAACCCCGACCTGACATGGGAGACTTCTGAGCAGGTTGACCTCGGTCTCGATGCTCGTTTCCTCGACAACCGTCTGTCATTGACCATCGACTGGTATCGTAAGGTGACTAAAGACCTTCTCGTTAACATCACTCCGTATCCGGAGCTTGGTTTCAGTTCTCAGACCGTGAACTCTGGTGAGGTTCTGAACACTGGTTTCGATATCGAGGCTGGTTGGCGTGATCACGTTGGTGACTTCAAGTACAGCATCAACGCTAACTTCTCGCCCTTGAAGAATGAAGTTCAGAAGGTGAATGCTATGCTACCTCGTTATTCTCAGGGTGGTATCAGCGGTTTCAACCAGAAAGTGCAGTCTACCTTCGAGTCTGGCCACACGATTTGGTACTTCCGTGGTTACGATTATGCAGGTGTAAATGCTGAGACTGGTCGTCCGATGTATGTTGCTCAGGACGGTAGCCTTACCGACGCTCCTGTTGAGGACGATATGATTGACCTTGGCTCTGGTATTCCTAAGTTCACTTACGGTGTAACGCTGAACCTCGAGTGGAAGGGCTTCGACCTGACCGTATTCGGTACTGGTGCTTCTGGCAACAAGATCTACAACCTGATGGTTTCTGCCGACCGTCCCCGTGTGAATGGTCTCGATGTTTGGTGGAAGGATTCTTCGAAGCAGGATGAGGCTGGTAACTGGATCCTCGGTAAGTATCCTGACATGAAGGCTGTTGCTTCTGACTGGGTATTCTTCAGCTCTTCAGCTAACGTATTCAGTGGTTCTTACTTCAAGTTCAAGCAGATTCAGCTGGGTTACACGATTCCTTCTCAGTACACGAAGAAGCTGTTGATCAGCAACCTGCGTCTCTCGGTCTCTCTCGACGACTACTTCACCATCACCAGCTATCCTGGTGCTGATCCTGAGACCTCTTCTTTCGACAATGGTGCTTCTCGTGGTTGGGATAACGGTAACTATCCTACCTCTAAGAAGATCGTCTTTGGTCTTAACGTTACATTCTAATAAAGGTAAAAAAGAAAAGATATGAAAAAGATTATATTTTCAATGCTTGCAGTTGCTGCTTGTGGCGCAGCACTAACCTCATGTGAGGACAAGCTCGACATCCCTCAGAAGGCTAGTCTGACTACGGCAACCTTCTATCAGACGGATGACGATGCAGAACAGGCTCTGGCTGCTGCTTACGAGGGCTTCCAGGTCAATACAGTGGGTCGTGTTGATGGCGGTCCTGGTATCTACACTCCTTTCAAGGCTATGTCTTGTGAGCCTGGTGATGATGTTTGCTATGGTAGTGAGTTCTATGGTGACCACGAGTGGGGTGGATCTCTGAACGAGTTCCGTTTCCTCCACACGCCCGAGGCTATCTACTACCACTACAAAGGTCTTTACCTCTCTATCTATCCCGATAACATTGTTCTCGAGTACTTCGGAAATAAAGAGGATGCTACTCCTTTCCAGAAGCAGGCAGCTGCTGAGGCTCGTGTGCTCCGTGCATACAACTACTTCCTGCTCGCCCTCTACTGGGGAACGCCTCCCTTCGTGGATCACATCCTGTCAGCTGACGTAGTTCCCGTTAAGAGTGACGAAGATGAGAATCCTGATGCTCCAAAGTCACGTGAGGAATACTTCACATGGGTAGGTGACCAGTGTATGATGGCTCTTGACAACCTGACAGAGCGTGCTTCTACTTCTGATAAGGAAGGTTCATACCGTGTGACTAAGGGCTTTGCTCTGGCTATGGCTGGTAAGGCTTACATGTTCGCAGGTGACTTTGCCAAGGCTAAGGACTGCCTGAAGAAGGTGATCGACTCTGGCAAGTATGACCTTGTTCCTGGTTCAGAGTACATGGATCAGTTCCACATCCAGGGTGATGGTAGCCCTGAGAAGGTGTTCGAGGTGAACTTCAGATATAACGCTGCTGCTGGCGAGTGGGCCGATGGTAGTGGTTATGGCTGGAACGTGCACAGCACATGGATGGAGCCCAACTCTATGCAGATTCGTTCTGATAAGTTCAAGAAGCAGTGTCTGAACCAGTACACAGGTTCTGTAACTGGTTGGGGTTCAATCGGTGTTCCTGAGTGGTATGGTGATGCATTCGCATTGAACGATAACGGCCAGATTAAGCCTAGAGGTGAGAAGGGTGAGTATCAGTCTGATCGCTTCAGAGCTAATCTCGTTCACATCGACGACTTGATCTATGGTGAGACAGGTATTGAGAGCATTGATACCTATTACAGCAAGCTCGACGGTATGTCTCATGCTAAGAGAGTATCTAATACCAACATTGGTATTAAGGCCGGACGTAAGGGACACTATGGCCAGTCGTTCTGGATTCCTATCAAGCACGTGATCCGTGCTGGCGATGCTGAAGAGCCTTCTGGTACTTGGAGCTCTGTTCACCGTCTGAACAACATTATCATCATGCGTTATGCTGAGGTTCTGCTTAACTATGCTGAGTGCTGCGTCCGCACTGGTGACAATGCTGCTGCTAAGGAGGCCGTTAATAAGATTCAGACTCGTGCTGGTTCTAAGACCATCAGCGACAATGTCACTCTGGAGACTGTGAAGAAGGAGAAGGCATTTGAGATGTGGTTCGAGGGCTGCCGTTACTTCGACCTCATGCGTTGGAGCAAGCTGGGTGATACCGACGACTTCACGAAGGAAGGTATGGAGCACCTGAAGAATGCAGGTAAGAAGACTCCTAACCTCTGCGACAAGCTGTCAGAGAAGCCTTCTGAGATTGAGGGTGTTGACCTGAACGACGTTGTTTGGGAGTTTGGTAACGAGAAGGACAGCCGTTTCTTCCTCTTCCACACTCATCCCGCTCAGGATGCTGGCTTCGAAGTAGGTTGGCAGGAGAAGCACCGCTTCTTCCCCTATCCGCAGCAGGTTAAGGACATGAACCCGAACCTCCGTCAGGTTGGTTGGGACTATTAAGAAATGATGTGACCAAACTAAAGGACTTACTTTAGATACATTGTTTTGATAATTTCGGAGTGCCACGTTTCATCGTGGCACTCTTTTTTATTTGTTGTCCTGTACGAATGATTTGTCGCTGTATAGCTAGAACAACCATGGCCACTTGTAATAGGCCTTATAATAGCCGATAAAGGCCTTATACAGTCATCTTATGTATTTACTTCCCCTCCTGAGTCAGGAGGGGCTAGGGGTGGTCTGAAGAAGGGCTACATATTACCATGAGTGTATGCGCTTGTTCAGACCCTCTCTAACTCCCCTTAACTTCTTGCGTCCCGATGGTAGCAAGCGACCAGAGGTCGAGCGAGGGGGAGAAGATGTTACTTCTGTTCCGATGCTTAGTAATCTCAGTTCAGACGGCTTGTACTGTTAGTACTAAAGCCTTGTACTGTTAGTACAGACGGCTTGTACTGCGCATACACCACAGAGTATGGCGTGTCTTAGGCTTAGGTTATAATAGAGAGGAGAGATTAAATGATAAGGTAAAGCAGGTCGCCGATAGGCTAACAAAAGAATGGTGTGCCCCGAAGGACACACCATTTAAAAGTGTTTGTAATTATCTGATGAATTACTGGATGTACTTCTTACCGTTCTTGATGACAACGCCCTTATAAGAAGCGTTCACCTTCTGACCGGCGAGGTTGTAGATAGCACCGTCAGCCTTAGCAGCCTTCACGCTCTTGATAGCGGTCTCACCACCAACCTGGATAACCTTAATGCTCTTCACGATGGTTGTGCCCTTGAAGTCACCGCACTGGAACAGCAGGTGTGCACCCTCAGCGTTAACTGACCATCCCTCGAACTCGAATACGTCGGTCTGGAAGTCGCCAGAAGAAGTGATGTCGAATGTAGCCTGGTCGTTAGCGCTCCAAGAACCCATGTTGATCTGGAGAGTACCATCGGAAGGATACTTAGCAGTGATCTCAACCTTATAGTTTCCATCCTCCTCGAGGTTGAAGCTACCATCGGGAACGATCATCACCTGAGGCTGCCAGAGCTGACCAGTCTGAACACCAACAGTGATAGCAACACCGTCAGCGTCAACTTCTACCTTACCATCGGTCTGCTCGTCAGCGAACTGGCTCCAGCCAGTGAACTCGGTGATACCAGTAAAGTCGTTCTCATAAAGAACAGCCTCACCACCACCAGCGGTCATGTCATAAACCTCGATGCTCTTCACGATGGTAGTACCCTTGAAGTCACCACACTGGAACAGCAGGTGTGCACCCTCAGCGTTAACTGACCAACCCTCGAATACGAATTCATCGGTCTGGTAGTCGCCAGAAGATGTGATGTCGAATGTAGCCTGGTCGTTAGCGCTCCAAGAACCCATGTTGATCTGCAGAGTACCGTCAGAAGGATACTTAGCGGTGATCACAACCTTGTAAGTGCCATCCTCTTCGAGGTTGAAGCTACCATCACCAATCACCATGATCTGGGGCTGCCAGAGCTGACCAGTCTGAACACCAACGGTGATAGCAAGACCCTCACCAGCCTGAAGCTCAGCCTTACCATCGGTCTGCTCGTCAGCGAACTGAGTCCAACCTGTGAACTCTGTAGCTGTTGTGAAATCAGCCTCAGCAATCTTGGTCTGAGCATTTGCACCAACGGCCATCAAAGCCATTGCAACTAAAGTAAATAACTTTTTCATAAGCAAATAAAATTTGTTAGTTAATGAATAATGTTAATTAATAAGATATATAAATCTCTTTTTTTCGAAATACGATGCAAAGATAAAGTATTATTCTGAATTAGGCATCCCTTTTTAGTTAAAAAATGTTTCAAGCCGTTAATTATAGTCTTTTGGTTACATTTCATGCGGATAAATGAAACATTTGATAAACTGAATAAAGGAAAAAATATATACCTTTGCAGCAAAATACAATATCACTGATTCGATGAAAAGATTCATACCTATCTTAACGTGGCTGGGAGCCCTGCTGCTCATTGCAGTTGCGCTGCTCAGCTTCGAGACTGATCTGCTTTGGAGGGTTCAGTTGTACAACCTGTTTCTTGACACTCCGCTCTTTTTCCGTGAGCTGATGGTAGAGCCAGGAGGTTTGCTCTCCTATGTTGGTTGTTACTTCACGCAGTTCTTCTATCACCCCTGGCTGGGCGTGCTGATGCTCTGCGGCTGGTCGCTTTTGCTGATGTGGCTCACGAAGCGGACGTTCCGTTTGGCAGACAAATGGACAGTCTTGACATTGATACCTGTGGCTATCCTGCTGGTGGCTGACATGAGCCTGGGCTACTGGCACTATTTTATGAAACTGCGAGGCTATTTCTTCGTGCCTACCATCGGCACGACAGCTGGTGTCGCCATGTTGTGGGCGTTCCGCTCGCTGCCCCAGAGGTTGTGGGTTCGAATTGTCGCCATCGTAGTGGCTACGGCAGTGGGCTATCCGTTGATGGGTATTTATGGCTTGGCTACCGTCCTGCTGATGGCCATCTGGACTTGGCGCCTCTGTAGCCAAAAGACCCAGAACGCCATTCTGACGGTTGTCGCCCTGCTCTGCATCATTGCCGTACCCCTGTTCTGTTATCGTTATGTTTATTACCAGACCAATATCGATGATATCTGGACTGCGGCCCTGCCTACGTTTGTGGTCGTAGAGTCTTATCCGGCCTACTATATACCTTATTATATATTAGGAGTCTTCTTCCTGCTGATGGTGGTTTTGGGTTCACGGTTTGAGGTTTACGGTTTAAAGAAACCCCTTTACGGATGGATAGCCCAAGGCGCATTGGTGGTGGTGATGGTGGCTTTGGTGTGGCACTATTGGTATAAGGACGACAATTTCCACCACGAACTGATCATGCAGCAGTGCATCGAGCAGAGCGACTGGGAGGGTGTGATCCATGAGGGACAGAAGCAGGGTAGTGTAGAGCCCACCCGTGCCATCGTGGTGATGCACAACTTGGCCCTTCAGCGCTTAGGTCGCCAGCTCGACGAGATGAACAGTTTCCCCAAGGGTAAGGCTAAGAGCAACACCCCCATGCCATTCAACCTGCTGTATCAGGCCTTCGGTCGTATGATCTACTATCAGTACGGACTGTTGAACGACTGTCACCGTCTGTGTATGGAGGATGGCGTGGAGCATGGCTGGCACGTGGAGACTATGATGCATCTGGCCCGTTGCTCGATGCTTATGGGCGAGACCAAGGCTGCCAAGAAGATTCTGTTTCAACTCCGTCATACCCTGTTCTACGACCAATGGGCTGACGATATGCTGCAACTGATAGACCATCCGCAGCAGATGGCCCAGCATCCCGAGACTGGTCCTGTGATGCGCATGTTGCATTACAAGAATTCGGTGGGTGCCGATGGTGGCGATGTGGAGCGTTACGTGATGAATGTGCTGGCTGCCCAGGATGCCGACGATCCCTATTTCCAGGAGCAGGCCGTCCTTGCCACCCTTTGGCTGCGCGACGCCAAGCGCTTCTGGCCCCGTTTCTTCCATTACGCCCGTCTCAAGGGTCAGATGCCTCGTATCTTCCAGGAGGCAGCCTACCTCTTCGGCAAGGTCGAAGGCAGGGCCGATATCGACAAGATGCCTTTCGACAAGAGTGTGAAAGACTCGTATGCTGCCTTTATGAAAGAGGCTATGAAGTACGATAACCGTTCTGTCGACATAGGCCGAGTGGCCCTTTATCCCTTCTACGGGGATACCTATTTTTACGAATATTATTTCCTGAAATACACTCACTAAAAATGATGAGAATGACTTCCAATCATAAAGTGCTGGCCAAGGTATTCACTTACTTCCTCTTCGTTTCGTGCAGCCAGCAACTGCCGTCAGACTTCACACAGGCTGACGCCCTGCCAAAGATATACCCCGATTATGTCGAAGTGACTGTTCCTGTCAACATCGCCCCCTTGACATTCGAGATGGACGATCCCTCAGACGAGATGGCTGTGCGCTATTCTTTTGCTGACGAGGAGATCATCTGCCGAGGTGCTAAAGCCCAGCCCGATATCGACGCCTGGAAGCACCTCGCTGCTGCTGCCCAGGGCAAGGCCATCCAGGTGGAGACTTTCGCCTGTAAGGACGGCCAGTGGACGCGCTTCAAACCCTTTAATATCTATGTGTCGCCCGACTCTATCGACGCCTACATCAGCTATCGTCTGATCCACCCCTCGTATGTCTCTTATGAGGAATTGACCATCAGTCAGCGTAGTCTGGAGAACTACGACGAGAGCACCATCTACGACAATATTCTCTGTACGGAGAACTCGCAGGGGCAGTGTATCAACTGCCATAGCTACCAGCAGTACGACCCCAAGCGCATGCAGTTCCATGCCCGTCAGAACCATGGTGGCACCGTCATCACCTACGACGGAAAGATCCGAAAGATCAACATGCGCAGTGACTCGATCCTCTCTGCAGGCGTCTATCCGACGTGGCATCCCACACTGCCGTTGATCGTCTATTCCACGAACCAGACACGCCAGAACTTCCACGTCACCGACCCCAACAAGATCGAGGTCTATGACACCGAGAGCGACCTCATCGCCTACGACGTGGTGAAGAACGAGGTGACGAACATTGAGAACGATCCCAACGAACTCGAGGTGTTTCCCTTCTGGGCTCCCGATGGCAAATTTGTGTACTATTGCAGTGCCCACTTCGAGTATCCTGATTCAGTGGATAACAAAGACATGTATCTGCTCAGCCATTCCAATAAGGTGCGTTATAACATCTATCGCAAATCGTTCGATGCTGCCACGATGACGTTTGGTCCTCGCGAACTGGTATTCGATGCCGATACGTTGGGCCAGAGTGCCACCCTGCCACGCATCTCGCCTGATGGCCGTTATCTGATGTTTGCCATGGGTAAGTTTGGCGTGTTCCATATCTGGCATCGCGATGCCGACCTCTGGATGCTAGACCTCGCAACAGGCGAAGCAGGCCCAGCCGTCGAACTCAACTCGCCTGACACTGAGAGTTATCACTCATGGTCGAGCAACGGCCGATGGGTGGTGTTTAGCAGTCGTAGGAACGATGGCAACTACACTCGTCCCTTCATCGCCCATATCGACGAAAAAGGAAAAGGCACAAAGCCTTTTGAATTGCCTTGTGCCGATCCTGACTATCATCGTCAGTTTATGAAGAGTTATAACATCCCTGAGTTCATGCGTGGTCCTGTGACCATTCGTCCTCAGGCCTTTGCCGATGTGTTAAAGGGTGATGGCGAGACCGTGAAATACGTGCAGAAACTCAGCAAATAGCATCATTTGTCTTTGCAGCAGTCGCCTTCTTTGTCTTTGCAGCAGGCGCCTTTCTCACGGACACAGTTCAGGAAGTGAACCATCTTCTGAAGGTTCTCCTCCGTGTACATCGCTGGCCCACCGTGACTGCCCTCTGGCACGAACGTAGCCATGGTCTTCACGCCAGCAGCCTTCAGGGTCTCGAAGAATGCCTTACCCTGGCAGCAGGGCACCACATTATCCTTCTCGCCATGGAAGATAATCACAGGCGGGTCGTTGGGATCGACATAGTTGTTGGCACTCAGACTGACGTATTTGTCTGGCTCCTTGGCCAATTTCGAGTTCAGCAGCACGTCCTCAGGCGAGTTCTCGCCCATCTTCATGCTCTCACCACAGTCCATGGCCGTCAGGTCGATAGGTCCGCTCCAGTCGCAGGCGGCATTCACAGCACTGCTCTCCTGAAGATAGTTACCCACGGTGCCTTCGAGGTCGATGTCGATTGTGCCCACCTTCGTCTGCTTCGTACCACTGGTGGTAGCAGCTGTCGAGGCGAGGTGTCCGCCAGAAGAGAAGCCACTGGTGGCGATGAACGAGGTGTCGAACTTATACTTCGCAGCCTCGCCACGCACGAAACGGATCACGGCACGGATGTCGTGGATCTGAGCCGGCCACTTGGCGTCCATGCTCGAACGGTGGTTCGGACAAACCACAGCATAGCCAGCCTCCAACAGAGCCTTCACGATGGTGCCGAGATCGGCCATGCCCTTGCTGCTGTTAGAGAACCATGCACTGCCGTAGATGTGGATCACCACGGGATAACTGTCTTTCACCTCCTTGGGCAGGTAGATGTCGCAGGTGTGGAAGGCCTGGTCGTCGCCAGCATAGTTCACGTCTTTCCACTCCTGACTGGTCTCAAGTTTCACTTGCGGCACCTGGAATCCTCCGAAGCCGCCTGCAGGCTGTGCTAGCCCCCATGAGGCCACGCACAGCAGGATCGTTGATAATAATGTTCTTTTCATAATTTAATAAACTATAAACTTTAAACTTGATGTTTCACCTTTTTACTTTTTCACCTTTAGTTTTCCGTTCTTAATCACGATGCCCTTGTACTGGCTGTTCACCTTCTGGCCAGCGAGGTTATACACCGTTGCCTGACCATCGTCTTCAGCCTTTACGCTCTTGATGGCTGTCTCGACGCTCTTGATCTCGATCTTGTCGATATTGGCATACGGACTGTCGATGGTGATGCGCAGAATCTGCTCGCCAGCCACTAACGGCTTGCTCAGTTTGCCTTTCACCACCTTATAGGTGTTCCAGTCGCTGTTGCCAGTCTTGGGC